>Ga0114931_10007259_pt1 | contig 13542 bp, 12 predicted proteins | sample 2SBtaG_FD_89579 | JGI IMG/M metagenome (GOLD analysis project Ga0114931, IMG submission 89579) | Deep subsurface microbial communities from Kolumbo volcano to uncover new lineages of life (NeLLi) - 2SBTROV14_V59a metaG | ecosystem: Environmental > Aquatic > Marine > Volcanic | place: Kolumbo... | reverse complement strand
CCGATCTCTTCCCGGAGGCGACCATACCCCTGATCCACCGTTATACGGGCGGCGTGCCTCGGTTGATCAACGCGCTGTGTGACACCACGCTGATCTCCGCCTTCGTCGATGGTCGCAAGGACATCGACGTGGGTCTGATCGAGGAGGCGATCGAGGAGCTCCAGTGGCTCCCCTACCGGGAGCGCATGCGCAACCGGACCCGTGGCTTTGCGCAGGCCTATCAGGAGGCCACCCAGGGCGTGCCCAAGCTGATCATCTATGGCGAGGGCAAGCAGGCCGAGGAATTCCCCCTGGACAAGGAGGTGATCACCATCGGCCGCCTGCCCGGCAACGATATCGTCCTCTCCGAGCCCATCGTGAGCGGGCATCACGCCAAGATCGTCACCATCAACGGGAGCTCCTTTCTGGAGGACCTCGACAGCACCAATGGGACCTATGTGAACGGTGAGCAGATCGAGAAATACCTGCTCAAGGACGGCGACACCATCTCGCTGGCGCGCCGCAAGTTCAAGTACATCCACGAGCAGTCCTCTCAGAACAGCACCGCGATCCAGGACAACACCCTGACCTCGGTCATCAACTCCTGAGTCCGGGCATCCGCCCGCCTCAGGTGCGGATCCCGATCCCCCGGTTCAACAGTGCCAATCCGCTGAGGAACAGCACGAGCACGAAGCCGATCATGATGGCAAAAGAGCTTGCCAGGCCCAGGTCGGAGATCCCCAGCAGACCGTAGCGGAAGGTGTTGACCATATACAGTATGGGATTCAGCAGGGAGAGGGAGCGCCAGGGTTCGGGCAGCATGTCCAGGGAATAGAATATCCCCCCCAGGTAGGTCAAGGGTGTCAGAATGAAGGTGGGCACGATGGAGATGTCGTCGAAGCTCTTTGCGAACACCCCGTTGATCAGGCCCGCCAGGGAGAAGAGCAGGGCGGTGAGCAGGGCGACGGCCAGTGTGACCCCCAGGCTGTGGACATGCACATCGGTGAAGGCCCAGGCGACGGCGGTGACGGCCAGCCCCACGATGAGCCCGCGGGCCACCCCGCCGGTCGCATAGCCCAGGACGATGACATAGTAGGGTACCGGGGCCACCAGCATCTCCTCGATGTGGTGCTGGAACTTCGCCCCGTAGAACGAGGACACCACGTTGGAATAGGCGTTGGTGATGATCGCCATCATGATCAGGCCCGGCACCAGGTAGTCGATATAGCGCACACCCTGGATCTCGCCCAGCCGCGGCCCGATTAGGTTTCCAAAGATCAGGAAATACAGGGCGGTGGTCACCATGGGCGGGACGATGGTCTGGATCCAGATCCGGATGAACCTCAGGAACTCGCGGATCACGATGGTCTTGAAGGCGATGAACTGCTCTGTGGCGCGCATCGCTAGCGGCCTCTCGTGCCCTGGCCCGCCCTGACTTGTGCACGCGGTGGCCGCCCGGCCCGGAAATGCCGGCGGCCTCCCGCTCCGGGTCGCCCCACTGGACCACGGGGCGTCCGTGGACGCCGGGCGGAGAACGCCGGCGGGTGGTACGAGTCAGGCCTCATGCCGCGGCCTGTCCGTGGTTCTGATTGCCGACCATCTCCACGAACATCTCCTCCAGGCGTCCGGCCTTGTTCTTCATGCTCATGACCTGGATTCCCCGGGCGGACAGGGCGTCGAAGACGCTGTTCAGCGCCGTGTCGCGAGGTACGCGGATCTCCAGGGTTCGGGGGTCCACGAGCCTGGAGTGGAGCGCACCCAGATCCGGGGCCGCATCCAGCGGGTCACGCAGGTAGAGGACGAAGGTCTCCTGGTGGAGGCGCTCCAGCAAGGTGCGCATCGAGCTGTGCTCTACCAGTCGGCCGTGGTCGATGATGGCGATGTGCCGGCATAGATTCTCCGCCTCCTCCAGATAATGGGTGGTCAGGATGATCGTGGTCCCGGAGCGATTGAGGCCCTCCAGGAACGCCCACATGGTGCGCCGGGTATCGATGTCGACCCCGGCGGTGGGCTCGTCGAGTATCAACAGCCGCGGCTGGTGCACCAGGGCGCGGGCGATCATCAGCCGGCGCTTCATCCCCCCGGAGAGTTCACGGGCCATCTGCCCCCGCTTGTCCCACAGGCCCAGCTGCTGGAGCAGCCGGGCGGCCGAGGCGAAGGCCTCGGGCCGGTCTATCCCGTAGAACCCGGCCTGATTGGCCACGATCTCGATCAGCGGCTCGAAGCCGTTGAAGTTGAACTCCTGGGGTACCAGACCGATATACCTCCGCGCCTTGCCGAATTCCCGGTCGGTGTCGTGCCCGAAGACCCTGACCGTGCCCCCGGTCTTGTTGACCAGGGCGCAGACGATCCCGATGGTGGTGGATTTCCCGGCCCCGTTGGGTCCGAGGAGGGCATAGAACTCCCCCTGTTCGACCACCAGGTCGATACCCTTGAGGGCCACGACACCCCCCTTGTAGGTCTTTCTGAGGTCTGAGATGTCCAATGCCGGGGGGGGCGCCATATCCGGAACTCGCTGGGTGGGCAGGCGTTAGAGTGTGCTGACTATCGCCGCCCGTGGCAAGGGCCACCGGTGACGGCGGCCGGTCCACGGCCACCCCGGCGCGCCACAGGGCCCATGCCGGCGGTCTCCCGGGCTGAAAAGCGGCCCGCCGGTGCGGTAAACTCCGGTTTTCCCCAGGAACCTCCCGCCATGTTTCCAGACATTCGTCTACGTCGCTACGATCAGGCCTTGTATGATCAGGCCGTGCCCATCATTCCGCTTCGGCAGGAGGACTTTGCGGACTGGCTCAAGTCCCAGTCCCTGCGTCGGCGCCAGTGGATCGAGAGCCTCGACTTCCGGCCCGAGGACAAGAAGACCTGTTTCGTCCCGGGTGCGGAAGGCGGCCTGGAGAGCGTCCTGGTGGGGACGGATCCGATGGAGCCCCTGTGGTCGATGGGCCGGCTCCCGGGAGAACTCCCGGCCGGGGAGTACCGCCTGGAGGCCCCGTGGGATGGCATGCAGCGGAGTCTGGCCTGCGTCGCCTGGGGCCTTGGCGCCTACCGCTTCGAACGCTACAGGACGCCCCGTCGAGAGCATCCGATCCTGGTCCTGGATCCGGATCTGGAGGCCGAAGAACTCGAACTCCAGGTGCGTTCGACCTACTGGGTCCGGGACCTGGTCAATACCCCTGCGGCCGAGATGATGCCCGAGGATCTGGCCCACGCGATGCGGACGCTGGCCGCTCTGCACGACGCCGAGGTCGATGAGGTCGTGGGTGAGCAGTTGCTGGAGCAGGGCTATCCGGTGATCCATGCCGTGGGCCGTGCCAGCAGCCACCCGCCACGCCTGCTGGACCTGCACTGGGGTTCGACCGCCGACCCGGCGGTGGTGCTGGTGGGCAAGGGGGTCTGTTTCGACAGTGGCGGGCTGGACCTCAAGACCGCCTCGGGGATGCGCCTGATGAAAAAGGACATGGGCGGGGCCGCCCATGTCCTGGGTCTCGCCAGGATGATCATGGACCGGAGGCTGCCGGTCAGACTGCGGGTCTTGATCCCCGCCGTGGAGAACGCGGTCTCCGGGGACGCCTACCGGCCGGGAGACGTCTTACGCTCACGCGCGGGCAAGACCATCGAGGTCGACAACACCGACGCCGAAGGTCGCCTGGTCCTGTGTGATGCCCTGGCCGAGGCCGGCGCGGGCAGGCCAGTCCTGATCGTGGACTTCGCCACCCTCACGGGGGCGGCCCGGGTCGCCCTCGGGACGGAGGTGGCCGGTTTCTTCACCGATGCCGAGGCGGTCGCCGGGGCCTTGAGCGAGGCGGCAGCCCGGGTCGGGGACCCGGTCTGGCGCCTGCCCCTGCACCGGCCCTATCGGAGTCTCATCGACAGCGGCATCGCGGACCTGGTCAACAGCGCGGAGGGCCCCTACGGGGGGGCCATCACCGCTGCCCTGTTCCTGAACGAGTTCGTGCCCGATGGGGTGGACTGGCTGCATCTCGACGTCATGGCCTGGAACACCCGCGACCGTCCGGGCCGGCCCAAGGGGGGCGAGGCGATGGGGCTGCGCGCGGTGTTCGAGCTGATCAGGGGGCGCTTCGGTGGCCAGGGTTGAGGGTACGCCAACGGCCCGGCGGCTGTGTGTGGCCCCCATGCTGGACTACACCGACCGCCACTTCCGCTACCTGCTGCGGCTGATCACCCGCCGGGCCCTGCTCTATACCGAGATGGTGGCCAGCGGCGCGGTCATCCATGGCGAGCTGGAGCGCCATCTGGGACACCATCCCAGCGAACGGCCCCTGGCGCTGCAACTGGGCGGCAGCGATCCGGCCGAGCTGGCCCGGTGTGCGGCCTTGGCCCGAAACTGGGGATTCGCCGAGCTGAATCTCAATGTGGGCTGCCCGAGCGAGCGTGTCCAGGCCGGACGCTTCGGGGCCTGCCTGATGGCCGAGCCCGACCTGGTGGCGGCCTGTGTGGCCGCCATGCGCTCGACCGGCGGACTGCCGGTGACGGTGAAGACGCGCATCGGTATCGACCGGCAGGACGACTATGGTTTTCTGGCACGTCTTGTCGAGGCCGTGGCCCGGGCCGGGGTGGATGCGGTGATCGTCCACGCCCGCAAGGCCTGGCTCAAGGGCCTCAGTCCGCGGGAGAACCGCCGTGTCCCCCCCCTCGACTATCCGCGGGTGTACCGGCTCAAGGCGGATTTTCCAGAGCTGGAGGTCATACTCAACGGCGGTATCCCGGATCCGCAGGCGGGGCTGGCGCATCTGGGCCACGTGGACGGGGTGATGCTGGGACGCGCCGTGATGGACGACCCCTGCGGGCTGACCGGGGTCGACGCCCTGTATTATGGAGAGACCCGGGTATCCCTCACCCCGCGCCAGGTCCTGAGCCGCTATCTGGACTATGCCCGCCAGGAGCGGGCCCGCGGCGTGCCGCTGACCCGCCTGGTGCGGCCCCTGACCGGCCTGTTCCAGGGCCAGCCGGGGGCGAGACTGTGGCGCCGCACGCTGAGCGGGATAGGGGCCGTGGAGGGCGATGCCCTGGCGCATCTCGCTCATCTGGCCTGCGCGGTGGGCCCCCGGGAGGTGATGGCTCATGTCTCCTGAGCAGATCCGCTTGGTCCTGAACCAGTCCCGGGAGCTGGCCGGGCTGTGCACCCAGAACGGATGGATCGACCCCGACACCATCAGCTACGAAGTCATCGAGCAGGCCCGCGACACGGTGGTCCTCGCCGTGCAGTTCGAGGAGATCATCATGGAGGGTTCGGGTTGTGTCGCCGACCGGCGTGGCTGCTATGGCCGGGTGCGCATCCGTGAGGGGGAGGGGACCGATTCGCTCGTGCTGGAGCTTCTCTAGACCCGATGACCTGTGGGTCCCCAAAGTGACGTCAGGCAGCCAAAAGTGACAAAAATAGCGCACCCTCAGGGCCTTCCTCGCTGCGATGGAATAATGTAACTCATTGTTTGTGAAGGACTCTATATTTCTGGCATCGAAGATGCATTAGATAGAGCGAGCCTGTGAACATGGCGGATACTTGTCACTGAGCGATGTGCCATGTTTCTTCTCGACTCCTCCTGGTTATTAGGGCGCCTCTTCAGGCGCCCTTTTTTTATACCCCTCGCACATGGAATCTCGGCAGCTGGGCGGGCCCCAGTGCTGCGTCACGGTTCCTCGCCATAGTCCCCGGCTATGCCTCGTCACCGTGCCTTGCCCTGGAACCCGAGGAACACGCTCGAAAAACCGAAATTCCATCCGCGATGGGTATATCCCCGCCGCGGACCTGATCACAGGGTTCAGGGGAGGATCCGGTTCAGCCAGCGCACGATGCGCCGGGTCCTCGCGCTGAACAGCCGCTGTCCATACCAGGTGTTCACTGTCCGGCGATGGATCTGTGCCAGTGTGGGGTAGGCGTGGATGGTTGCCGACAGCTGGGCGATCCCGGCCCCGGTCTTCATCGCCAGCGCGACCTCGTGGATCAGCTCGCCGGCGTGCGGACCCAGGATGGAGGCCCCGAGGATCTTTCCCTTGTGGACCACATACTTGCTCAGCCCATGGGGCTCGGAGTCGGTGAGTGCCCGGTCCATGTCCTTGAACGGGAAGCGCAGTACGGTCGGCTCGAGGCCGGCCTCGCGGGCCTGTCCCTCGGTGAGCCCGACCCGCGCCAGTTCCGGGTCGGTGTAGGTCACCCAGGGCACCACCCGGTAGTCCACCCTCTTGGGGAAGTGGAAGACGGCGTTGCTGAGCACGATCCCGGCCTGGTATTCGGCCATGTGGGTGAAGGGATAGGGCCCGCATACGTCCCCGCAGGCATAGATGTGCCTCTGTGAGCTGCGCATCCGCCGGTCGACCACGAGGCCGCGCCGGTCGCACTCTACCCCGGCCGCCTCCAGTCCCAGCCCGGAGACGGCGGGCCGCCGGCCGGTGGCCACCAGGATCCGGTCGGCCTCCAGGGTCGGTCCCTCCCGGCAGTACAGCCGATGACTCCCCTCCCGGCTCGCGACGCGCTCGACCCGCGTGGCGGTATGGATGCTCAGCCCCTGCGCCTGGAGCAGGGCGCGGAGCGCCTCGGCCAGCTCGGGATCCTCCTGGGAGAGGAGCTGCGGCAGGGCCTCCACCACGGTGACCTGGCTGCCCAGCCGGGCGAAGGCCTGTGCCATCTCCAGGCCGATCGCCCCGCCCCCGAGGACGAGCAGGCGTCGCGGCAGCTCGCGCAGCGAGAACAGGTCCTCGTTGGTGACAAAGGCGCCGGCCTCCAGGCCCTCGATGGGGGGGATGGCGGGGACGGAGCCGGTGGCGACGACGAAGCGCCGTCCCCGGATCGCCCGCCCCCCCACCTCCACCCGGTAGGGGTCGAGGAATCGGGCGTGGCCGAACAGGACCTCGCACCCGTAGCCCCGGAACCGCTGCGGATCGTCGTGGACCTGGATGTGGTCGATCACCGACTGTACGTGGTCGTTGACCCGCCCCAGATCGACCCGGGGAGCGAAGGCCTGGAGGCCGAACTCGGCTCCGCGGCGCATCAGCGAGGCCACCTTGGCGACCCGGATCAGTGTCTTGCTGGGTACGCATCCGGTGTGCAGGCAGTCTCCGCCGAGCCTCTCTTCCTTTTCGATCAGCGTGACCTTGAGCCCCAGTTGGGATGCCACGCTGGCCACCACGAGTCCACCGGCGCCACCGCCGATCACGACCAGATCTCTGGTGCCAGTCATCTATGGGTCTCCTGTGCGGGCGCCCCGGGGCGCATATGGGGTGCCATGTCCCGGTCACCCGCTTTCCTGTCTGCAGGGTGGGGGTCGATCCGGAGGCAGAACAAGGGGCAGTACGCAGGCACAGCGCTCGCGTGACAGCCGTCTCCAGCGCCGCCATGGCGCTATGGAGGCGGGATCCGGAGGTCGAAAGACCAGGGGCGAGGGGTATAGTATACGGGCTCCAATCCTGGTGAGGTCACTGTGATGAACGAAAATGAACAAGACCGCCTCCGCCAGTCCGTGCGCGAGGCCTATGCCCAGGTCGCCGAGGCGGACAGCGAGGGGGACTGTTGTGGCGAGGCCAGCTCCTGTTGCGGGGTCTCGGACGATGCGGCCATCAATACCCTCATCTCCACGCGTCTCGGTTACAGCCAGGCGGATCTCGACAGCGTCCCGCAAGGCGCCGACATGGGGCTGGGCTGCGGCAACCCGCGCGCCATCGCCGGCCTCAGGCCGGGTGAGACCGTGCTCGATCTGGGCAGTGGCGGCGGTTTCGACGCCTTTCTCGCCGCACGGGAGGTGGGTGACGGTGGCTGCGTCATCGGCGTGGACATGACCCCGGCCATGGTGAGCAAGGCACGCGCCAACGCCGCGCGGGGCGGGTACACGAACGTCGACTTCCGCCTCGGTGAGATCGAGCATCTGCCGCTCGCCGACTGCAGCGTCGATGTGATCATCTCCAACTGTGTGATCAATCTCTCGCCGGACAAGGCCCAGGTCTTCCGGGAGGCCTGGCGGGTGCTCAGGCCGGGCGGTCGGCTGGCGATCTCGGACGTGGTGGCGGGCACCGAGCTGCCGGAGTCGATGCGCGACGACCCCTACCTGCATTCGGCCTGCGTCGCCGGCGCCTCCACCGTCGAGACCTTGGAGGCGCTCCTGTCCGAGGCCGGCTTCGGTGGAATCCGTATCCGCCCCAAGGACGAGTCGAGGCAGTTTATCAAGGACTGGGTCCCCGGCCGCGATGTGGCGGACTATGTGCTCTCGGCGACCATAGAGGCCGCGCGCCAGGGTTGAGGATCAGCCCCGGGCGGGCGCCGTCGCATCGGCCCGTACGCTCCCCTGTCCCGGCTGCTGCCGGTCGCAATCGCCCGGCCCTGCGTTACGCATCCTGGCCCTGAGAGAGGCCTGTGGACAGCGATTCGCACCTTGATCTGAACGATTGCGCCTCCCCATCAGCTCGACCCGGAACAGATCAGAGCTTTCCTAGGAGTCTGTCGGACTTGGGATCAATCTACTGCGCCGATGGGAGAAGGGTCCAAATATCCCTGATTTCTCGTTGCGTAGTCCCACTATTCGCCTCGAAATCATGAATATTTATCCTCCTTCTCCCACCTTGCTCGCTACGATCGCCCAAATCCGACAGGCTCCTAGGGGCCCGTCGTGAGCCGGGGCAGGGCGATGGTGGCGGCGATCCATGCGCCCGAGCCGGCGGTGAACAGCCCGATACCCAGCTGCAGGCCGTTGTGCAGCCAGGTGAGTCGCCTGGATGAGGCGCGCAGGGGTACGGCGATCACGACCGAAATGGCGGCCATCCCGGCCAGGGAGCCGATCCCGAACAGGGCCATGTAGAGCATCCCGGCCCACGGGGAGTCGATGGCCTGCAGGGTGAGCAGGATGAGGGCGGCGGATCCGGCCATGCCGTGGACCAGGCCGACCAGCAGGGCGCGCAGTGGGAAGCCGCGGGGGTGTTCGTGTTCGTGGTGGCAGGGGTCGTGGAGCGTCTGCCCGCGGTGGGCGTGCGCGTGGAAGTGCACCGCGCCGTCCTCGTGGTGGTGGGTGTGGTAGTGCACCCGGTCGCGGATCAGCCGGCGGATGACGTCCCCACCCAGGACCACCAGCATGAGACCGACCACGAACTCGAGCCCCAGCGCCAGCTGCTCCGGGATCACGGCATCCATCCATATGACGATGGAGCCGAACAGGAACAGGGTCAGGGTGTGCCCGAGCCCCCAGGTGGCCCCGATCCTCAGGGTGTGGCCCAGCGAGGGGCTGCGGGTGGCCAGGGAGGCGACCGCGGCCAGGTGATCGCTCTCCAGGGCGTGGCGCATCCCGATGAGGAAGCCGAGCATCATGAGGGTGGTCATGGTGGATTGCGGCAGCCCCCGCGCAGCCGCGCGGACACTGGGGCCCCAGCTGTGGATTGCCTACTCGTCACGGGCGTGTCCGGGGTCCTCGTCGGGGCCGGGCCGCGGGCGAGGTGGACGGGCAGATCACTCTCACCAGGTCTCTCCAGTGTGGCCCTACACTCGCAGACGGCGCAGCGGCCACCCGGTCCGGCGCGGCGCGGATGCGTCTCTGGCCCTCGGCGTCGGCCGCCCCGGCTCATCGGTCCAGCACAGCGCCGCCGGGGGCCTGCGGGCCCTGGATATCGGCTCCGGGGCCTGTGTCCAGACCGGTCCTGGCATAGTTGTAGTAGGCCGCGCAGGCACCCTCGGTGGACACCATGAGCGCGCCCAGGGGGGTCTCCGGGGTACACTGGCTGCCATAGACCTTGCATTCCCAGGGGCGGATCACGCCCTTGAGCACCTCGCCGCACTGGCAGGACTTGGGGTCTGCGATCTTGAGGTTGGCCACCGGGAAGCGGTGTTCGGCGTCGAAGCGCCGGTATTCGGGGCGCATACGCACCCCCGAGTGGTCGATGGACCCCAGCCCACGCCACTCGAAGAATTCCCGCAGCTCAAAGACCCTGGCGATGGCTTCCAGACCGGCGGGATTTCCCCGGTCGTGCACGACGCGTGCATATTGGTTTTCCACCTCGCAGCGGCCCGCGGCGATCTGCCTGACCACCATCCACAGCGACTGGAGGATGTCCAAGGGCTCGAATCCGGTGATCACGATCGGCTTGCCGTAGTGCCCGGCGACGAAGTCGAAGGGCCGCTCGCCCACCACCATGCTCACGTGGCCCGGGGCGAGAAAGCCGTCGATCTGCATGTCCGGGGAGTCCAGGATGGCCTTGATGGTGGGCACCGTGGTGATGTGGTTGCAGAACAGGCAGAAGTTTTCGATGCCCTCCCGCTCGGCCTGGAGCACGGTCAGGGCGGTGCTGGGCATGGTGGTCTCGAAGCCCAGGGCGAAGAACACCACCTCACGCTCCGGGAACCGGCGTGCCAGGGCCAGGGCATCGAGGGGGGAGTAGACCATCCGGACGTCGGCGCCCTCCGCCTTGGCCTTGAGCAGGCTCTTTTTCGAACCGGGGACCCGCATGGCGTCCCCGAAGGTGGTGAATATGACCTCCGGGCGCTGCGCCAGGGCCACGCAGTCGTCCACCCGGCCCATGGGCAGGACACAGACCGGGCATCCGGGGCCGTGCACCAGCTCCAGGCTATCCGGGAGCATCTGCTCCAGACCGTAACGGAAGATGGTGTGGGTGTGCCCACCGCAGAACTCCATGATCTGCAGGGGCCGGGCGCGGGTGGCGCCGATTCCGCCGAGCACGTCCTGGATCTCGGTCGCCAGGGAGCGGGCCAGCCCCGGGTCACGGAACTCGTCGACGTATTTCATCGCCTGTGCGCCCCGATCCTGCCGCGCCGGTCGGCGAGCAGGGTATGGGTGAGGTCCCACAGGATGTGATACACGGAGACGTGGACCTCCTGGACCCGGTGGATCGAGTCGGTCTCCACCACCAGGCAGTGGTCCAGCACCCCGCTGGAGCGCATCTCGCCGCCGTCACCCCCTGCAAGCCCGATGGTGGTGACACCGAGCGCCGAGGCCTTGCGGAAGGCGGCCATGAGGTTCTCGGAATTGCCGCTGGTGGAGAACCCGATGAGTCCGTCTCCACGTCGGGCATGGGCCTCCAGCTGGCGTACGAAGACATGGCGCACGCCCACATCGTTGGCCACGGCGCTGAACATCGCCGTATCCATCACCAGGTTCATCGCCGGCAGGGCGGGGCGCCCGGCCGTGACCGGGTGCTGGAACTCCACGGCAAAATGGGCGGCATCGCAGCTCGAGCCCCCGTTGCCCATGGAGAACATGCGTCCCTGGCGCCCATAGACCTCCGCGATCGCCCGGGCGGCCTCGACCACCGCCGCGAGGTGGTCCCTGTAGAACTGCGCCTTGACGGCCAGGCTGTGGGCACTCTTCTGGCGCACGGACTCGAGCAGGGCCTCGTGCTCCAGGCGCGGGTCCTTGGAGCCCCCGTGGAGGAAGGGATAGAGCCCGTTGAGGGGGGTCTCCTCGCCCATCTCAGTCGGCCGGATTCATGGCCGCCAGTTCGCTCTGGACCTCCCCGAGCTCGCGCAGGAGATCGAGGGTCTTCTGCGCCTCGGCCTCGTCGATCCGGCTCATGGCGAAACCGACATGGACCAGGGTCCAGTCTCCCAGGCAGGACTCGACCGGGTGTGTCTCGTCCACGATGCAGGCGAGATTCACCTCGCGGCGCACCCCGGAGATATCCACTTTGGCGAGCAGGTTCTCCGCATCGGTGATCTCAACGATCTGACCGGGTATTCCCAGACACATGATTTCCTCCCCTAGGAGTCTGTCGGACTTGGGATCAATCTACTGCGCCGATGGGAGAAGGGTCCAAGTATCCCCGATTCCTTGTTGCGCAGTCCCCACTATGCGCCCCGAAATCGTGAACATTTCGCCTCCTTCTCCCACCTTGCTCGCTACCATCGCCCAGATCCGACAGATGCCTAGCACTCGATGACCCCCAGGGCCGGGTCCGCCCGACAGGTGCCCATGTCGTGTCGGTCCCGCCCTTTGTGGAGACTATACCGCGATCGAGAGGGCCGATCACCTGCCATCCGCGATGGAGGGCTGGAAGTCCATCAGCTGCGGCTGCAAGAGCAGCACCTTAATTTTTGCGACGAAGCCGGTCGGGACGTGCCCGAGGTACCTGGTACTGCCTGCCCGAGGCCCGCCCGGGCGGGGGCGACGGAGAGGTGGGGTCGACGATCCCGGTGAGGCGATGGGAGCGCTCTCAGGATGGGTCCGAGGGCTCGGAGAGGTAATGGATCCCTGCGATCTCCCCGAGCGTCTGAATACACCTCGAGGCGTCAGCGATTGGCGCCGCCTCGTTTTCGAGACGACTGCCAGGGGCGAGCCTCATCGGTATGCCGCCGTAGTCGCTGTAGACCTTGTCGAGGCTCAGACTATAACAGCCCCTGTGGTCGACAACGGCCCCGACAGAAATCGTGTAGTCGTGCGGGCCCGTATCCGGGATCACCGCCGGGGCCGACCGAGGGCCTTGCGCTGCGCGCATCGCGTCGGGAGAGAGTATCGGACCCAGCAACACGAGTGCGGCGCGATAGGGAGGAAAGAGCATGGATTCGGCTGCAGCTTGGCTGTCTGGGCCCACAAGGTTCGTGCCCGGGTGCGGCGGCGTCACGCGGAAATCGCCAAGCGCTTCATATTCGCTCAGGTGATGCCTGAACTTGGCGAAATCAGGGTGAGAGAGCGTGGTCCGTATCCCCTCCAGGGCATTGTTCAGGTCGGAAGGCGTGCTGTTCGCATTCAGCACTACGGTGAGTGGCTGTGCGGGCGTGAAGGTGAGCTCACCGTCTTGAACGGATACGGGCCTCGCCAGTTGGTCCAGGTCGGATGAGAGATCATCCAGCCCGGGGTTGAGTTCGGACAGTCTGCGTGTCAAGGGCGAGTGAACGGGGGCAGGCTCAATGCCCTGCTTAGAGAGGTGGAGGGCGTAGCTGAGCTCATAGCCCCTGTCTTTGCCTGTAGGTCTTGTGGTAACATGAAGGATCGAACCATAGCTCGGGCTTTCCGGGTCCAGATCCCGGATCCGGACATCCCAGCTGCCCTCTGGCATCCCCGGTGGGTTGAATTCCTCCCGCCCCTCCAGGACGATCGGCAATTCACCTTTGCGCGCGGCCATGGTTCCGACAGAGAAGGTATAGCGGAACACACGATTGCTCGCTTCAGTGAGGTGGTCCCGCCCGCAGACCGCCTCGACGCGGCTGCCGGAGAGGGTGATCCCGTATCCACCGCCAGGCTGGCTGCAGCGGTAGACCTCGATTCGATAATACCTCCCGTTTGGGTCATTGTCGCTGGCGTCGACTTGCGAGACGTTGCCGTCGTTGCAGACGCTGATCTCAGCTCGTTTTAGTGCCATGAGATATTCTCATTCAGCTGGCTGAAAGACTGACGGGTCACATCGCTGGCAGCGAGAGGCAAGGCGCAGCGCTACCGATTTCTCTCCCGATATACGTTCGTGTACGCCTGAGCTGGTCGGAACACCCCCTGGTCGGAACAACCCAGGGAGGCCCCGATCTATTCGAGTCGGGCCGCTGCACAGGCGTCATCGTTCAGTTCAAGGCGTGGATCGCCGCCCATGGCCGTCGCTATGGGCCCAGATCTGCAACCCGGATCCGGG
>Ga0114931_10007258_pt1 | contig 13544 bp, 11 predicted proteins | sample 2SBtaG_FD_89579 | JGI IMG/M metagenome (GOLD analysis project Ga0114931, IMG submission 89579) | Deep subsurface microbial communities from Kolumbo volcano to uncover new lineages of life (NeLLi) - 2SBTROV14_V59a metaG | ecosystem: Environmental > Aquatic > Marine > Volcanic | place: Kolumbo... | reverse complement strand
TGATCTCTTTTTTTTATCAGACAACACCAACTTACTAATTATAAAAACGCCATGAATCTGACTGAACTCAAAACAAAACCCGCCAGTGAACTTATTACCATTGCTCGTGACATGGGCATTGAGGGCATGGCCCGTTCCCGCAAACAGGACGTTATTTTTTCAATTCTGAAATCACACGCAAAAAGCGGTGAAGATATTTTCGGTAACGGCGTTCTGGAAATCCTGCAGGATGGTTTTGGCTTCCTGCGCTCAGCTGACAGTTCCTATCTCGCCGGGCCTGACGATATCTATGTTTCACCCAGCCAGATCAGGCGTTTTAGTCTGCGTACCGGTGACACCGTTTCCGGCAAGATCCGCCCACCTAAAGACAGCGAGCGTTATTTTGCCTTACTCAAGGTTGACGAAATTAATTTCGACACCCCGGAGAATGCCAAAAACAAGGTGTTGTTTGAAAATCTGACGCCACTGTTTGCTAATGAGCGTTTTACCATGGAGCTTGGTAACGGCAGTACTGAGGATATTACAGCCCGCATCATTGATCTGGTTTCGCCCATCGGTAAAGGTCAGCGTGGCCTCATCGTTTCTCCGCCGAAGGCGGGTAAAACAATGATGCTACAGAACATCGCCCGCTCAATTACGACCAGCCACCCGGAATGTCATCTTATCGTCCTGCTCATAGATGAGCGTCCTGAGGAAGTTACTGAAATGGCGCGTTCAGTTCGAGGCGAGGTTATTTCAAGTACATTTGATGAACCCGCCAGCCGCCATGTGCAAGTGGCGGAGATGGTCATCGAAATGGCCAAGCGGCTGGTCGAGCACAAAAAGGATGTAGTAATCCTGCTTGATTCTATTACACGGCTGGCACGTGCCTATAATACGGTCATTCCTTCTTCAGGCAAGGTGCTCACCGGTGGTGTAGACGCCAATGCGTTGCATAGACCCAAACGGTTCTTCGGTGCAGCACGTAACATCGAGGAAGGTGGCAGCCTGACCATTCTGGCCACCGCCCTGATCGACACTGGTTCCCGCATGGACGATGTTATTTTCGAAGAGTTCAAGGGAACCGGTAATATGGAAATCCATCTTGACCGGAATATTGCCGAGAAACGTATTTACCCGGCTATTAACATCAACCGCTCCGGTACCCGTCGTGAGGAACTACTGACCAAGCCTGATGAATTACAGAAAATGTGGATCCTGCGTAAATTGTTACACCCAATGGACGACCTGGCAGCTATGGAATTCCTGCTGGACAAGCTCAAAGCCACCAAAACCAATAATGAATTTTTTGATTCCATGAAGCGATAAGCGCCAGCCAGAAGTATCAGTTCATCAGATTCTGCAGATTTTCTTAAAAGCTCATCTTCTTGTATAAAACTTACTCGCACAACATTTGTGTGAGTACTTATATCCTTGGATAACAACGGGTTAAATAAAACAGCCCTCGATATTTTTGACATCGGTCCGTTAACTATGGATGATGGGCATCAGGGAGCACAATAAAAAAGATGCCGCCCCCTCATATCGGCGGAACATTAATATCGCAGGTCAATTTATGCCTAAAACTGCATTACAAAGCATGAATTTTGATAAATGGATGTCACTCGCCAGTGATGACCCCGATGCGTTTGAACGCATGCGACAACAGGTCGTCACAGAATTTATCAATAACACGAGCACCCACAGACGTCAGCGGTTACGTTGTTTGCAGTGGCGAATCGACATGATCCGAAAGCGCTCAAAAACGCCTATGGCGGCTTGTCAGAAACTGTATTCAATGATGTGGGATTCGCTACTGGAGCACAAGGAGGCGCTGGACAACATTCATGCCGTACAGCGAAAACGCAACCAGGTACTGAAAACCGCCAGGATTATACCCTTCACAACACGTCCGATCTGATTAAATAATTATAATTATCAGTTAGATATAAAACGGCTGGTAGCAACAAGTCTCGTCAGCCGCTTGCTCATTAAGCCATATTTACGTATTATGCGCGCCCTTGCAATACCAAGCAGATTCAGGAATAAACAATGAAACCGGAAATACACCCGTCCTACAACGAGATTAAAGTGACTTGCAGCTGTGGTAACAGCTTCAGCACGCGTTCGACTGCAGACAAAGAGTTGCACATCGAAGTGTGTTCCATGTGTCATCCTTTCTATACAGGCAAGCAGAAAATTCTGGATACCGCCGGACGGGTCGACAGATTTAATCAGAAATACGGTCGCAAGAAAGCATAACAAGTCCATGTGGCATGGAAGTGTTAAAAAGGCGCCCATATCAGGTGCCTTTTTTATTTCCGCTCTTGCAGCACTCACTCTATATTTGTTTAGTGCAACAGCGTCGGCGAGTAACAACTGTGCGCCTGACCGGATTGATGCCAGCGTTCAGGTTGTTTATGTGTATGACGGTGATACAGTCAGACTGAGCAATGGTGACAGGGTTCGCCTTGTCGGTATCAACACCCCTGAGATGGCACGCGATGGTCATCCTGCCCAGGCTTATTCAGTGGAGGCCCGCAATAAACTCCGACAAATACTGCTGAAAAATAACAACACACTCACTCTTCGCTATGGCGTCGAACGCCATGACAGATATCACCGATTACTCGCCCATGCCTTTTTGAGTGATGGCCGAAGCATCAGTTCGATGTTGCTGGAACAGGGTTTTGGTATCCAACTGGTCGTCCCACCCAATTTGTTTAACCTTGATTGCTACCGAAAGGCCGAGCATCGCGCACGCGATCTTCATAAGGGTCTATGGTCGTTGCCCGAATACCAGCCCGTCAGTACTACCCGGCTCGACAAAAGCACTCGTGGATACAGGATTATTGGCGGAAAGATCACACGTATTGGCAAAGGCCGAAAGAGCCTGTGGCTAAACCTTGAAGGCAATGTGGCCTTGCGTATCGATGACAAAGACCTTCACTATTTTTCTACTTTACAACCCGAACATCTGAAAGACCGTCAAATCATTGCCCGCGGCTGGTTGTATACTTTCAAAGACCAGCTTCGAATGCGTGTACGCCATCCGGCTGCACTTGAAGTCCTCCCCTGAGCACTGGTTAGCTGGTACCAACAGAAATTATTTCTATCACCGAGGTCATAGCAAGTATCGTAGAATAGTGCAGATGAATACTCCTCTTATCAGAGTAATCACGACCACCATACTCCTTTCGATCATCGGGGTCATCATGGCTGGCTGTGCCACAAACCCGGTCACGGGCAGCTCTGATTTTGTGCTTATGTCCGAGGCCGAAGAGATTTCAGTCGGCCGCAGGATGCACCCTGAAATCCTTAAACAATATGGCAAGTATGACAACCCTGCCTTGCAATCTTATGTGCAAAATATCGGCCGCCAGCTGGCAGCTGTCAGTCATCGTAGTAATCTTATTTTCCGTTTCACTGTTCTGGACAGCCCGGAGGTCAATGCATTTGCCCTGCCTGGCGGTTATATCTACATCACCCGTGGATTGCTGGCCTATCTCGATTCTGAAGCACAAATGGCTGCCGTCCTCGGCCATGAGATCGGCCATGTCACCGCCCGCCACAGTGTGCGCCAACAAAGTGCGGCCACGGCTACCGGCCTTTTTGGAGCCATACTTTCATCTGCCATCGGTGTACCCGGTGTCGGTAATGTCGTTAACATGGCAGGTACCGCATTGATCCGTGGTTACGGCCGCGAACATGAACTGGAAGCAGACCGTCTGGGTGCGGAGTACCTGGCCAGGGCCCGTTATGATCCAAATGCGATGATAGAAGTTATTCGTGTATTAAAAGACCAGGAAATTTTTGACAAGCAGCTGGCAAAAGAAGAAAACCGGGAACCTCGTAGTTACCATGGCGTGTTTTCTACTCATCCTGATAATGACCAACGACTGCAAAATGTTGTCGTGAAGGCCAATAAGCTTCGTACTGGTAGTGTGAAGCGCGTAAACAGGGAAATCTTTCTATCGAAACTTGATACTCTGACATTTGGCGATGGCGAGCATGATGGCATTCGTCGTGGCCGGAATTTTTATCATAAAGATCTGAATTTCACTTTACAGTTCCCGGATAGATGGGCTGTGAAGAATCAACCAAATAATCTGGTGGCGGTAGCACCGGGTAACGATGGCGTATTAATACTCGGAGTATCAGATCTGAATAAACGTATCAGTCCAAGTGAGTTTATACGAGAACGAATGAAGATTGACAACCTGAAAAATGGCGAAGCGATTTCCCAAGGCAATATCAAAGGTTATACCGGCATTGCCGATGGCAAATCACCTTATGGAGAACGACAGATTCGCGTTATTGTTCTATATTACAATGAAAAAGCCTATATCTTCTTCGGTGCTGCCAAAGATGCGAACCAGCCTTATAAATATGATTCATTGTTCCTCAGCACGGCCAGAAGTTTTCACTCCATGAGCAACCAGGAGAAAAAACTGGCAGAACCGTTACGGATTTATCTGATCCGTGCAAAAAACAATACGCGTTTTTCAGATCTGGCCCGTTCTTCACGAATACCACATCATGCCGAAGAGCAATTGCGGTTACTTAATCATTATTATCCGAAAGGTGAGCCGCCAAACGGTCGACTGCTTAAAATTGTTCGCTAAAATTTCTAGACAAAGTTTAATACAGGAATTCTTCATGTCAGACGATCTTGAAAAAACATCACTGGACTATCACGCCAGACCAATTCCTGGCAAGCTGGGCACCACTGTCACTAAACCCTGCAAAACCCAGGATGAGTTGTCGCTGGCATACACACCGGGCGTTGCAGCGCCAGTGCGCAAAATAGCTGACAATATTGAAGACGCTTATCGTTACACAAACAAAGGCAATCTTGTTGCTGTGATTACAGACGGTACTGCTGTGTTGGGCCTTGGTAATGTCGGTGCCCTTGCGGGAAAGCCGGTCATGGAAGGCAAGGGCGTTTTATTCAAGGTCTTCGCCGATATCGATGTGTTTGATATTGAAGTCACGGCAAATTCTTCTGAAGAATTCATCGAAACGGTAGTCAACATTGCTTCGGGTTTTGGTGGCATCAATCTGGAAGACATCGGCGCACCGGCCTGTTTTGGCATTGAGAAAGCACTAATTGAACGTCTCGACATTCCGGTGTTTCACGATGACCAGCATGGCACTGCGATCATTATCGCCGCCGGCTTGTTGAATGCGCTCGATGTTCAGGGTAAACAGCTCAAGGATATACGCATTGTTTGTCTGGGTGCCGGTGCAGCGGCCAATGCTGCCATGCACATGTTACTGGCGCTGGGCGCTGATAAAAATAATATACGCATGGTAGACCGTACGGGCGTCATCCATACGGGCCGCGATAAACTCAATCCCTATAAACAGGCATTTGCTGTTGACACTGAAGACAGAACCCTGGCTGATGCGATGAAAGACGCCGATGTGTTCGTAGGTGTATCCGGCCCGGATCTGGTCAGTGCAGACATGTTGAAAACCATGGCAGCCAAACCGGTGGTCTTTGCGCTGTCCAACCCGGATCCGGAAATTAACTATGAAGTGGCCATATCGGCCCGTGACGATTTGATAATGGCCACCGGTAGAAGTGACTACCCGAACCAGGTCAATAACGTGCTTGGTTTTCCGTTTATATTTCGCGGTGCTCTCGATGTACATGCACGCATCATTAACATGGAAATGAAAATAGCCGCTGTACATGCGTTGAAAGATCTCGCCCGCGAACCTGTACCCGAAGAAGTACTCAAAGCCTACGGACGCGATTCACTCGAATTCGGACCGCAGTACATTATTCCCAAACCGTTCGACCCAAGACTAAAAGATTTTGTACCACCCGCCATCGCGCGCGCTGCTGTAGCCACAGGCGCAGCACGCGCACCGTATCCCAAGCATTATCCAAAATGATCTAACCACGGGGAACACAGTGCACACGTGGAAATAAAATTACTGTAATAACCGGCAAGGAAACACTGGGAGAAAGAATTAAACGCAGAGGTCGCGGAGACGCAGAGAAAATATTATTACTGTACGATTCACCACATAGGTAACAGATCAGCCTCGGCACATGGGTAACACTCTTTATTCATCAAAAATGAGGAGTTACCTATGTGACCGGTTTGTACCTTCCGTCCGTCATTCCCGCGGAAGCGGGAATCCAGCCTTTTCATGTTTCTGGATACCGGATAACAGCTTCGCTGTTTCCGGTATGACACGATTCTTTACTTTGCGTTCTCTGCGTCTCCGCGACCTCTGCGTTTAGTCCTTTTTTACTACATTCCCCGTGTTATCTGTGTTTAGTCTATATCAAACGAAGAATATCCCTTTCTTTTAAATTCCCCGTGCGCCCCGTGGTTCTGAAAAGGAGATAGATTTATTTTTAATAATCTTGTTATCTTGTAAATCCTGTCTATTTATTTTTTCAAAACAACTGCTCCGGGATATTAGGCCCTGTTCCTTCACCCGGATCCTTTCCATTTAATGTTTGCGGCGCCGTCTCTTTCGGTACATTCTCTGTACGGAAGGTTTCAAAAATAGCATTCTGCTGATCAGCATGCGCCAACAACCCGGTTTCAGGGTCTATCCGGACAGTAACAAGCCCTGGTGGTTCTTCCAGGGGTCTTTCAGGGATCCCTTTTAATGCCTGTCTCATATAAGCCATCCACATAGGTAGTGCGGCGCGTGCGCCGGTTTCTCTGTCGCCAAGTGAGTGTCCCTGATCAAATCCTGTCCAGCATACTGTCACCATGTCTGAATTGAATCCCGAGAACCACGCATCGCGTTGTTCATTAGTGGTGCCGGTCTTGCCAGCAAGATCTTTGCGACCAAGCTGAAGTGCGCGCCGGCCGGTACCCATTTTGATAACATCGCGCATCATGGACACAATCAGGTAATGGTTTTGTGGGGTAATGACTCTTTCGGCAATTTTCACCGGGACTTCTACTGGCTCGTCTATATGAGTTTCAGCTACAGTACCTGGCACTGTTTGCTCACTATTTTGTTCAACGTTGCGTTCATCTGCGGGCTTCTTTGTAAGCTCAACAGGAGCTGGTTCGCACTCCGTGCAAACTAAAAACGGATCAGCTTTAAAGATTACCTCACCATTGGAGCCGGTAATACGGTCTATAAAATAAGGCTCGACTCTGTAACCAGTATTGGCCAGCACGGTATACCCGCTGGCCAGTTCCAGAGGCGTCATACTGCCACTACCCAACGCCAATGACAGATTACGAGGTAACTGGTCATCCCTGAAACCAAAACGCTTGATGTAATTGACTGCATATTTGATTCCGATCTCGCGCAGTAAACGGATGGAAACCAGATTCCTCGATTTCGCCAGCGCTATCCTGAGGCGTGTGGGGCCGAAGAATTTTCCACTGTAGTTTTCAGGTCGCCACGCACTCTCCAGACCGGGATCATCAAATACCACAGGGGCATCATTGATGATGCTTGCCGGCGTGAAACCTTTTGCCAGTGCGGCGGAATATATAAATGGCTTGAAGTTAGAGCCGGGTTGGCGTCTTGCCTGTGTAACCCGATTGAATTTACTCTGGTAAAAATCGAAACCACCCACCAGCGCATTAACAGCACCGTCCTTTGGCGCTAACGATACAAGCGCGCCTTCGACCACCGGTTTTTGCGACAAATACCATTGCCCGGCCTCGGTCAATTGTAACCTGACAATGTCACCCGGTTGAACAATCTCTGCCGCCTGTGCAGGTTCCGGGCCCTGGTGGTTATCATCAATATAACGCTTTGCCCAGGACAGTCCGCCCCATTCGAGCAATACCTCATTTCCATCACTCAATAATACGGTCGCCACTTGCTCGTGAACTGCCAACACAAGGCCCGGCATCAGGCCACCAATGACAGGCAGATCCCCCAATTGCTGCATCCAGTCATCGCGTGGATCAGTGCTCTGAAGGTCTGTAATACCAGTATCCTTATTGGTCTGCGTCGCAACTGCTTGTAAGTCAATATGTCCTTCTGGTCCACGGTAACCGTGCCGATGGTCATACTCGAGCAGCGCTTTGCGCAACGCACTATTGGCCATCTTCTGTCGTTTGCCATCAATAGTGGTCGTCACGTTGTAACCTGCACGATAGGCATCATCACCAAAGCGCCTCACCATCTCGGCGCGAACCATTTCGGCCACATAAGGTGCTTCAACTTCCACGGCCAGACCATGGTAACTTGCGGTTACCGGCGCAGCCACCGACTGCTCATAAGCAAGGTCATCAATAAAACCGAGCTGATGCATGCGTCCGAGCACATAATTGCGTCTGGCCAGGGCCCGGCTCGGATTTACGATTGGGTTATAGCGAGATGGCGCTTTGGGCAGCCCTGCGATCATGGCCAGTTGAGGTAGCGTTAACTCATCGATATCAAAGCCATAATAGACATTTGCAGCAACAGCTACTCCGTAGGCACGATTGCCGAGATAAATCTTGTTGAAGTAAAGCTCCAGGATCTCCTCTTTGGAGAATTCGCGCTCAATTTTAAGCGCCAGGAAGATTTCATTCAGCTTCCGCAAGTAGGTCTTCTCCGGACTGAGAAAGAAATTACGTGCGACCTGCATAGTAATAGTACTGCCGCCCTGGCGTTTTTTTCCTGTTTTGAGCAATTCAACAATGGCGCGCATGATGCCCTGATAATAAACTCCCGGGTGCTCATAGAATCGATCATCCTCTGCGGCCAGCATCGCCTTCACCATGAGATCCGGAATTTCCTTGAACTTTAGTGGTGATCGACGCTTCTCACCGAACTCAGCCACTAAGGCGCCCTGGCGTGTATACACCCGAAGAGGTACCTGAAGATGGATTTCGCTTGATACATCTATAGAAGGCAGCTGTGGAGCAATTGAGAGGTAGATCACGGCTATTGCCAGCACACCGATAGTGAACAAGCTAAACAGACTTATAAACGTAAACCTAAGTAATTTAAGGAAATATTTCATATTTAGTCAATAAAATTGGCCACAATGTGATCGCTGTCATGGCAGAATCCAGTGGATAGAGTATAAAGAACCTAGGAATCTAATCTAGCTATTTGAAATTGTACTGGTTTATCAAATTTTTAGTTGTCACTGGAATTTAATGTACTAGCGCATATACTTATCGTAACCACGCAATCTAAAAAGGAAAAGAAAGTGCAAATGGGGCAATTATCCTCACTGGCTCAGTTATTTAAGGCGCAGTCACCACCCGTAGTGGGTCTGGATATCAGTTCAACTGCGGTAAAGCTTCTCGAGCTGAGTAAGACAGCCAGCGGCTACCGCGTTGAAAGTTATGCTGTCGAACCACTCCCGGTCAACTCTGTTGTGGAAAAAAATATCGCTGATGTCGAGGCAGTCGGTGAAGCCATCAAGCGCGCAGTCAAGCGTGCCAGCACCCGAACCAAAAATGCGGCGATGGCCGTTGCCGGTTCAGCGGTGATTACCAAAGTGATATCCATGCCTGCCTCGCTATCTGATGAGGAAATGGCCAGCCAGATAGAACTTGAAGCGGATCAGTATATTCCGTACCCGCTTGAGGAAGTTAATCTGGACTTTGAGGTGCTTGAGTCTTCTGATAAGGAAGGTGAAAGAGTGGATGTTTTGTTGGCAGCATCGCGCAGCGAAAATGTGGATGTACGTGTCGCTGCTGTTGAGCTCGGTGGGCTCACCGCCAAAATTGTTGACGTTGAGGCCTACGCCATGGAAAACGCCTTTTCGCTCATTCAGGACCAGATGCCTGACCACGGTGCCGAAAAAACGATCGCCATTGTTGATGTTGGCGCCACCATGACCACGTTAAACGTACTCCATGACCGCAAAATCATTTATACACGAGAGCAGGTATTCGGTGGCAAACAACTCACCGAAGAAATACAGCGCCGGTATGGTTTGTCTTATGAAGAGGCCGGTATGGCCAAGCGCCAGGGTGGTTTACCTGATAATTATATTCCTGAGGTACTTGAGCCTTTCAAGGAGGCAATGGCACAACAGGTGAGTCGTTCACTGCAGTTTTTCTTTTCATCCAGCCAGTACAGTAATGTCGACCACATCGTGCTTGCCGGTGGCAGTGCTTCAATTGCAGGAATTGATGAATTAATAGAATCAAAGCTGGGAACAACCACCTCTGTGGCTGACCCGTTTGCCGGTATGACATTGTCGTCAAGGGTCCGCGCGCAGGCATTACAAAATGATACGCCCGCATTGATGATTGCATGTGGACTGGCATTAAGGAGTTTTGACTAATGGCCCGCATTAACTTACTGCCATGGCGCGAAGCGCAACGTAAAGAACGACAACGCCAGTTTGCGGTCATCGCTGGCGGTGTAGTCATTATCATGATTGGTATATGGGCACTGGCTCATATTCACTTCGTCGGCAAGATTGAGAACCAGGTAGCCCGTAATGATTTTCTTAAAGGAGAAATCTCAAAACTTGATAAGAAAATCAAGAAGATCAAGGAACTTGAAAAAGAAAAAGCCAATCTGTTAGCACGTATGCAAATTATTCAGCAACTGCAAAGGCGCCGACCGGAAATTGTGCACGTATTTGATGAGTTGGTAACAACAATCCCGGATGGTGTTAATCTTACCAGCATCAAAAATTCAGGTTCTTCCATCACGCTGGACGGCATTGCCCAGTCCAACGCCAGGGTCTCCAGCTATATGAGAAATATTGAAAGCTCAAAATGGCTTGGTGATCCTAAACTGAGTGTTATTCAAACAAACGATAAACGAAACGAGCGAACCAATACATTCACACTCATTGCCAAACAAATCAATCAGGCCAGCAAGGACAAGGAGCAAGATAAATGAACCTTGAACTTGACCTCGATTTTAATGACATAGGTGGCTGGCCAATCGGCGCTAAAGCAGTAGCTGTTGCTTTGATATGCGTTGTGACGCTTTTTCTCGGCTACTGGTTTGATACACAACACCAGATTGAAGATCTTGACCAGAAACGTACCGAAGAATCAGCACTGAAGGATGAATATGGTCGAAAATATGCCAAAGCTGCAAATCTTGACGCTTACATCAAACAGATGGCCGAAATGAAGCAGTCCTTTGGAACTATGCTCAAGCAACTGCCGAGTAAAACAGAAGTGGCTGACTTACTGGTAGACATTTCCCAAACCGGCCTGGCGAGCGGACTGGAGTTTCAGTTATTCAAGCCATCGCCGGAAAATCCAATTGATTTCTATGCGGAGCTTCCTATTACAATCAGGGTGTCTGGTAGTTTTCATGAACTGGGTGAATTTGTCAGTGGGGTTGCCGCTTTACCCCGTATTGTCACACTTCATGACTTCTCGATCAGACCAAAAAATGCCAAGGGCAGTGCAGGTGAACTTTCCATGGACGCTACACTTAAAACATATCGCTACCTTGATGAAAGTGAAACCCAACCAACTACAACTAAATAAAAAAACAAGGGCCACGGTTTACACTCAGGTAAATATAAATGCACATATCCGGATCTATTAATTTGACGACAAAGAAAAATACGATGTTTGTGGATGTTCTGAGTTCAATTTTTAAAATTGGACTGATTATTATCGTAAGCACTCTGCTGACCGCCTGTGGTGGTAATGAGTTCGACGATCTGAAGTCGTATATCGAGACTGTCAAGTCCAGGAAATCAAACAGGATCGAGCCTTTGCCTGAAATTGAACCCTATGAAACCTACACCTACAGTGCCAGCAATTTGAGAAGTCCGTTTATTTCTACCATTGGTAATCAGGAGCAAGAAACAGCCAGTACTGATGAGAACGGTATCCGTCCTGACCCTAACAGGCGTAAAGAAGCCCTGGAAAGCTTTCCGCTGGATACCCTGAGAATGGTCGGCATTTTGGAGCTCAGTGAGAACCTGTGGGCCATTATTATTGACAGTGATGGTGTAGTCCATCGTGTGCAAACCGGCAACTATATAGGCCAGAATCATGGGCGCATAATCCATATATCTGAAGATGAAGTTGAGCTTGTAGAGATAGTACCAAACGGTCTTGGTGGTTGGCAGGAACGGCCAACCAGTATCGCGTTAAGTGAAGAATCAGAAGGATGATCCCTGAGGGGAAAACCAGATGTTACAACAATATAAAAAAATGAAATGATCCCATGCGGAGAATAGCAATGAACACTAAAACACCTTTTTCCTGTTTGCGGCATTTGCCAAAAATGATCGCACATCCTGTCATGACGATAATTGTTGTGCTTAATTTTTCGGTGATGTCTGTTGGTCTGGCTGCTGCAAACTCTCTGGAATCAATCAACTATTCTTCCCTGACAGGTAACCGGATCCAGGTAAAGCTGACTATGTCAGAAGCTGCCAGGGAACCTTTGAATTTTACAATAGATAACCCGGCACGTATTGCCCTCGATTTTGCAGACACGACCAGTAACCTCGATAAAAAATCCCAGACTATTGGCATTGGTGTAGCCAGGAGTGTGACGGCTGTTAGCGCCAAAGGACGCACCCGCGTCGTCATGAATCTTGTACGGCTGGTGCCCTATAACCTTAAAGTATCCGGTAACGATGTTATCCTGACACTCGAGCAGGTCTCTACATCAGGCACAATAGAAGCGTCTGAAACAACACTTGGTGCAAAAACGTCAAGCACCGGAGTCACAGGATCAAGTATTACCAATATAGATTTTCGTCGTGGCGAAAAGAATGAAGGACGCATCATTATTACCCTGTCTGATCCCAGTGCGGTTGTCGATATCCGTGAGGAAGGTGGGAAAATTCTGGTGGATCTGTTTAACAGCAGTTTGCCGGAACGTCTGGAACGTCAGCTTGACGTGACTGATTTTGCAACCCCGGTTAAAACCATCGACACCTTTGCACAGGGCAATAATGTACGCATGGTAATAGTACCAGGCATTGCAGATTATGAGCACCTGGCCTATCAGGCTGACAACATTTACACCATCGATGTTAAACAGCTTGACAAGAAAGAACAGGAACAGCGAAAGAAAGACAAGTTCGGCTATGTTGGCGAGAAACTTTCACTTAACTTCCAGAATATCCCGGTTCGGGCTGTTCTCCAGTTAATAGCCGACTTTACCAATCTGAACATGGTCACCAGTGATACGGTGCAGGGTGATCTGACCTTGCGTCTTAAAAACGTCCCATGGGACCAGGCACTCGACATTATTCTTAAAACCAAGGGTCTGGCCAAGCGGCAGTTGGGCAATGTCATCCTGGTGACCCCAACCGAGGAAATCGCTGCACGCGAGAAACTTGAACTGGAATCAGCCAAGCAAATCGAAGACCTGGCGCCATTACGCTCAGAGTACGTGCAGATAAATTATGCCAAAGCATCTGATATAGCGACACTGCTCAAGTCATCTGATAATAGTTTGCTAACACCTGCTCGCGGTAACGTCACCGTTGATGAGCGCACCAATACTTTATTGGTGCAGGACACTGCTGACAAGCTTGCGGATATTCGCACGCTTGTCACCACGCTGGATATCCCCATTCGACAAGTGTTGATTGAGTCACGCGTCGTCGTGGCCAATAACGACTTCAGCAAGGACCTGGGTGTTAGGTTTGGTGTGACGAGTGCCTCATCAGACAG
>Ga0114931_10007257_pt1 | contig 13544 bp, 5 predicted proteins | sample 2SBtaG_FD_89579 | JGI IMG/M metagenome (GOLD analysis project Ga0114931, IMG submission 89579) | Deep subsurface microbial communities from Kolumbo volcano to uncover new lineages of life (NeLLi) - 2SBTROV14_V59a metaG | ecosystem: Environmental > Aquatic > Marine > Volcanic | place: Kolumbo... | reverse complement strand
TTTTTACGAGGGGCTCAACGCTTGTCGCCTGCTACGTCGAGTCGGCCACCGGCAGCGACGCCGCCCCACGGCTGCACGTGTTCGCGCGCACCCACGCGACGCCGCCCACCTACGTGTACCGGCGGCGCGAGTCCGACGGGGCCTGGAGCGCCTGGGAGGAGGTCCGGGCCGGCATCCAGGGCGACCACCTGGTGCCAGTCGTCCACGACGGGCGCTGGTCGCCCAAGCAGCTGGGCGAGGCGCTCCCCTTGAACGCATCGTGGGTCGCCGGCAAGGAGCTGAACAAGGCCACCGAGACTTCCTACGGCTTCGTGAGCGCTGTCGACAGGGACGTGGTCACCGTTCGCTGCATCGGCGCGGAGATCCAGATGTGGGTGTCCGACACCGGCTTCAGAGGCGCTGAGGATGCCCGAGAAATCCAGACGCAACGCCCGGACACCTTCTGGGAGCTCGGCCGCTTCTCGCTCGACCCGTGCACGATGCGCTTCGAGGCCTTCCCCAACCAGGCATCCACGCGGGTCACCCGCCTCGGGGTCTCGCCCGTCCACTGGCAGGCGCCCGGCTTCTGGGAGAGCGGCCTCGGCGCCGGTGGTCTCGATGTCTACGTCGGCCAGACGGACCCCGACGGCGAGCGAGTCGGGCTCGCCTCGCCCGTCGACGTGCTCGACGCGATCTTTCCCGACGTCCACGCGGTCGTGCCCTCGCAGCACGAGGACTTCGTCAGCCAGTCCCCCTTCTTCGTGAGCATGGGCGCGCGGTCGTGGCTCGTCGACTGCCACCGCTCCCGCGGAATCGACAAGGTCGATCCCCTGTTTCCCGCCTTCGCCGGCATCGACGGGGCGGCGCCCCTCGCCATGCCGCGGCAGGTCCGCTGGGACGGAACCTACCGATTCGAGCCCTTCTACCACCCCTACGTGTGCCGGTTCGTCCGGGAGGTGCGTCGCGCCGGGATCTTCGGCCTCCTCGACCCCGATCCCGCCGGACCCGCCGGCGACCTGTTCCGCCAGGCACTGACCGGCGCCGACGACGACTTCGAGACCCACTACGCGCCGACCTGGCGGGTGGACGCGCCCTACCCCGTGGAGGCCGTCGACTTCTCCGGGGCGGGCGCCTACAGCCTCTACAACTGGGAGCTGTTCTTCCACCTCCCCTTCTACGTGGCGTGTCGGCTGGCCGACGCGGGGCAGTACCAGGCGGCGATCGACTGGTTCCACGCCATGTTCGATCCACGCACGCGCACGCCGGCCAGCGCTTCGGGGGTCGAGGCCGCCGTGTCCGACGCCGACTGGTGGAAGGTGAAGCCCTTCCTCGAGCCGGCGAGCAAGCCCGTCACCGACTGGATCGCGTTCACCGGTGCCGGCGGCGACGCCGACGCGGCCGCTGCCTTCGAGGCCCAGGTGGCCGCCTGGTACGACGACCCCTTCAATCCGCACCGCCTCGCGCGACTGCGGCCCGGCACCTACCAGCGGGCCGTCGTGATGCGGTACCTCGACACGCTCATCGCGTGGGGCGACCACCTCTTCGCCCAGGACAGCCTGGAGTCGATCAACGAGGCCACGCAGCTGTACGTGTTCGCCCGCCAGGTGCTCGGCGATCGCCCGGCCCTGCTGGACGCCGACGCACAATTCGCACCGAAGACGTGGAACGAGCTGAAGGACGACCTCGATGCCCTGCACGACCCGCTGACCCAGCTCGAGAACGCCTGCCCGGCTCCCTCGGAGGTCGGAAGCGGCAGCAGCGGCACGGTCATCGGCCAGGGCCTCGGCGCCGCGCCGTACTTCTGCGTGCCCTTCAACGCCCGCCTGCTCTCCTACTGGGACACCCTGGACGACCGCCTGTTCAAGATCCGCAACGGCCTGGACATCTCGGGGGTCGCACGCTCGGTGCCGCTGTTCCAGCCACCGATCGACCCGGCGCTCCTGGTGCGCGCGGCTGCGGCGGGAGTCGATCTCGGGTCGGCCCTCGCGGACACCGCGCCCGTCGGAAGCCACCGCTTCGAGGTGATGCACGCACGCGCCCGGGACCTCGCGGGGACCGTGCAGTCCCTCGGCCAGGACCTGCTCTCCGCCCTGGAGAAGCGCGACGCCGAGGCGCTGGCGATGCTGCGTCAGACCCACGAGCAGGCCCTGCTCGACGCGGTTCGTGGGGTGCGAGAGCAGCAGGTCGAGGAGGCGAGGGACAACCTCGCCGCCCAACGCAGGAGCCGAGACACCGTCGAGGCCCGCCGCAAGCACTACGACAACCTGGTCCAGCAAGGCTGGCTGCCCGAAGAGTCTGCGGCCATGGAACGAACGTCACGAGCGAGCGCCCTCGACGGCATGCAAGCCGCAGTCCAGCAGCAGGCGGCCGTACTCGCCTGGGCGCCCGAGGTGGCGATCGGAACCGGCGGCCACGTCCGGACCGGTGGCAACACGATCTCCAATGCGCTCGCGTCCACCAGTATGGCCCTCTCGGCGACGAGCGGCTCCTGGAAGAGCGAAGCGAGCCTGCTGACCACTCGAGCCTCCTACGCTCGCCGCGCCACCGAGTGGCGCCACCAGCGCACCCTCGCCGAGAAGGAGCTCGCCTCCCTCGACGAGCAGATCGCGGCGGCGGAGATCCGCCTCGACGTCGCTCGGCGCGAGCTGCGGAACCAGGAGCTGCAGATCCGCCACGCTGCCGAGATCCGCGACTGGATGGAGCGCAAGTTCACCAGCCGGGCGCTCTACGACTGGACCGCCAGCCAGCTCTCCGCTCTGCACTTCCAGGCCTGGCAGCTCGCCTATCGCACCGCGAAGCGCGCCGAGGCGAGCTACAACCACGAGCTCGGCCGGTCCGACCGCTTCGTGCAGCCCTGGAGCTGGGACGGCTCGCGGCGCGGTCTGCTCGCCGGCGAGCGCCTGCAGCTCGACCTGCACCGGATGCAGGTGGCCTGGCTCGAGCACGACGTCCGCGAGCTGGAGCTGACCCGACACGTCTCTCTCGCACGCCTCGATCCGCTCGCCCTCGCGCGTCTTCGCACTGCGGGCGAGTGCTTCTTCGAGGTGCCCGAGGCGCTGTTCGATCTGGACTGCCCCGGCCAGTACAACCGCCGCATCGCGAGCGTCGCGGTGACCGCGGCCTGCGTGGCCGGGCCGCTGTCCCAGGTGAACCTGCGCCTGACCCTGCACGGCTCGCAGGTCCGTCGCACCGCGGGCGGGCCGCTCGAGGTCGAGCCCGCGACGCACCCCTGCATCGTGACGAGCGCCGCGGTGGAAGACGCGGGGGTCTTCTCCACCGATCCGCGCGGGGCCCGCTACCTGCCCTTCGAGCGCCTGGGCGCGATCTCGCGCTGGCACATCGCCTTCTCCAACCCGAGGTACCGGCAGATCGACTGGGACAGCGTGACCGACCTCGTCCTGACCCTCCGCTACACCACGCGCGACGGCGGTGACGCCCAGCGCGGCGCGGCCCTCGACGGCCTGCCCGACCGTCTCGACGCGCTGTGCGGCGGCTTCGTCGACCTGGGCGAGACCGGCACCTCCGAGGGCACCCTCGTCGCCCTGAGCGCCAAGCGAGACGACCCGGACGCCTGGTTCCAGGCCCGCCAGGCGCACGCGACCAGCCTCACGCTGACCCTCGGCCCGTCACGGCTCCCCTACTTCGCGGTCGGAACCCTCACCGCCGTCGCGAAGGTGCACGTGCTCCTCGTCGGCGGCGAACCGAGCACCGGAGCGAGTGGCGGCTCCGTCACGCCGTCCGGGCGCGGCTCGGCCACGCTCGACCCGTTCACCGCCTGGGCGGGCACCAGCGTGATGCACGCCGCGGCGTCGCTGCACGGTGTCGCCGACTGGCCCGACGCGTTGGAGATCGACCTCACCGATCCGGCGTTGCCCCTCGACACCCTCGACGACGTGATCGTCGCCCTCGAGATCTCGGTCGGCTGATGGCCGAGTCCCCCCAGCCCCCGCCCCACCCCGCCGCCCTGGGACGCACGGGCCATCCCGGCGACAAGACGAAGGAGCTCCTCCTCGCGCCGCCCACCGTGTCCCTGCCCAAGGGCGGCGGCGCCATCGCCGGGATCGGCGAGAAGTTCGCCGCCGACCCGGTCACCGGCACAGCCGGCTTCTCGATCCCCGTCGCCGCCAGCCCCGGTCGCGGCGGCTTCGGTCCCAAGCTGTCGCTCGCCTACGACTCCGGCGCGGGCAACGGCCCCTTTGGTCTCGGCTGGCGGCTCGGCGTCCCCTCGATCCGCCGGCGCACCCAGAAGGCGCTGCCCCGCTACCGCGATGCCGAAGACTCCGACGTCTTCGTGCTCTCGGACGCCGAAGACCTCGTCCCGCTGCAGAAGCAGGTCGGCGGGTCCTGGGTCGACGACGTGCGGATCGCCGGCGACTTCTCCGTCCGCCGCTACCGCCCACGCATCGAGAGCGCCTTCACGCGCATCGAGCGGTGGACCGACACGGCGAGCGGCGACGCCCACTGGCGCACCCTCTCCCGCGACAACGTCACGCGCATCTATGGCCAGAGCGCCTCGGCCCGCCTCGCCGATCCGGACGACCCGTCCCGGGTGTTCGAGTGGCTTCTCGAGGAGGCCCGCGACGAGCTGGGCCACGTCGTGTCCTACGTCTACAAGGCCGAGGACGGCGCGAACGTCGCGCTCTCCGAACCTGCCGAGGCCCGCCGGCACTGCGCGTACACCTACCTGAAGCGCATCCGGTACGGCAACAGCACCCCGTTCGTGGCCGGTGACTGGAAGTTCGAGGTCGTCTTCGACTACGGCGAGCACGACCCAGACGACCCGACCCCCGAGGAGGCAACCCCCTGGCCGGTGCGCGCCGACCCGCACTCGGCCTTCCGCGCGGGCTTCGACGTCCGCTGCTACCGGCTGTGCCGCCGGGTGCTGATGTTCCACGCGTTCGCGGAGCTGGGCTCCGAACCCCTCCTCGTCCGTTCGACGGAGCTCGCCTACGCCGAGGATCCCAAGATCACCACGCTGACCACGGTCACCGGGCGCGGCTGGCAGCGGGTCGACGGGGCGTGGACCACCGCGACCACCCCTCCGCTGGAGCTCGCCTACTCCGCGCAGCAGATCGACGAGACGGTCCGGTTCGTGGAGGGGCTCGACGACCTGCCGGGCAGCATCGACCCGCGGCGGATGCAGTGGGTGGATCTGGACGGGGAGGGGCTCACCGGGCTGCTCACCGAGCAGGCGAGCGCCTGGTACTACAAGCGGAGTCTCGGTGGCGGACAGCTCGCGCGGCTCCAGCGCCTGGGCCGGCGCCCGGCACTCGACCTGTCGCAGGCGGCCGGCAACCGGCTCATGGACCTCGACGGCGACGGCCGGCTCGAGGTCGTGCACCTCGACGGCCACCGCGGTGGCCCGGCCGGCTACCAGGCTCGGAGCGACGACGGCTGGGAGCCCTTCCGCCGCTTCGAGTCCGTTCCGAACCTCGACTGGAACGACCCGAACCTCCGGTTCGTCGACCTGGACGGCGACGGACGCCCCGACGTGCTGCTCACCGAGGACGCGGTGCTGCGGTGGTACCCGAACGTGCCCGGCCGCGGCTTCGAGGCGGCCCGGTCGGTGTGGAAGGCGGCGGACGAGGACGATGGCCCGCGCGTCGTGTTCGCCTCGCGCGCCGAGACGATCCTGCTCGCCGACATGACGGGCGACGGGCTATCGGACCTCGTGCGCGTGCGGAACCGCCAGGTCTGCTACTGGCCGAACCGGGGCTACGGGAAGTTCGGAGCGAAGGTGCTCATGAAGGGTGCGCCTTCCTTCGACGCGCCCGACCGCTACGACGCGGCCCGGCTGCGGGTCGCCGACATCGACGGCAGCGGCACGACCGACCTGCTCTACCTCGGCCCGGACGGCGTGCGCCTGTGGTTCAACCAGGCCGGCAACAGCTGGTCGGACGAGGTCGCGCTCGCGCGGTTCCCGTCGGTCGCCAAGCCCAACACGATCCAGGTCGCCGACCTGCTCGGGGACGGCACGGCGTGCCTCGTGTGGTCCTCGCCGCTGCTCGGGCAGTCCTGGGCCCCACTGCGATACATGCGGCTGATGGGGCAGGGCAAGCCGCACCTGCTGACGAAGGTGGTGAACGACCTCGGCCGCGAGACGCGGCTCACCTATACGCCGTCGACCGCCTCGTACGTCGCGGACCGAGCGGCGGGCCGGCCGTGGGCGACGCGGCTGCCCTTCCCGGTGCAGTGCCTGTCGCAGGTCGAGACCGTGGACGCGGTGACCGGCTGGAAGTTCGTCCAGACCTACGCCTACCACCACGGCTACTACGACGGCGTCGAGCGCGAGTTCCGCGGGTTCGGGCTGGTCGAGCAGCGCGACACGCAGTCCTTCTCGGACTTCGAGGATCCGACCAAGCAGAACAGCGACATCGTCCACTACCTGCCGCCGGTGCTGACGCGGACGTGGTTCCACACCGGCGCGTGGCGGAAGGAGTCGACGCTGCAGCAGGCCTTCGCGACCGAGTACTGGTCCGGCGACGCGTCCGCCGGAGCTCCGAGGTCGACCGTGTTCCCCGCCGGGCTGTCGCCCCGTGAAGCCCGCGAGGCGCACCGAGCGCTGAAGGGCCGGGTGCTCCGCCAGGAGGTCTTTGCGGAGGATGGCAGCCCCGGCGCCGGGAACCCGTACACGGTCGCCGAGTCGAGCTACACGGTCCGCCCGATCCAGCCCGCCGGCGAGGACGCCTTCGCCTACGCCGCCTACCTCGTCGTCCCGCGCGAGTCCGTCACCCGGCACTACGAGCGAAACCCCGACGACCCGCGGGTCCAGCACGCGCTGACCCTGCAGGTCGACGAGTACGGCCACGTCACCCGCTCCGCCGCCATCGGCTACCCGCGCCGCACCGTCCCGAGCGGCCTCGAGCCCCAGGGTGAGCTGCACGTCGTGGTCACGGAGACGTCGTACCTCACCGACGACGCGGCGGACGACCGGCTGCACCTCGGCCTCGCCTGGGACAAGCACACCTGGGAGCTGACCGGCGTGTCCTACGCCGAGGGCCGCCCGCCGTCCCCCGAGGACGTCGACGCCGACATCGACGCCGCGACCGCCATCGCCTACGAGGCGACTCCCACGGGCGGGAGCACGAAGGAGAAGCGCCGCCTCGGCCGCGACCGCACCCTGTACCAGGCCGACGATCTGTCGGGCCCGCTGGCCGCGGGGACCATGGGCGTCCGAGCGCTCGTCTACGAGCACTACCGCCTCGCCTACACCACGGGCCTGCTCTCGAGCGTCTACGGTACCCGCGTCGATGCCAGGATGCTGCAGGACGAGGGCGGCTACGTCGACCTGTTGTCCGACGGCGACCAGTGGCTCCGCTCCGGGCGCGCCACCCTGGACCCGAACCACTTCTACCACCCCGTCGACGACACCGACGCGTTCGGCAACGTCACCGCGGTCACCTGGGACGCCCACGACCTGTTTGTCGTGTCCGTCGAGGCCCTGAAGGTGAACGGCGCCACCGCCGCGACCGGGCTCACCACCACCGCCGACATCGACTACCGGGTGCTGAAGCCCTACCGGGTGACCGGGCCGAACGGCACGAAGCACGAAGGCGCCTTCGATCCGCTCGGTCGCCTCGTCAAGACCGCGGTGATCGGACCCAACGGCGAGGGCGACACGCTGTCGGCCCCGACCACCGAGAGCGCCTACACGACGGACCGGTGGCAGACGCAGGGGCTGCCGAACCGGGTGCACGTCAAGGCGCGGGAGCACCACGGCGGCAGCACCTTGCAGGAGCGGTACGCCTACTCCGACGGCGGCGGCCACGTGGTGATGACCAAGGTGCAGGCGGCGCCGGGCGACGCCCCGACCGTCGTGAACGGCACGCTCTCCTGGGCACCGGCCGATCCACGGTGGGTGGGGACGGGTCGCACCGAGGTCGACAACAAGGGACACGTGGTCAAGCAGTACGAGCCGTTCTTCTCGACGACGGAGGCGTTCGAGGACGAGGACGTGCTCGTGCAGTGGGGCGTCACGCCGGTGATGATCTACGACCCGCTCGGCCGGCTCGTGCGCGCCGACCTGCCCAACGGCACCTTCCGCACGGTCACCTTCGACCCGTGGCAGTCGGTGACCTCGGACGAGAACGACACGGTGCTCGAAAGCACCTGGTACTCCGACCGCATGGCGCTCTCGTCGAGCGACCCGGAGTACCGGGCGGCGCAGCTCGCCGCAGCCCACGCGAACACGCCCGAGACGGTCTACTTCGACGCGATCGGCCGGCCCTTCCGCACCGACGAAGCGCCCGACGGCCAGACCACCTGCACCACCGTCGTCACGCTGGACGTCCAGGGCAACCCGAAGGTGCTCACCGACGCCCGCGGCATCGACACCCAGACCCAGGCCTTCGATCTCCTCGGCCGGGCGATGTACACCAACTCGCCCGACGCCGGCGAGACCTGGGTGCTGCTCGATGAAGCCGGCAAGCCGTGCCGCACCTGGCGGAGCGGAGACCTGGCGCTGCAGCGGACCTACGACGCGATGCGGCGCCCGGTGCACCTGTTCGTCACTGAGGGAGCGCCGGGCTCGCAGATCACCCACCTCGTCGAGAAGGCGGTCTACGGCGAGGTGCTGGCGATGCAAGCCGCGCTCGACGGCTTCCTGCTCGGGCGGGTCTATCGGGTCTACGACACGGCCGGGTGCGTGACGCACGACGCCTTCGGCTTCGAGGGCCACCTGCTCCAGCACGACCGGCGCTTCCTCTCCGACGTCGATGCCGATCCGGACTGGAGCACCGCGGCGAACGACACCGATCCGGACGCCATCGAGACCGCGGTGGGCTCCCTCCTGTCCGCCGAGACGTTCACGACATCGGACACCTGGGACGCCCTGGGTCGCGTCGTCACCCACACCACCCCCGACGCCTCGGTCGCCACCTACGGCTACGACGCCGGCGGACGGCTCACCACCGTCTCCGTCGCGGTGCGTGGCACGAGCACCGCCACCGACTTCGTCACCGCGATCACCTACGACCCGAAGGGCCAGCGAGAGCAGATCCGCTACGGCAACGGCACGGACACGGCCTACACCTATGACCCGGACACCTTCCGGCTGAAGACGCTGGTGACCACGCGGGACTCCGACTCGGCCAGAGTCCAGGACCTGACCTACACCTACGACCCGGTCGGAAACATCGTCCAGATCTCCGACGACAGCCAGCAGACGCTGTTCTTCAACAACACGGTGATCTCGCCCACCCAGCAGTACACCTACGACGCGCTGTACCGGTTGACCCAGGCGCAGGGGCGGCAGAACGGGGCGCTCACCCAGCCGGACTACAGCGACCCGAGCTACGGCGACCTGCCACACGGCAACGACTCGACGACGATCCGGAACTACACACAGCGCTACGCCTACGACGGCGTGGGGAACATCCAGCAGATGCGTCAGTCCGGAGTGTGGACCCGGTACTACGCCTACGCGACGGACAGCAACCGGCTGCTGACGACGAGCGTGCCGGGCGACGACCCGAACGGCCCGTACAGCGACGCCTACGGCTACAACGACCGGGGCGCGATGACCTCGATGCCGCACCTGTCCGCGCTCGGGCGAGACTTCCGAGACCAGGTGCGCACGGTGGACCTCGGGAACGGCGACGACGCGGTGTACCACTACGACGCCTCGGGGCAGCGGGTGCGCAAGGTGGTGCGGAGGTCGCAGAACACCGAGGAGCGAGTGTACCTGGGCGGCTACGAGGTGTACCGGAAGTCGGTGAGCGGAAACCTCGACACGGAGCGTCAGACGCTGCACGTGATGGACGACCAGCGGCGGATTGCGATGGTCGAGATGCTCACGGTAGACGGCGGGAGCACGGTCTCGAGCCCGCCGCCCCGCCAGCGCTACCAGCTCGACAACCACCTCGGCACCGCCTGCGTCGAGGTCGACGACACCGGGGCGCTCATCACCTACGAGGAGTACTTCCCCTACGGCTCGACCTCGTGGCGGGCGAGCGCCAGCGCGTCGGAGGTGAGCGCCAAGCGCTACCGGTACACGGGCAAGGAGAAGGACGAGGAGACCGGGCTGTACTACAACGGCACCCGGTACTACGCGTGCTGGCTCGGACGATGGTGTAGCGCCGACCCGATCGGCGTCAAGGGGGGCATCAATCGCTACGCGTACGTGGAAGGACGCCCCATCATCGCGAACGACCCAACAGGTCACCTACTCTTGCTGCTGTGGTTCTTGAAAGGCTCGACCTCCACCGAGAAGCCGAAGCCACTGCCGAAGCCGAAGCCGCCCTTCTCGGAGTCTCACCCACTTCCGCCACCGGCTGCCCAAGGGCCGGAAATCCACTCCGCTGACACGCCACCTTCACCCGGCCAGGTGGAGGCATGGCGAGAATCCCAGCGCCAAAATGCGTACTTTCAGAGATATCTTTCGGTAAGAGGCGGGCTATTCGCTCAAGCAGCCGCGACTGGCGCTGTTCGCCACGGGGACACCCCAGAGCAGGTTGCCGCAGCCGGCAGCCTTGGCGCGGCCGCCACCTGGACCCTCGGGACTGGTGTAGCACCATTTGCCGAAATCCCGTCTGAAGAGGTGGAAACGGCTCACGGAGTGCGACTTGAGCCAGCGGGTCGCAGGCTCGCGGTGCCAACCAAGTCACCAAAATCAACCGATGCCGCGGGTGGCACGGTGCACAACGTAGAACCACCATCCGACGCCCCGGGCTTCAGGCTCACGGTGCCCCCGTTGGTGGTGGTAACACCCGACGCCGTCCCCGAGACGACCGCGCCAGACGCGGATGCCTCAAAGGGAGCACTCAATGTCTCGGGCATCGCGAAGAACCCCGCGTCGCTATGGGGACGTTCGGCGGACGAGATTGCCCAGGGGCTCAACGACGCGGGATTCAGTGCGACGGTTCGACAGTCCACCAGGGGCAGCGGACGGGCTCAGATCATCTCGGTCGAGGGGCACCCGGAGATCACTCAGATCCAGGTGCATCCGGGCGGTGGTCGCCACGGGGGCTCGTACATCAAGGTGTCCACCAGCACCGAGGGGAAGATCAAGGTCATCGACCCCGAGACCTACGTTGCTGACCCCAACGAGGTCGTGCGGACGATTCCATACAACGAAGGTGGCTGACGATGATCACCAAGACCCTCCACGAGCGTCGTTTCATGTGGGCGGTACAGGCACTCGCCCTCCCGGCCGAGCATCAGTTGTCCCTGTTTCCATCCTTCGCCGAGGTTGCCGATGAACTGGCCCTGGAGCACGAGGAAACGCAAGCAGGGTTCCTCGCCGCCTTCGCCGCTCATCTCACTTCCGTTCAGAAGCAGGCCATCAAGGCACTGGACGAGGAGCTGGAGCGGATGAGCGGGGAGGAGTACGCCACTACACTGTGGACCGTGGACGCCCTTGCCGGTCGGCCGGAGTGGGACCAGGTGAGATCGCTTGCTCGCAGCGTGCTCTCTGTGATGGGCTGGCCTGCGTCCGTGCCGCCGCTCGACCGTGGGGCAGTGTATGTGGAGTCGCCGAAGGCCAACCGATGACCACCCTCGCCCCCCGCCTCGCGGCTGGGTCGGGTCTCGGTCTTCTCGACTCCGGGGGGGCTCGGTAGCCATCCGATAGCGTAGGTACGGGTAGGTGACCCTTCACAGGGCACCCGCACCCGGGCCGTCGCGGGCCTCGGTGTCGTCGTCGGCTCCACGGTGGTGCCCGCCATCGTGGATGCCCTCGACGACAACGGGAACGACGTCCGGGTGGTCAACGACGACACCCCGGAGAACACGATGCCCTACCGCGACGCGGACCTCGATCACACCCCCGAGGACCGCCCCGACAACCCTGTCGCCACCCGACAACCCTGTCGCTTAGTAAGGCCAGCTCTGCTGGCCCGACACCCCTGTCCGATCAACTCGATCTCGGGGGTGAACCGATGAACCCGAAGAACCTCCTCGGTCTGATCGAACCCGACGAGATCAAGAAGAACCACATCCGGGTCGTCCTCACCTTGATGGGAGCTCCCGAAGGGGAAGGACTCACGACCTCGACCTTGGAGCAGCTCCTTTCCATCTCGAAGAGGACCCTCGCACGGGTGAAGCCCGTTCTCGTCGATCTCGGGTTGGCCGCGATCCATCCAGCTCCCGGCTCGAACGACGAGGACGTCTGGTCGGTCACCGACACGACGAGGAAGCAGCTCACGAAGTCGGACGCCCTTGACCTGTCGGCTCTCTCCCTGGTTGTGTGCAAGCCGTCGGCCGGCCCCGATCCGCTCCAGTTCGGCAAGAGGAAGTACAGGTCGGTGCTTGAACGGGAGGTGGCGGTGTGCCTCACCTGCCTGGGAGTCCGGCACCCGCGGAGTTCTCGTACCGCAAGATCCTCGCCCACAAGCTCGGAGATGGCTGGGACGAGGAGTCGATCCCGGACTGGAAGTGCGACTTCATCGTCCAGGTGATGGATGGCCAGGAGTACGCCCAGGGGCTCATCGAGGTTGCCGGGGTCAAGGGCAATCCCGCCTACAGGGCCACGCTCAAGGAGAAAGAGCTCACCTTGGTACCTGTGGGCGTCCCCTTCCTGCAACTCGACGACGTGGACGACATCAAGAAGATCCCCGAGTTCATCAAGCTCTTGGAGGTTCGTGCTGCGGATCTCGCCCGTTCGGCCCGGGTGGCGTCATCGTCGTCGCCTACGATCCCGGGTTCCAGCTACGTGACCTCCACGGGAGTCCACGTCGATCCCCGTGGGATCAAGAAGACGCTTGAGCCGGGTGAGGTTCGGCTGCCGCCGCCGTCCTTGTACCCGGAGCCGCCTGATGAGGACGAGTTCGGTCGCCGATGCCCGTGATCACGCCCGAGGAGCGGGAGTTGAGAAGGGCCGAGGAAGCCCTGTTCGAGAAGCGGTACGAGGAGGAGAAGGTGGCGGTGGCGGCCCTGCGTGCGAAGTTCCAGGCCAGGTGGGCCGAGGAGGACTCAAACGCAACGAGCGAGGACCGGGTCAAGGTGCTCGCGGCGGCCCTGGCGTGGGAGGAGGAGCAGCGGGAGGCTCGGCGAAGGGGTTCGCCGACTCGAGGCCCTGCGAGCCCTGAACCGGTCGATGCCGCTGGCGATCGTGATCGCGAGGCCCCTTGGGAGCACTCGGAGCACGATGGGGACGGTGGTCTCGAATCCAGCGACGGCGACATCTCGGACCACCTGTGATCCCGCAGATCCCCCGCAGAACTGAACACTCGTTGAAGTCCGGATTTCTGCAACCCATTCGAGGGGCGAGGATCCCGTCAGGGACGGGATCCCCGGCTCTGGCAACGGTCGTGGAGGGTGGGGGTTGGCTGGGGCTTGTTCGGGGTCTCCGACGGGTACATCGACCCGGCTTTGACAGTCACTGACCACATGAGGCCGCCACAAGACGGTTCTAACGGCAAAATTCGCGCGATCGACGCCGTGTCGCCTACATACATGAGTCAGGCAAAATTTCTTGATCTGACCCACTATTTGTGGATAAGTATGTCGACATGTACGTCCGAGAGACACGACAGAAGCGCGCCGACGGCTCCACCCTCACCCACGTCCAGCTCGCCCACAGCGTCTGGGACCCGGTCAAGAAGCGCTCCGTCACCAAGGTCGTCGCC
>Ga0114931_10007256_pt1 | contig 13545 bp, 10 predicted proteins | sample 2SBtaG_FD_89579 | JGI IMG/M metagenome (GOLD analysis project Ga0114931, IMG submission 89579) | Deep subsurface microbial communities from Kolumbo volcano to uncover new lineages of life (NeLLi) - 2SBTROV14_V59a metaG | ecosystem: Environmental > Aquatic > Marine > Volcanic | place: Kolumbo... | reverse complement strand
TTAATTCCTGTTTATGCAGGCACATCACTCCGAAATAAAGGGGTGCAACCCCTTCTTGATGGAATTATTGATTATCTTCCCTCTCCGCTCGATCTTAAAGAAATTACCGGAATAAAACCCGGCACTGAAGATGAAAAGGAAACAAGACTTCTCGATTCTAAAGAGCACTTTTCTGCCTTATCTTTTAAAATTCAACTCGATCCCCATGTGGGAAAAATAACATATGTACGTATTTATTCTGGAATACTAAAATCTGGATCGTATGTATATAACATAAATAGTGAAAGAAAAGAACGAGTCAGTCGCATATTATTAATGCATGCCAATCAACGGGAAGAGATAACTGAAGCATATGCAGGAGAAATCGTAGCACTAGTGGGGCCAAAAGAGTCTAAGACAGGAGATACACTCGCAGATGAAAATCATCCAATATTGCTTGAACAGATTACATTTCCTGAACCTGTTATTTCTCTGGCAATAGAACCTAAAACGAAATCAGATCAAGAAAAATTATCCTATGCTCTGCAACGACTTTCAGATGAGGATCCAACGTTTCAGGTGAAAGTAGATCATGAAACTAATCAGACTATTATGTCTGGTATGGGAGAATTGCATTTGGAGATCTTAGTGGACCGTATGAAGCGTGAAATGGGATTAGATGCAAATATCGGCAAACCTCAAGTTGCTTATAAAGAAACTATTACAAAACCAACAGATGCCGAAGGAAAATATATAAAACAAACAGGTGGTCATGGACAATATGGACACTGTCTTCTCAAACTGCAACCACTTGGTCGCGGTGAAGGATTTAAATTTGTAAATAAAATTAAAGGTGGCACTATACCATCTGAATTTATTCCCTCCGTTGAAAAGGGTGTTGTTCAAGCATTAAATAAAGGAATACTGTTGGGATTTCCTATTGTTGATTTGGAAGTTACCCTTTATGATGGAAGTTACCATGATGTTGATTCATCTGATATAGCATTCCAGATTGCAGGAACCATGGCCCTTCAAGATGGTATGGGAAAAGCAGGAATGATACTTCTTGAACCTATTATGAATTTGGAAGTAACAGTACCGGATAATTATATGGGTACTGCTATTGGAGACATATCAAGTCGAAGAGGAAAAGTACTTAGTACAGAAAAGCGTAATAAGGTAACCGTCATTAAAGCATATGCTCCCCTTGCCGAACTTTCTGGCTATGCTACAGTTCTTCGTTCACTTACTGAAGGTCGTGGCGTATTTTATATGGAGCCCTCACACTACGAAGAAGTACCCAAAAATATCGTTGCCTCAATGAAGAATAAGTGATAGTGGACAGTGATCATGATCATGCTTTTTAGCAGGGCAATATATTCTTCCATATTCTATCAGTCGTAGTGATAGTGTAATCCATTCTTTTTTGGGAATTATTTTCATAAGGTCTTTCTCAATTTTCTCTGGTGTCTTTTCACTTGTCAATCCAAATTTTTGTGAGAGGCGTTTGACATGAGTATCAACTGCAATCCCCTCTACTACTCCAAACGCATTGCCAAGCACCACATTGGCAGTTTTGCGTGCCACTCCGGGAAGCGCTAACATTTCATTCATGCTACGAGGTACTTCATCATGATATTGTTCATGAATAATTTTAGCTGTTGCCAAAATATTTTTTGATTTGTTTCTGTAAAATCCTGTAGATCGAATATCTTGCTCGAATTCTTTTTGAGAGGCACGAGCGTAATCGCTGACTGTTTTATATTTTGTAAATAAATCTTTGGTTACAATGTTGACTTGCCTATCGGTACACTGAGCTGATAACATAACAGCAACTAACAACTCCCAAGGATTTGAATAAAGTAATGCTGGTTTTGGATGAGGAAATAAATGTTTCAAAGTCCTTACTACAACTTCCGCTCGTTTTTTCTTTAGAGTAATATTTTGCATATTGGTTTTCTATTCAATTCCAAACTTCCCATTCTTCTCAAATACCATCCCTTCTTTTACTAAATCACGTAATACCGAACCGATCCGTTCATCTTCAAATGGTAATGATTGGTGAAGATTTGATAGTTTTTGAAAATTTTGTTTCAGTAATGATTGTAACACAGCTCCTCTTACTTGACGATTCGATCCTTCAAATTGTGATTGCTTGTTATAGTGCTTGCTTTTCCTGTTTGGATTGGGAATTTGTTTTGCCAAATAACTTCCATAGTCCATGAGGGCATAATACCACTCTCGTGGATTTGAGTGATCGAGTGTTTGAGTAATTATTGGTACGATCTCGCGATCATTCACTTGATTGACATCTTCAAAATAATGATGAATCATTACTCGACGAATATTGGTTTCGATAAAAACAAGTGGCATATTGTAGGTAAAAACAATGATGGATCCAGCAGTTGCTGGGCCAATACCCGGGAGTTTAACTAATTCTAATGGATCTTGAGGAATGACATTTTGATATTGTTGAATCATGATGCGCGCTGACTCATGCAAATATTTACCTCTTCTATTATAGCCCATTCCCTGCCAGACTTGTAGAACAGAGGCCAGTGATGCAGAAGCTAACTGTTTAAAGGAAGGAAATGAATCGATAAATTGAGGAAATTTATCAATCACTCGAGATATTTGAGTTTGCTGAAGCATGACTTCAGAGACAAAAATACGATATGAATCAAGAGTTCCATCTTTTTGAAATGGCAAAGATGGGGGCCTCCATGGAAGACTGCGTTTGTGTTCTTTGTAAAAATTCCAGATGAGAAATTGGAATGATGAAATTTTCATGGTAATTAATGCTTGTGCGGAGAGGGAGGGATTCGAACCCTCGGTGGGTTGCCCCACACCGCTTTTCGAGAGCGGCACCTTAAACCACTCAGACACCTCTCCAATGTATCTTATTATATCACCTATAATTCAATAACAACCTCAGGCATTTGAGCAAGTTTGACAAGTCTCGGTTCAGTAGTAGTAATAATAGTTTGACACTGTGCAATCATGTGCATAACAAGTACTTTATTGTGTTCGTCTAGCTCAGAAAATATATCGTCCAATAATAATATTGGTTTCTTATTAAGGTTTTGTTCAACATACTTAACTTCGTTTAAGGCAAGCCAAAATATTGCAATGCGCTGTTCACTACGAGAACCATATAAATGGATATTTTTCTCAAGGGGTTGTTGTTGGTGTATTGCAAAATCATCTTTTTGTGGCCCTACAAACGTACGACGAATGAGTCGTTCTTTAAAAAAGCAATCCTCCAACCGATCATGGGTACATTCATTTTTTAAATAAGTAATATAAAACGATCGTCCATCTATAGATTGATGTTTGTTAAGAAAACAAATAAATTTATCACGCTTTTGGGTAATATAAGCTGCTCGCTCCACTAAATAATCGTTCCAGAAAAGTAATTCTTGTTTGAGTGCATGAGTGTTTGAATGCTGTTCTAATATCTTATTTCGCTTTCGAAGTGCATTTTCATAATTTCTTAGATGAATTTTATACTGCATATCAGTTGATGAAAGCACATGATCTAAATATCTCCTCCGTCTGCTAGGCGATCTGGTAATAATATCTAAACTTTGTGGAGCAAATAATACAGCGTGAGTCTGATGAGCTCCGTAATGATGGGATGATTTGAGTGTTTTATTTATAAAGTATCTTTTCTCTACTCTATTATTTTCTTTTTGGAGAAAACGAACTTGATAGAACGATTTCAAATTATTTTCAATAAAAGTCGATTCTACTACTCCTTGTGATTTATCCCACTGCAAAAGCTCTAATTCTCGTGACTCTCTAAATCCTGTTCCGTATACTGCTACATATACCGATTCCAATAGATTTGTTTTACCACGAGCATTTTCTCCAATAATGAGGGTAAGGTGAGGACTAAATGTAAAATGATCTTTTGCAAAATTGCGAATGTTGGTAAGTGAAATGGATGAAATATACATAGTTATTTTCTTGAATGTGCATCGCCGAGTTTAACTTCGTCTAAGAATCTGTAGATGTATGATATTATTTTTTCTTTAATAAAAAGTTTGACTCTATGATTGTTAGAAGGTGAAATACAGAATCACGTTGCAGAGAAACCTGAGGATGTTCTAAAAATTTTCTTCGCCAAAATTTCTTAGTAAGAATAGAAAGATGAGAGAAATCTTTCATGTGAAATGCCCGAATCCATAAATTTTCATTAGTAAAAATTTTGTGCATTACGTATTTCCGAGATACTCTAATACTTTCATTGATAGCCTTTTTAATCTTAGATCGTTCCAAATGCTCCAAAACGTCAAATGTAAGTACTAAATCAAACGTACTTTTTTCATAGGGAAGGTTAGCAATATCTCCATGTTTCAAAAAAGGGCGGACAGATTTGTCCGCCATTTCGAGCGCATGCTCGGAAATTTCAACCCCATAGGCGTCGATCCCATAAGATCGTAAAATTGACACAAGATTCCCAGTACCACATCCTATGTCTAAACAATTTTTAGGACGAATGAAATAACGAATAATAATTGAACGATAATGATTGGTTATTTTGATGAGAAATTTACTCAAAGTTGATGATTTGTCAGTAAAGCGATATCCGCCTTTTCTTCCCATGTAGTATTCTCTATTATAGAAACTTGCGTCTATACGAAATGGCATTATAACGGTTCCTTTAAATAAATCGCCTTCAATAATTTTCTCAAGGTTATTAAATTTATCTCCATTTGCTACAATTACCGTCAATTTAAGCTTGCGTGCAAGTTGGGCAGCTATCGGATCAAACGGCGAGTTGATTCCTGGCGACCATTCAGTTCCAACGATACGCTCAAGCTCTCCCCAAGTAAGTTTTTTAATTTTCACTGCATCTTTATATTTTCTTGGGTCTTTGTTATATACCCAATCTATATTTGATAGATTGACTATGAGATTTGCACCATAGTCTCTGGCAAGTATCACAGCATCATAATCAGTAGACCATCCTGGCTTCCATCCTGCTCCAATAACAAGTGGCTCATTCCAGTTTGATAATTTTTTATCATAGTTCTCTATAATACGAGGATGGGCAACGTCTTCAAAAATAGTTCTGATAAGGTGTGCATTGAGTCTCGTTGCATGAATGCCAAGCCAATCGAGATCTTTATCTGACAAATCTCCAATTACCGATTTTCCTGCATCTCTATATTGACGTGCAGTAATACCACCTCCCGCAACCAAAAAAAAACGCTTGCCACGTTTGATATATTTTCTTACAAATGCATTGAGCTTTTTGAGAAATCGGATATTGACTCCGTCCTCAGTAACCAGAAGTGAACCTCCTATTGAGATTACTATTGGTGGGTCTTGTTGTTTAAAAAACATAGGTAAAAAAACCGCTCAATATGCGGATATGCTTATGATATGTGTATCGACTGTATGTATTATAGAAAGTCTTTTGACAAAAATCAATTTCTGCACTAAAATGAAGTCATTTATGCGGAGATCTCGGATAACTATTACTCTCAACACAAAGCTACTTAATAAAATCGATGCGCTTATTGATAAAAAAAAGATTCGTAATCGTTCCCATGCTATTGAATATATAGCAACTCAATATACCCAATCTACCGTAGGGAAAGCAGTAATACTGGCGGGTGGTCAAGGTTCTCAAATGCGTCCCTACACATATGAAATTCCCAAGGCAATGTTACCAGTTAACGGCACCCCTATACTGGAACATCTTATTATAGAGCTTAAAAAAAATGATATTCGTGATATTATTATCGCAATTTCCTATTTAGGAGATACGATAAAAAAATATTTTGGAAATGGCTCTAAGTTTGGCGTTCATATTGAATATATGGAGGAGACTGACGATCTTCAAACTGGTGGCGCTTTGGCACGTCTCAAAAAACAACTCAAGCATGATACATTTCTTGTTATTCATGGAGATATTCTTACACAATTTACCTTTAGTGACTTCATTCATTTTCATAAAGATCTGGGTGGTGTAGCAACAGTTGCACTTACCACGAGTGATAAACCAACTGAGTTTGGACAAATAAAACTCAACGGAACAAAACTTAAGAAGTTTTACCCACATACTGATAGTCCGGGAATAAAAAGTCATCTTATCCATTGTGGTATTTATGCTTTTGAACCAGAAATATTCTCATTTTTCCCCAAAAATAAGCATAGATTTTCTTTAGAAAGTGTTCTTCGATCTCTTATTGATAAACAAGAAATCAATGGATTTGTTTTTGAAGGATCATGGTTTGATGTAGGAAATCCTGAAAATTACGAAAAAGCCATCAAAGCATATAAAAAATAGTGCTATGAAACTCGCATTTCGTAATTGATAACTCGTAATTTACAATAACTCTCCCCCTACTCCAAATATATATCCCAATAATCGCGATATGAGATATGCCAGACCTAATAGAATATACCCAACTATTCCTGCTGTTATTTTGAGCTTTCCTGATTTTACTTTTTCTGGATCACCACGAGAGAGGAGGATGTCATAACCACCCAAGATAAGAACAAAAAATAGTATTAATGATGCAAAAGGATACAAAAATGATGTGAGAACGTTGATTAAATCTCCAATAGTATTAATTCCCACCAATGGTCCAGAGACAGAAATGGGAGAAGGAGTACCGGCTCCACCACCTGGTAATATTTGGAGCGATTGAGTTAATGTATTACTCATGCCAAATTTTGTATTAATATATATATAAGAAGCCCCATAACAACAAAAGAAAGTATTGCTATGATTATAAAAAGAATAGTGCTTTTTGAGCGAACCGTATGTTGCTTTTTTGCATGATCAATATCAAGTGGTGTGTAGTTCATGGCACTATTTATACCGCTATTGGTTGGGTTTGTTGGGAACCTTGCTGCATTGCGGGTGAAATATGTATTGCTTTAGGCTGTTGAGAAACCTGCTGATTTTGTTTTAACGAGATGTCTGTAATTTTCTGCTTTTGTGATAATTTTAAATTTTTTGATGCGCATTTTGAACAGATAGGTGTGGCATTGTTGCTTGTCATGGTTGTAAATACATTATTACATACATTACATATAAAATCTTTTTGTTCCATTTGCGTATCCTTAAACGGAGACTTTTCCCTTGCTTGTCCTTTTTCTGTATTGAAAATAAACTCATGCCCATCAAAGTCAAGAATAATGATATCTCCACCTTTTACCTTTTGGGAGATAATCATCTCAGATATAGGATTTTCAACCAACCGTTGAATGGCACGTCTGAGTGGTCGGGCACCATAAACTGGATCAAATCCGGAGCGAACAATTTCTTTTATAGCTTCATTGGTGGGTGAAAGCTCTATTTCTTGTTCTTCGAGGAGTTTTGTTAAACCCTTCAACTGAAGCTTGGCAATCTGTAACATTTGTCCGTATTTGAGTGGCTCAAACACAATAACTTCATCAAATCTATTCACGAGCTCAGGGCGGAAGAATTTGAGAAGCTCGTTCATAACTTTATCTTTGATGGCTTGATATTTTTTGCTATCTATTTGTTGTTCAACTTTATCTTTTTCTTTCCCTTCTTGCTCAAGGGGAAAGTCTGCACCAAAGTATTTATTGAGTGGTTGCTTGGCCCAAGCTTGTTTTACTGAATCTCGATACCATACATCTCCTGCGGAAATAATAATTTCATGACCAGTTGGGGAAAACGTATGAATATCCCAATGGGTAATCGGATATCTTTTTGTATCGCTATTATCTGGTGCAAAATATTCTTGGAGTAGTCCGGTCTCCCAATCTGTCGTTCCCTCTTTTCTTCTCCAATACCGATCTTTGTACGTAATTATTTCCATACCATCAGCACTAAATGCATAGGTTTTGATACGGATCGTGGGAAGTTGCTCGTCAGGAGCATCGGGGAGTGCATTCACTACTACATTATCTTGAAAATAGTCAATAAGGTTGCTTACGTTCCATATTTTTGCTGTTGTGGCATTACGAGTAAATACTGTATTTCCTTTTGTAATGACTTCAGCTCCTTTTGGAGATATGGCGTGCGTATCATACCCAAAGGTAGGAAAGCTCTTGGGTACTAACGTATCTTTCTTATCAGTTGATTGAGGCTGATCCTCTTTTATTGGTTTAGCTGATTTTAATAATTGCGTTGGCTTCATAGCTCCTTCAGCTTTTTGTCCAGCAAAATATTCTGTAATAAAATGATGAGCCCATGGAGTAGTGGTATCTCGCTCAAAATATTTATTACCAATCGTAAGAAGCTCTCTTCCTCGCGGTGTGAATACATAGGTAGAAACAACTGTGGGCTCAGTCACTTCTGATGCTCCATTTCTCATGAGAATTTCTTGAATAAGTCCGGTCCCAATATTTGAAGTACAAATAACAACGGTGTTTTTAAACGAAATAGTTCTCCCTTTATTGTCTGTTAATCTTCCATCATCTAATATTTGAAGGAGAATATTAAATATGTCTGGATGGGCTTTTTCTATTTCATCAAAAAGAACCAATGAATACGGTTTACGACGAACTGATTCCGTGAGCTTACCACCTTCTTCGTATCCTACATATCCAGGAGGAGGTCCTAGTAATTTTGCTACTTCGTGACGCTCCATATATTCTGTCATGTCAAAGCGTATAATCGCTTCTTCATCATCGAATAATATCTCTGATAACGATTTTGCAAGCTCAGTTTTACCTACTCCTGTTGGACCAAGAAATACAAAACTTCCAATAGGCCTCTTGTTAGATTTGAGTCCGGCGCGCCCACGACGTACTGCTTGTGCCACTGATTGTACCGCACGATCTTGACCAATCATCCGTTTATGAATAATGTCTTCCAAGTTACTCAGTTTATCCCCTTCTGTAGTTCCAATCTTAGAGAGTGGAATTCCTGTTCTTGTTGCAACAATGTCTTTTACTATTTGCGGGGAAACTTGCGTAGTAGTTTGCGCCTTTTTCATAGCATATTCTTCTTTCTTGTCATTCAAATTTTTTTGAACTTCATCTATTTTAGAACGAATGATACGAACCTTTACTTTTTCTCCCTTTTGTTCATTTTCACGAAGCTCTTGTTGTTTTTGTGCAATGCGATCTTCTAATGATTTTATTTCTTCAGGAAGAGAGATAAGAGGAAGGCGAACTGCTGCCGCTGCTTCATCCATAAGATCAAATGCTTTGTCTGGTAAAAACCGATCGCCAATATATCGCTTTGATAGTTTGACAGACAAATCTATTACATCGTCAGGAATTTTAACTTTGTGAAATGCTTCATACTTATCACGAGACGCCTTGAGCATTTTTATTGCTGATTCTGCATTGGGTTCTGGCACCATTATGGTCTGAAATCTGCGTTCAAGCGCACCGTCTTTTTCAATATATTTTCGATATTCAGTTATCGTTGTTGCCCCAATAAATTGCACCTCACCACGAGCAAGCGCTGGTTTTATAAAATTGGATGCATCTATGGCTCCGTCTCCGCTTCCGGCACCCATCATAGTATGCATTTCGTCGATAAACATAATAATGGATCCTTTGTTTGCTTTGAGCTCATCTATAACGCCTTTCATACGTTCTTCAAACTCTCCCCTATGCGATGCACCTGCTACAACAGATGATAAATCAAGTTGTACAATTTTTTTATTAAACAATGTTTCTGGAACTTGTTTGCTTACAATACGCTGTGCAAGCCCTTCTACAATAGCTGTTTTCCCTACACCAGGCTCACCAATAAGGGCAGGATTGTTTTTAATCCTTCGTGAAAGTACATGAACGAGACGTTCTATCACGGTTGAACGCTCTACCACAGGATCAAGTTCTCCACGAGCCGCTTTGGCAGTAAGATCAATGGTAAATTGTTGCAATGCGGATTTCTTTTGTTTTTTTTGTTTCGTATTCTCATCTGCGTTGACTCCTTCCTTTTTCCCCGTTACTTTTTTATTTAATACTTCTTTAGAAAGACCAAGTTTTACCAATAGCCGAGCCCCAGCTCCTTCACCCTCTTCATAGAGAGCAAGGAGAATATGTTCGGGCGCAATAAATTCAAAACCCAATTTACGAGCAACTACTAGCGAAGTTTCAATAATTTTTTTGATACGAGGAGCAATCTGAGGAGGCATACTGGCTTTTTCTTTTTTGTATATTTTTTCAAGTTCTTGTTCTACTTGCTGTGGTTGAATTTTCAAACTTACCAGCATGCGATATATCTGACTATCTGTAAGGAGTCCATGAAGTAAGTGCTCGCTATCTACATACGTATTCTGCAGTGCTTTTGCTTTATTATTTGCTTCTACAAAAACTTTATTGGATCGTTGGGTAAAATGAGTCATTACATCAAGTTCCGTTCTTTTCTTACCGGTTATCTGAGATTGAAGCATTTGTTTATCTTTTTCCTGAGGCTTCCCCCGTGATGGGGCCTTTTGAGTGTTTAGTTGATTTTGTGGGGAAGTGGTGGAGTCAGGTTTTTGTTGTTGGGGTTTTGGTGGCTGAACTGATGCCCCTCCAATGCCATTTGTGGTAGTTTGTTGTGGTACTTGATTTGATACAACAGGATTATTAGACACTACTGCAATAGTATCTGATTGTTCAGAATCATTGTCGTTTGCTTTTGGAGGTTCTTTTTTTATAAAATCAAATATACTAGCCATGTATTTATTATGAGGAAGTATTATTGAAAAGTCAACACTATGATTAATAAAAAAAGGTTACTTGTTCTTAGTTTTTTTTTGATATTTTTTTTCGCCTCAATAAGTTCAGTATTTGTGCATGGAGCAGAAATTGATTCGGGAGATGGATATGCAACTTCAGGCTACAAGGAAACCCAAGTTGAATCTCTAAAAAAGTCAGCAGTAAATATGATGCGAGCAATACTTGAAATTACAAATACAGGTGGAGATTCAAGTAGACCAGATAGTGGAGCAACTGTTACTCCAAGTATAAATCAACCTAATGGAAATGCATCTGTTACCCCTACCAATCAACCATATATTCCAAAAGAATACGATGGCACAAAAGCACAGTATGCAGAAAATGTAACGAGTATTATTCACACCAACTGTGCAGATGGCGTTGTTTCAAGTAGAAATCGCACTTGTCTAACTCATTTACAAGGTGTTATGGCCCAATCTGAAATTAATGAATTAAATACATCTGCTATCGACCATGGTTTTGTTCAATGTGTATCTTGCGCACGAGCCATGGCTAAGGCAACCGGGGGAACTTATGATGGTTATGGCAATGCAAATCAACATATTGGAAAAAAAGTTAATGGATATAAATATATAAGTACTAAATCTATTAATGAATTATACAAGGTTATTCCTGGTGCATTATTTGTTAAAAATGTGGGAGCATATGGTCATATAGGATTCGTATCTGAAGTCATGAGAGATAGTAATAATCGACCGGTGGCTTTTCGAGCGTTCGAGTGTAATTTACAAAAAAACGGATACGTAAGTCATGAAAGAATACTTTCCGTCAATTCTGTTACCGGATTTCAAATCCCTATATGATATGAAAATTAAAATCATTGTAGTAATACTTATTGGAATAGCCCTACTTTTTGCAGGATTGTATTTTTATTTCATACCCAAACCTACAGAAAACAGCATCAGTCAAATAACTCCTCCATCAAAACCGATTCTGCCAACTACTCCCTTGCTCCCAACAAAAATAATTATGAGAAATAATCTTGATGTAGTGAGTGTGCCCATCAATGGCTCGACCAACGTTGCGCTAGATACTGCGCTTCATATAACGCTTTCTAAACAGTTTACGTTAAATGATATTACATTTCATATCTCTCCCAATACACCACATCTTGAAGTAATTGAAGGTAATGTATTAGTTATTACCCCTGAAACCCAATGGAACAAGGGCACTCCTTATACGTTTAATATTATCTTTCCAGATGATAAAGAAAAGGTAAGATCATACACCTTTCAAACACAAGGATCTCCACAACAGTTTCTTCCCGATACTCGGCCAGAGGGGTATTATGAAGAAAGTGAGCTCTTGCATAAGGAAAACTATACTGATATTTATGTGACAAATAAAACGCCTTATGCAAATGATGTTTTTTCAATTCGGTCTGAATTTGACCCAACTGTTCCCGCTCATTTCTATTTTATAGTTACTTCTAAAGGTGAAGGTTTAAACGGAGTACAACAAGCAGTGAATGTATGGCTTCAATCACTCGATTTGACTCAAGCACAAATAGACACTCTTGATATAAAATATCAATAATACTATGAAAAAAATAGTTGCCATTGTTGTTATAGTTACACTCGTTATAGGTGTTATGTTCGTAACAAGCGCTCTCAATAAAAAATCCCAAACGACCCAAACACAAGCTGCTGAACCAGCGTGCCCCCTTCGTGGAAACCCACAACTTATAGCAGGTGGGAAATGTCAGGTTGCAACCACCGATTCAACTACTTTAGTATGCGCGCTTATTGATCCAAGTAAAACTCCTGGAGATCAACTCGTAGCAGGTCAGGATCCGGAAAGCGGACCACTACTAGTAAACTGGCATATTTCTGGTGGAATTGGTACGGTGCAATTATTTAAAGAACCATCAATATCATTTAATGGTAGTACTCAATATCGAGCAGTTGCCTATAACTGGAAAGACCCAGGTAATTGTGTTAAAGAAACAGATGTGTCAGGAAACGCCGTAGTAACTGCGTTTAATGCAAGCTCTGGCTCAAATACTCAAACGGGGAGTGACGGTGTTCAAAATAACAATACAAATCAAGGATCGCAGAGTAGGGCATTTAATCCAAGCAATAATCAAAACGAATCATTAAAGCAATCAGCTATAAATATGATGCAAGCAATACTCGATATTACCAATACGAGTGAGGTTTCAAATCAACCTACCACTCAACCCTCAACCAACTCTTCTCCAACTGTAGCTCCCAGAACCACTGAGCTCACCCCAGGCGCCCAACCTGGCCCTGCCCCTATCGATGCAACCCCAAATACTGCATACACAGCCCAAGCACAAGCGTGTTTGAAGAATAAATCAGTTTATGAAGAGGCTTCAAAAATAACGAGGATCCCCTGGGAAATACTTGCGGGTATACATTTTGTAGAAGGGGGATGCAACTCAAATAAATCGTTGATAAGTGGCCGAATAATAGGAACCAATGAACCAGATCTTCATGGCAATTGTTCAAGTAGTAATACCGGTCTTGGAAAACCCTACCCCATAGCAGGAAGTGGCTGTGCATTTCATAGTTTGCTTGATACTGCCATATATGGAGCCCATCATTTAATGGGAAAAATTGGAAGAGTACCACAAAATCAACAAGATTACGCCAAAGCATTGGGACGGTATAATGGCACCGGAAATAGAAATTGTGGCAGAACCCCGTTTGCATCATGCCCCGCACCTTATGAAGGGTATGACCATATATATCCTATGAGCAAGCTCGATGGCCCCCATCAAACCATGTATTTAGTGTATTGTGCAGACTATACCCCATGCAACCCACCAAAAGTGTATTCACGCCCAGGGGTACTTACCATTGCAAGTATATTACAAACGCTATAATCATGATACACTTTGCACAGCAAATAAAAACTCATATTGTCTTA
>Ga0114931_10007255_pt1 | contig 13546 bp, 11 predicted proteins | sample 2SBtaG_FD_89579 | JGI IMG/M metagenome (GOLD analysis project Ga0114931, IMG submission 89579) | Deep subsurface microbial communities from Kolumbo volcano to uncover new lineages of life (NeLLi) - 2SBTROV14_V59a metaG | ecosystem: Environmental > Aquatic > Marine > Volcanic | place: Kolumbo... | reverse complement strand
GACTAGAGTTTGACCTTGTTGCCTGAGTCCGTCGCCAACGTGAAATCCTGTGCCTACTTCATGCCTTCGATAAACTGGCCCAGGTTCGGCGCTCCCCTTGGTATAGGGTGAGTTTTCTCCTTCCGCGTATCCGCTACGATTGATGATTATAATCCCGCTGGCGAACTTGCCCAGCCGGGAATGTGTCTGAAAAACGGCCCTCTTGCAACGTACCGAGAATAGTGGTTATCACCGACGGCCCGTGGGGTACAATGGATTGAGCGTAGGAATGATTCCAGCCACTGTTGCTACACGTTTCAAACAGGCACAACCGTTTGTCGTCGAACAGGAGGAAACGGCCATTAGCACAATCGTCCCCCCCCCGCGGCCAGCCGAACGGGCTTTGGAACTAGCCCTGGCAGCCGCCCGGACCGCGCATGAAAATCGCGGTCGGGATATTGTCGTTTTGGACATGCGTGAACTGACCACCATGTGCGACTATTTTCTCATCGTCTCGGGCACCAGTCGCCGTCAATTGCACGCCATTAGCGAAGAAATCGACCACTGTCTTGAAGACGACATGGGCGATCACCGGCAAGGCATCGAAGGCTATCAGGACAGCGGCTGGATTCTGCTGGACTATGGCAGCTTGGTGGTCCATATCTTCGAAGACGAACTACGCGAGTATTTCGATCTAGAGAATCTATGGGCGGGAGCCAAGCACGTGCCGCTGCCCTTCATCGACGAGCCGAGTGACCCGCCTCAATAGGTCGCAACAAACGTCGTAACGAATCGTGTTCGGGGAGTGCCATCCCTAGCGATGTGGCTGGGGTTGCATCTCGGGCCTTGCGACACGGCGGCGCTTCGTGGCACACTGTGGCGGCAGTACACTGGCCATCTTTCGTTCGATATCCCACGGTACGCCATGAATGTTGTTGTCGAGTTGCGTCGTCGTTTGCATGCGGCGTTGGAAGGACTTGTCGAGGATCCGAGTGAAGCGGCCGCGCTCATACGTCGTAGCCAAGACGCGCGATTCGGCGACTATCAGGCCAACTGTGCGATGCCGCTGGGCAAACAACTTCGGCGTCCGCCGCGTGAGGTGGCCGCGGAAATCGTCGAGCGGTTGGACGTGGCCGATCTGTGTGGAAGCCCGGAAATTGCGGGGACGGGGTTTATCAACTTTCATCTTCGCGACGATTGGCTCGTCGAGCAACTCATGTCGGCGGTTTCAGACCAGCGGCTTGGAATTGCCCCGACCAGCGCTCCACGGACTTTCGTTGTCGACTACTCCGCGCCGAACGTCGCGAAACCGATGCACGTGGGACATATCCGTTCGACCGTGATCGGCGACAGCCTGTACCGCACGCTGCGGTTTCTTGGCCACCAGGTGATTAGCGACAACCACATCGGCGATTGGGGCACCCAATTCGGCATGATTCTGTTCGGGTATCAAAATTTTCTCGACGCTCGGGCGTACGAGCAATCGCCGGTCGCGGAGCTATCAAGGCTGTATCGTCTGGTGAGCCAGTTGGTCGAATACCATGCCCTGAAAAAGTCACGGCCGATGCTGGCAAACCAGATTACTGAGTTGGAAGCCAACGTCGCCGCGTCACGAAGTCAGGTCGAAGCGGCCACGGACTCCGGCAAGAAGCCTTCGGCGGAGCAAAAGAAAGAGGCCAAGGCCCTGCGACGTTCGGTGCAACAACTGCGAGAGTCGCGCGACGCGTTGGCCGCGCTCGACACAAAGCTCGCGGCCGTGGAAAACGACCAGCGGCGAAGCCAACTCGCCAAAGAACACCCAACCATCGGCGACGACGTGCTGGCCGAAACCGCGAAACTTCATGCCGGTGATGCGCAACGTCGGGTCCTGTGGGAAGAGTTTCTACCCAAGTGTCTGAAGGAAATCGGGCGAGTTTACCAGCGGTTGGGGGTCACGTTCGATCACACCCTGGGCGAAAGCTTCTATCACGATCGGCTTGGCTTGGTGGTCAAGGAACTTCGAGCCAAAGGCCTTGCCACGGAAAGCGACGACGCGGTTTGTGTTTTTCTCGAAGGATTCGACACCCCGATGATCGTGCAAAAGAAGGACGGAGCGTATCTCTATGCCACGACCGATTTGGCGACGATTCAATATCGCATGGAACAGTGGAAGCCCGACGCGATCTTGTATGTGGTCGATCATCGGCAAAGTTTGCACTTCGAACAACTCTTCGCCACGGCGCGCAAATGGGGCTTTGCGGATGTCGAACTGCAACACGTCAGTTTTGGTACCGTGCTGGGAGAAAACGGACGGCCGTTCAAAACCCGCTCGGGTGATACCGTCGGCCTGGAGAGCCTGCTGGATGAAGCGGTCCGTCGAGCGGGTGAGAAAATCGAGGAAGCCTCGCCCGAGACCTCCGCGGCCCGCGTCGAATCGGAGGATCGACAGCGCGTGGCCCAATCGATTGGCATCGCGGCGTTGAAGTATGCCGATCTGTCTCACAATCGCACGAGCGATTATGTCTTCAGCTACGACAAAATGCTGGCGCTCAATGGCAACACGGCCACCTACATGCAATATGCTTACGCCAGGGTGCGGAGCATCTTCGGTAAAAGTGGCGTGGACCCTGAATCGCTACGGAAAGCGGGGGCCATGATCAGCATCGATCAGCCGGCCGAAAGAGCGCTGGCCGTCGCGCTGACTCGATTTGAAGAAGCGCTCATCACGATGGTCGAGGACTACCGTCCCAATCACCTGACCGGCTATCTCTTCGAGTTGGCGGGCAGCTACTCGACATTTTTTGAACAATGCCCCGTGATCAAGGCCGATCATGAAGCTACCCGCGACAGCCGCCTGCTGTTGTGTGATTTAACCGCCCGCACCCTCAAGACCGGGTTGGCGCTGTTGGGGATCGACGTGGTCGAGCGAATGTAGCGTGCCGCGGGCTACGAGCGATTGGTCGACTTGGCGGAGGTCGGCTCGCCGACCGTTTCGTATCGAGCGAAGATCATTCGCCCGGCGCTGGTTTGCAGCACGTTGTTCACCGTCACGGTCACGGTTTTGGAAACCTGATCCCGGGCGTTCTCAATAACGACCATCGTACCGTCGTCCAAATAGCCGACCCCTTGGCCGAATTCTTCTCCCGCTTTGATGACCTGCACTTCCATGACTTCGCCCGGAAGACAAACCGGTTTCAGCGCGTTGGCCAAATCGTTCAGGTTGATGACTCCCACGCCCTGCAGCTTGGCAACTTTGTTGAGATTGAAATCGTTGGTAACAATTTTCCCTTCCAGGTGCTTGGCTAACATCACCAACTTCAAATCGACCGGCTGGCCAACGAACTCGGGCAGTTCTCGATCGTAAATCTGAAGATCAACTTCTCCGCCAGCCCGCAACCGATTGAGCATATCCAGCCCGCGTCGTCCTCGACCGCGGCGCAGCTTGTCTGAACTGTCGGCAATCGCCTGTAACTCGGAGAGCACAAACCGGGGCATGACCAATTGCGAGTCGAAGATTTTTGTTTCCAGTACGTCGGCGATGCGGCCATCGATGATAACGCTGGTGTCAAGAATATAAGGTTTCAGCCCTTTGACTTCCTTGGAAAACTCGACGTAGGGAATGATGAAGCGAAAATCGTCCCGCGTTTGCATCAACAAGCTAATGCACAAATAACACAAGACCAGCGCCAACATGAGCTGCAACTGCTCACGTTGCTCCTCCGCGATTGGAAGGGGGATCAGGGCCAGCCCAATGACATAGGCCAGAAACAACCCGACAACCGTACCGAAATAGACCGAAGTAATTGTGTCGAGACGCTTATGGCGAATAAGCATATCGATCACGATCACGGCGCCAGCCAACAGCAAGGTGCCGGCCAGCACGATCCACGAGAACGACAGCAACTCGTCATGTGATCGAAAGACGAGAACGCCAAGCCCCGCGGATATGACGATGAACATCAGGCGGAGGATCAGCAGCGGCATGACCGTTCAGCTTTCCTAGCGGCGTTTATTTCAATACCTCACGCGATGCGGGCCAGAGCAGGCCAGCGGGCATGACACAAACACCAAGTATTGTTTACCTCAAGGGCATCTTATCAAGCCAAGGTGGACTTGTCAGTGCCGGTTGAAGGGCTTAAAAAGCCTCGCATGTTCTTGCAGGGCAAAACGATCGGTCATCCCGCCCAAGTAGTCACCAACGGTGCGGGCGACTCCCTCTCGAGCGCATCGTGATTGAAACCACGCCGGCAGAAGCCTCATCTCGACCGAGTAACGCTCGAACATCTCACAAAGATAGCCCTGGGCCTCTCGACGCATGTCGAGCACCAGGGGGTGCCGATAGACGTGTGCGTGCAAGAAGGTCTCCATCTCGCGTTTCTGCTCCGCGATTGGCGACGACGCCCGCACCAATCGGGGCGACTTATTCACCGCCGCGACGCTGTCGACCCCGTGCGAGGAAATTGCCCGGCTTGTCTGCTCGAGAAGATCGCTCACCTGCCATTCAATCAACTCGTGCAGCACGGCTCGTTTCAACTCATCACCGGCGATATCCTGATACGATTTGCGAACCCGTCGCTGAGCCGCGCTCCAAAGCGGGACCTTGAAGAGTTGCCTCAATTCGATCAGCCCAACCTCCAGTGCATCGTCCACGTCATGGGTGTTATAAGCGACACTATCGGCCGCATCGACCACCTGAACTTCCAGCAAGGGGCTCCCGCCGCGCCGTGCGTCGCGAACCCGAGTGGCTTGCCCCGCGAGAACCTCGCGCGACAAATTCAGTCCCGGGAAGTTGGGATATCGCGTCTCCAGATACTCGACGATGCGCAGCGCTTGACGATTGTGATTAAAACCCCCCTCCTCCGCGAGACACTTGTCGAGCGTATCTTGGCCGGCATGCCCGAACGGTGGATGTCCGATATCGTGGGCCAAGGCCAACGCTTCGATCAAGTCTTCGTTCAGCCGCAAAGCCCTTCCGAGGGAACGCGCGATCGAGGCCACTTCTTGTGTGTGGGTCAGCCGCGTGCGGTGATAGTCTCCCATCTCACCGGTGAACACTTGTGTCTTGTGCGCTAGCCGTCGATACGCCGCACTGTGAATGATTCGATCCCGGTCGCGTTGAAAGGGTCCGCGATACCGATGCAGGGCTTCCGGATACCTTCTGCCAGAGGTGTCCGCGCTGTGCATCGCGTAGGGCGCGAGCAAACAAGCCTCGCGGTCAACAATCAGTTGGGAAACGGTCGATTGGGCGTTGCTTGAGGATTCCGTCATGATGGCCCGTGGTTGTTTCGATTCGCCGCCAACTCTTTACGGGCGAGCGATTACCCACCACTCGAAGCGTCCTTGGCAGTAAGTAGTTCCCACAATGCTTCAAGCGATTGAGGGATGGTCTTCACCCCGGCGAGCACGGGCATGAAATTCGTGTCGCCACTCCATCGCGGAACGACGTGCCAATGCAGGTGACCCGGAAGCCCCGCGCCGGCGATGCGTCCGAGATTCAATCCTACGTTGAAGCCCTCAGCGTTCATCGACCGCCCAATTCGATCGATCAGCCGGGTCACTTCGCGCTGACAGTCGAGATGCTCTTCATCGGCAAGTTCGTTGAGGTGCCCCTTGTGATGAAGGGGCGCGATCAGCACGTGCCCGTTGTTGTACGGAAAACGATTGAGAATCGACACGCATCTGCCATGTCGCGCGACAACCAGATTTTCGCGATCACGCTGTTGAGAAGCTGCCTGACAGATGAAACAATCGACGTCGGCCCCCGGCAGCAATTTCTCCGCCGAAAGGCTTGTTTTTTCGGCCGTGTCATCATCACCCGCGATGTAAGCAAGACGCCACGGGGCCCATAGTTGTTCGTGCGACACGGGTTTTTACTCCGCGGGAGGTCCGAAATGCGTGACGAGGTCGGGGCTCACGCTTTTATTTCATGCGATGGAAATCATGGCCCTTTCCCCAAAGACGTCTCTAGAAAACGGTCTCTGTTTCGCTCCACCCCAACTCCCGCGCACTGGACACGCCGGTGTTGGCACTCTTCAATTGAGGTATCGCGAGAGCAAGCGATCGGTTCTCGCCTTGGAGAACAGGATCGCCAATGCTTGAAGTCTATCGCTATCTCGCGAACCACTCAAGGTAAGCCGATGCGTGAACTGCTAACCATGTCGTTTCTCGTGGCTGCCGTGTTGATGGTGCCCGTGATTCCCTTTCTGGTCGTTGGCGATCAACTTGAAGCCGAGCTAACCACGTGGTTCGATAAGACGTTATCCCCCACGGCGACCGCCACACTGATCGCCGGCGTGTTGGCAACCGACATTCTCTTGCCGGTGCCTTCGAGCTTCGTGAGCACCTTCGGTGGCTCTCAACTCGGAGTTCCCGCGGCCACGCTCGCCTCTTGGGTTGGAATGACCGTGGGGGGAATCGCGGGGTTCGCATTGGCTAGACTCGGCGGAAGACCGCTCGCCAGTCGACTGGCTGGTGACCGAGATTTACGAGCCATGGAGCGTCTATCAACTCGATTCGGTCCGCGGTTAATCGTTGTCGCTCGCGCGGTCCCCGTATTGGCTGAAGCCAGTGTATTGTTGATGGGCGCGACGGGGCTCTCCTGGCGACGGTTCATCCTGCCGCTGTCGCTCAGCAATCTAGACATCGCTTTGGCCTACACCGTCTTTGGACGCTATGCCGCGCGGAACAATGCCCTGCTGCCGGCACTGGCCGCGTCGATTGTTCTCCCATTGTTGGCCACGGTTTTGTTTCGTCGGTGGATCCCGAAACAGGCGACCGTTGAAACCTAACCCGGACGACGAGCCCAATGACTGCCGCCGACGACAACGAAACGACGACGGAAGAACTCCTGAGCACCAACGACGAGCGAATCCATCAGGTCTCCACCACCGCGGCGGGGCGGCCTGGTTCGCTGCCGTTGACCGATGCCATGTTGCGAGACTGGCCCTCGGGCGACTTATTTGCTTTGTCTCAAAACGTCGGCATGGGCTGGTCGCCCGGCGACTTGCTCGGTCCTCAGTTCTTGATTCTCAGCACGCAAGGCGGAACGCGCCAAGCCGACGGAACGCCCGTGGCGCTCGGCTATCACACGGGCCACTGGGAAGTTGGGCTACTGGTTCGCGCGGCCGCCGAGGAGATTCGCGCCGCCGGTGGCGTCCCTTTTTCGGCCTATTGTTCCGATCCGTGTGACGGTCGCACACAGGGTACTTCGGGGATGTTCGACAGCCTCCCATACCGCAACGACGCGGCCATGGTGCTTCGCCGGTTGATTCGCTCGTTACCCACCCGAGATGGTGTCCTGGGCGTGGCGACTTGTGACAAAGGTCTCCCCGCCATGATGATGGCCCTGGCCGGGGCTCGCGATTTACCAAGCGTGCTGGTGCCCGGCGGCGTGACATTGCCTCCGACTTCCGGAGAAGACGCCGGTAAAATTCAGTCCATTGGAGCACGCTACGCGCACAACGAAATCAGCCTCGCGGAAGCGGCCGAACTTGGATGCCGGGCCTGTGCCTCTCCAGGCGGCGGCTGTCAGTTTCTCGGTACCGCCGCTAGCGCGCAAGTCATGGCCGAAGCCCTGGGAATGTCGCTTCCCCACGCAGCGCTTGCCCCGTCGGGGCAAGCCATCTGGCTCGATGCAGCACGACGCAGCGCGAAAGCTGTGGCCCACATGGCCGAGCGCGGGATTGCGTCGCGCGAGATTGTTACCGACGGGGCAATTCGCAATGCGATGGTCGTGCATGCGGCCTTTGGAGGTTCGACCAATCTGCTGCTGCACATCCCGGCGGTCGCTCACGCCGCGAAGTTGCGCCGGCCCCGTGTCGAGGACTGGACGGAAATCAACTCCCGCGTGCCACGACTGGTAGATGCGTTGCCCAACGGCCCGATGGGTCACCCCACCGTGCGTGTGTTTCTAGCCGGCGGCGTACCAGAGGTGATGTTGCACTTGCGCGCCCTAGGGTTGCTCGATCTCGACGTTTTAACGGCCGCCGGAATCACTCTGGGCGAGGTGCTCTCATGGTGGGAACGCTCGGAACGTCGACGACGCCTCCGCCGTGTGCTAGCCGAGTCCGATGGTGTTGACCCGGACGATGTGATTCTCAATCCGCTTCGGGCGAAACAGAAGGGGCTGACCAGCACGGTTTGCTTTCCCCGAGGCAACTTGGCACCCCAAGGGTCGGTCATCAAGAGCACATCCATCGATCCAGAGGTTGTCGGCGCCGACGGTGTCTATCGCAAGACGGGACCAGCGGTGGTGTTTACCAGCGAACGCGACGCGATGGCGGCCATCAAAGGCCAGAGCGATCGCCACGTTGTGGCTGGCGACGTGCTGGTGCTGATCGGCCGTGGACCACTGGGAACCGGCATGGAAGAAATCTATCAAGTCACCTCCGCGCTGAAGCATCTCCCCTGGGGACGCGAGGTGGCCGTGGTGACCGACGCCCGATTTTCCGGCGTAAGTACCGGAGCTTGCATCGGACATGTTGGCCCCGAGGCTTTAGCGGGAGGCCCCATCGGAAGGGTTCGCGATGGCGACATCGTGCGAATCGTCATCGATCGAAAGCGGCTCGTCGGAACCGTCGACGTGATTGGAGCCCCCGACGACGACCCCGCGCGGCATTCAACGGAACGAGGAACGCAGCTCCTGGAGGGCCGCGAGATTCACCCCAACCTCTGCCCCGACGAACGGCTTCCCGACGACACCCGATTGTGGGCCGCCCTGCAACAGGTTAGCGGGGGCATCTGGGGCGGCGCCGTTTACGATGTCGACGCCATTATCGAGGCGATCTCGAAGGATCGCATGAAACCGACTTGAACGGGCCGTTGGTGGTCCCTTTCAGGCTGTGGGCTCTTGAAGTGGTCGTGTGTAGAATCGCCGTCCCGCTGCCAAAATGGCAGAAACATCCCTCCCTACCCCCGAGAACTGCCACTTGGTGTGGTTTGGGGGCCCGCGGCAATCCTCCGTGGCTATGCCGCAAGTGGTTGCAATACAATGTCTTGAGAATCTTGCAGCCGATTGGCGCGCCTCTTGCTTACCATGCGTTCACGCGCACGTGATTCGCGCAGTTTTGGCAGCCCTAGCCAGGATGATTCGCGAGGATCGCAATGTGGGAACCGAAGTCGTTTGAGATGAACGGCTTAGGTTCTGGTGGCGAGCCGATCGGACGATCATCTGGAAAAGCGGCCGGTCAGACCTGATCGGCCTTTACGAACCATCTTATTTCAATCGTGTATTCGCGGAGGCGAACTGTAATGTCGACAGCGACCAAGTCCAAGAAGAAGAAGGCCTCAGGAAAAGTACGGCTTCAGCCCCTCGGCGACCGCGTGGTGGTCGAGCGTGAAGAATCCGAGGATGTGACCGCCGGCGGGATCGTGCTGCCCGACACGGCGAAAGACAAGCCTGCCCGTGGCACCGTGATCAGCGTTGGTGACGGACGTCTGCTGGACGACGGAACACGCCACGCACTGCAAATTAAGCCGGGTGAGCGGGTTTTGTTTACATCCTACGCCGGCGAAGCCATCAAGCTTGGCGATCAGGAATTGCTCTTGATGCGAGAAGACGACATTCTCGCCATTATCGAATAACTGCCGTACGACGGGCCTGCACGCGCGTCACTGGGATTAGACCACCACCCATCACGGGCCGCAGCAGCAACGTGGCTCGGGAGTTCCTCAGGAGACAACAACCGATGTCCAAGATTATCGCCTTCGATCAAGATGCCCGCGACGCTCTGAAACGCGGCGTATCGAAGCTGGCCCGAGCCGTCAAGGTGACGCTTGGCCCCAAAGGCCGCAACGTGATTTTGCAAAAGAGCTTTGGCTCGCCGACCGTGACCAAGGACGGTGTTTCGGTGGCCAAAGAAATCGACATGGAAGATGTGTACGAAAACATGGGTGCCCGAATGGTCCGCGAAGTCGCCTCGAAAACGAGCGACGTGGCGGGCGACGGTACCACGACCGCCACGGTCTTGGCCGAAGCGATCTTCAACGAAGGTCTGAAGGCCGTGGTTGCCGGGGTGAATCCTGTTCAATTGAAGCAGGGCATCGAAAAGGCGGTGGAAGATATCACCGAGAAGCTGAAAAGTGCCTCGATTGTGATCAAGAGCCGCAAAGAGATGGCACACGTGGGTGCCGTGGCGAGTAACAACGATCAAGAGATCGGCAGTTTGCTGGCCGAGGCCATGGAGAAAGTCGGTAAAGACGGCGTGATCACCGTCGACGAAGGTAAAAGCCTTTCGACTGAGGTCGAATGGGTCGAAGGCATGCAGTTCGATCGCGGCTACCTCTCGCCGTATTTTGTCACCGATCCACAAGACATGGAATGCGTGCTCGACGATCCTTACATCTTGGTGTTCGAGAAGAAGATCACCAACGTGAAGGAACTCGTACCGATTCTCGAAGCCGTGGTGAACGCCAACCGTCCGTTGTTGATCATTGCCGAAGACGTCGAAGGCGAAGCCCTGGCCACCCTGGTCATCAATAAACTTCGCGGTACCTTCAAGTGCTGTGCGGTCAAAGCCCCCGGCTATGGTGATCGTCGCAAGGCCATGCTTGAAGACATCTCCATTCTCGCTGGTGGCACGGCCGTTTTCGAGAATCTTGGCTTGAAGCTCGAGAGTTTGCCGCTGACCGACTTGGGTCGGGCCAAGAAAGTGATCGTCGACAAGGACAACACCACGATTATCGAAGGTGCCGGATCGAGTGCGGACATCAAAGCCCGTATCGATCAGATTCGACGCGAGATCGATAATGCCACGAGCGATTATGACCGCGAGAAGCTCGAGGAGCGGCTCGCCAAGCTCTCCGGTGGTGTCGCCAAAGTCAACGTCGGCGCGGCAACCGAAAGTGAGATGAAGGAAAAGAAAGCCCGTGTCGAAGACGCGCTGCACGCCACCCGCGCGGCCGTGGCCGAAGGCATTTTACCCGGTGGTGGTGTCGCGATTTTGCGAGCCGCTAACGCGATCAAACCGCGTGGCCTGACTCATGACGAAGAGATCGGTTACAAAATCGTCGTGCGTGCCTGTCGTGCTCCGTTGACGCAAATCGCCGCCAACGCGGGCCAAGACGGTGGGATCATTTGCGAGAAGGTGTTGGAAGCCGAGGGGAACGTGGGCTACAACGCCGCCACCGACAAGTTCACGGATCTGGTCAAGGGCGGGATCATTGACCCAACCAAGGTGACGAGAACCGCGCTGCAAAACGCGTCGAGCGTCGCTATTTTGTTGCTGACCAGCGACGCCTTGATTGCCGAAAAGCCGAAGGACAAAAAGGGTGGTCACGGTGGCGACCACGACATGTACTAGTCGACGTCACGGTGTCGAAAGACGCTCGAAAAGTTACCAATTCAACCGCCGGTCTTCCAAGCGAAGGTCGGCGGTTTTTATTGGTCGGCAGCCACGGTCTCGCGGATGAACTTTACCTTGGGCTTGCCGCCGGCACCGGTGAGGAACTCGGAAACGTATCGTTGCGCCTCGCGGGGGCGATCCTTGTCGCGAAAATTGTCGCCTTTTTGCAGAATCGGCCGCGACTCTTGCATCCCTCCAAACGAGCGTGAACCCGCCGCCTGGCATGGGAACCAGCCGCCATGTCCTTCGGCGTCTTGTAGATAAAACTCCGGATAGCAGTGCCCGGGAACCCATACCGTGCGGGCTGGAATATGTTCGGCGCGGCACATGGCTATGAACAACGAACTCAGCTCTTCGCAGTCGCCATACCCGTCCTTCAGCGCCCGCAGCGCGCCCTTGAATGGTCCGTTGCGGTATTCGATGGTTTCGCGAACCCGATCGTAAATCGCTTCAACCTGTTGCCAAGCACCATCGGTACCGGCGACGGCTTCCTTGGCCAGATTTTTAATGCGCCGGTTCGTGCTTTCGATTCCCTTGCTTGGCGTCAAGTACACACTCACGGTACGGTCAAGCTTTCGGCGAGGGGAAACGATAAGGTCGTTGGTTTCCTCGGGCGGTAAGAGGGCTCGCCGGCGAATCTCGAAGGTGAGAATGGCGTGTGCCTCGGAACCACGCGGAAGTTGGTTGATTTTGACGACCATTTGTTTGACCGTTCCGCCAGCAAGCAAACGGTAGCTCACGCGATCGACAAACGGCGAGATGTCCTCGTCAATGATCTGGACTTCCTGCTCCGGCCAATCGATTGGCACCGGAGTCGTGCCGACAATTCCTCGGCAGGGTCCTTGATCAGCCGTAACAACAATCCCCACGCGAAGATGCTGGACGGTCACTTCGCCCAACGTCGGCCCTCGCCCCACGTCGTCGTCGTCCTGCCCCACGGCGGGGAAAACACAAACGCAAACAAGAAATCCGACCGCTAGTGAAATTGAAATCAGGCGATGAAAATGCAAGGACAAGACCTCCCGGTGTTTTCCCACGACAACCATTGCGGATTCCCCCATTGAGTCGAACCGCGACATGTGCGACACAATGCCGTGCTGTCTTCGAGAGAAGCAAGACAAAGTCAATCGCCACGATTCCATTGTAATTGGACATTGATACGATGAGGGTTTTTGCATCAAGTCGAGACGATCGTATACAGCCGACATCGGGATTATGGCGATTGTCGCGGGATTTCGGGCGATACACGCTCCACCGGTCCCGGGGGGCGCGCTTGTTCAAAAGAACCATGCAGGGTAGACATGGCGTGTCGGTCGTCGCCGACGGGGTTTCCTACCGCGAACACGCCAAGGGCACTTTCTTCTTGCCGTTATGCCACTGATCAAGCTACGCGATATCACAAAGATTTATGATCTGGGCGAGGTCAAGGTGACCGCGCTGCGGCAGGTGAGCTTGTCGATCAAGCAGGGGGAGTACGTGGCGCTGATCGGGCCATCGGGGTCGGGAAAGTCGACGCTGATGAACACCCTGGGCTGTCTCGATCGACCAACCAGCGGCAGCTATCTGCTACTCGGCGAAGAGATCGCCACCATGTCACGGAACCAAAGGGCCGCGATCCGAAACAAACGGCTTGGCTTCGTCTTTCAGAACTTCAACCTGCTTGCTCGCACTCCAGCGGTGGAAAACGTTGAACTCCCGCTGCTCTATTCGCAAGGTATCTCTGCCCGAGAACGTCGGCACCGGGCGGTTGCTCTACTGGAACAGCTTGGCTTGGGCGACCGTCTCGATCATCACACGGGCCAACTTTCTGGCGGGCAACAACAGCGCGTCGCCATCGCCCGCGCGCTGGTTAACAACCCATCGATTTTAATGGCCGACGAACCGACGGGGAATCTCGATTCAAGAACCAGCCGCGAGATGATCGAGTTGTTTCGGCATTTGAACGAGGAGAAGGGGCTAACGGTTATTCTCGTGACACATGACCAGGACATTGCCCGCAACGCGAATCGCACGATGGTGCTGCGTGACGGCGAACTGGTTTGCGATACGACTGACTTTGCGGAGGCGATCGAGATTCTCCACGCCCCCCAAGATGAGTGACATGCACCAGCACGGATTGCTAGCATTCCCGCTCCTCAGCACTCTTCCGCCCCCCCTCCTGCATCGCCTCAACACTTTCCGAACTCCCGTCTCAAGTTGTCGGTCCGGTTATAGCGATCGCGCCGCCGGGAGCCTAAGAAGTCAAT
>Ga0114931_10007254_pt1 | contig 13546 bp, 13 predicted proteins | sample 2SBtaG_FD_89579 | JGI IMG/M metagenome (GOLD analysis project Ga0114931, IMG submission 89579) | Deep subsurface microbial communities from Kolumbo volcano to uncover new lineages of life (NeLLi) - 2SBTROV14_V59a metaG | ecosystem: Environmental > Aquatic > Marine > Volcanic | place: Kolumbo... | reverse complement strand
TACCTTTATCTATTAGGGTATCTCAGAAAGTATTGAACTGTTTAGAGGATGCAAGATGAGCAACCGGAGAAAGATATTTAAAATTGTACTGCTCGGTGAAGGTGCAGTTGGTAAAACAGCCCTTAGAAAACGCTATCTCGGGGAAGGATTCAAAGCAAATTATGCAATGACTATAGGTGCAGACTTTGCGGTCAAGAGGGTGAAACTCGGTGACGATGAAATCGTTGCACAAATATGGGATCTTGCAGGACAGATGAGATTCCAAAGTGTACGTGAGGTTTATTACCAAGGTGCGTCCGGAGCTCTTCTCGTCTTTGACATTACACGCGCAGAGACCTTCGAGAAAATCCCACAGTGGATTACTGAGCTAATGGAAAACAACAAGAATAAGGTTATTCCTATGGTCCTAATTGGAAACAAGAGCGATCTAAGAGAGCTGAATGCTGACTCAATAGACTATGACTCTGGGCTGGAGTATGCTCGCAACCTTTCGGAATGGTCTACCATAGAGATTCCTTACGTCGAGACCTCCGCAAAAGATGGCAACAATGTCAATGAGGCTTTCGTGAATCTTCTTGGCAACATAGAATCGCACCACGAGAACAGCAAAGCACAGTGATGACGATGGCAAGAAGACGAAATAAGGTTGATTTTGACGAGCTAGTACCTGAAGAAGTTATCGAAAGTACAGAGCACAAGACTGTCAGTGAACTGAATAATATTATCGAAGAGTTAGAGACGCAATTTAAAAAGTCGGTGGAGGACTATGAGAAGAAAATTGAAGATCTGACAAGTCGACTTGAGATGCTGGAGAATGACTTCAAGGAGGTCATCAACGCCATCCAGAAATCAAGGGGTGGAGCACCAATTCAAGCAAAAACTAGCCCGGTTGCATCGAGGTCTCCAAGTCCAGTCAGTGCACCAGCATCACCCAGTGGTCCAAGCGGGGGTCCGAGTGGCGGACCTAGCGGTAGTCCTGCAATTCCAAAACTCTAATTTCGTCCCAGTCCTCTAAGTCGATCTTTGCAACTCATCACACGTAGTGCAAAATCAGATATATTCAGTCATAAAATATTTATTCTAGATTTTAGTAGTTTTATTTGATGAATCAAAGTCCGATTGATCTAGACTGCAAATATCCGAATCAAAGCAGTGGAAACCTTAAGCTGGATATTACCCATATTTCAGAGGAGCCAGGTATCGTCAATGAAGGCTTACAAATAGAATGCAAGGGGAGTTTAACATTTGGTGCAGGAGTGAATAAGACACTAAAGTCGATGCTGAAGTTCGAGCAGTTCCATTTCCATGCTCCGTCAGAGCATACACTGAACGGAGTCAGATACCCACTGGAGATGCATCTAGTAAACACATGGGAGGATCAGATCGTAGTGATCGCCTTTCTCTTCATGGAGGGGATACGCAATAGATTTGTCCAAGCACTACTGGACGAGGATCTCAAATTGGTAGATCATGAGTTGGAAACAATGGTGAATACCCAGCACAAATACCTCTATTACCTAGGTTCCCTCACTACACCCCCACACACAGAAGGAGTCCACTGGTTACTTTCTGCAATCCAACCACAACTGTCCAGAGATCAAATAGTTGCATTTCGAGATAAATTTGGATGGGGAAACTTCAGAGACTTACAGGACACGAATGGAAGACAGGTACGAATGCTTGTGGTTTGAATATATTTAGCAAGAATATGCAAATTCACTATTTAGTATCCCATAATAAAAGAATGAAGACTGTACAACGTACTTTCATCTGTTTTGTGAACACTGATATGGATGCCAAGGCTTGCTAAAGCTTGCCTACGTTAGGTGATGAAGCCAAAGGTTTTCACAAACTGATCCATCGAATTCGGTCTCAAACGATCGTTAATGTCAAGAAACTCCCTCCACCATATCTGCAACTCTCGCAACAATCTGTCAGAAGTGGGAAAGAAGCTATCGAATGAGTAGAGGAAGAATTCCGTATTCCCAAACCAACTCCTGATTGTGGCACTCGGAATTTTGACAACACAGAACAGGTACTTTGAGTAATTCCCATACTTCTCCAACTTCTCCTTCGTCATGAAGTCGACAGACAGGATCCGCTTATCGCAGAAGAGCATCGAGTCCTGCACGTGAGATCTAAGAGAAAGTGGAGGATTGGCCCGTCTCAGATCAATGAGACGCAAATTGTCACTGTCCATGACCCCGTTCGCAATGGTGTGCTGAACGTGAATTCCGTAGACAAAAAGATAGGAGTACTGCCCGTCAGTAAATGACCTCTTCCTGACATTATTCATCGAGAACCAGAGGGCTTTATTGAGGTTGTCGATCACATCGAGGTAGCGGGTCTTTATCCCATAATGCTGCAATGTCGCTTCCCATGCAAGAAGGTTGATACTCTCACTGAGATTGGACCGGGTAGCTACATGGAAGAAGTGAAGCCAGTCCACATCCACTAGGTACTCAGCTAGTTTCTCACTGTCAACGTAACTCCTGAGAAAACTCGGGAACTGGACAAAATTGTGGTGATTCCTCTGCCCCCTGAAGAGAATCTGGATCGAATTCTGAGAGAAGTGATTGCGCAGACGACCGACGAGTTTGACAAGCGTATTGTAATCATTCAACTCTATCAGAGGAACCCGTGAGGTACTGGACTCAGTTAGATCTATATCCACATCGTAATTGTCACGGCTGTAATCCTCCCAATTTGCTGAAATAGGGTGTATCCACTCGTCAGTGAAGAGAGTCTTATCCTTGAAAATGACCTGATTCGCCTCCTCCTGCCACAGGATGTAGTCGTAATCTGACATACATCTCCGTAAAACTGACAGCTGAAAAAACTATTGGAGCTCCATTTGAGATATTTTCAGATAAATCTCTCGAATGCTCTTGAAAAGCTCAGGAAGAATGATTCAATTGTGCGTCACCTCAAACTGACTCGGTACCAACCTGAACCGTCTTCTACCAAGTAACCTCTCTCTTGCAGATACTCCCGAATGAAATCAGATTCATTCCACTGCCTATTCTTCCGAAATTCCTCCCGGATTTTAAGAAGGTGAGATATTTCCTCAGTCTCCTCCTCAGTGAGAAAAGGTAGATCAATCCCAAGCACGGACAGCATCACATCAACCGTCCTCAGAAGAAGATCATCCACTGTACTGTCAAGCTTGTCAACCGCACGGAATAACACCTTAAATGCCCCAGGAGTATTGAGATCATCCGAGAGATACTCCACAAATTCATCCATAATCGGATCGAAAACTACCGGGGAGAGGTCTAACTTCCTCCCAAAATCTAATGGCTCTCGTTCGAAGTACCCTGCACGGCGCTGAGCATCTTGGATGCTCATCAGCATTCTTCGATAACGACTTTCCATCGCTCGAACCTGTTCCCAAGAGAAATCTCCGTGGGTACGGTAGTGAATACCCATAAGAACCATCCGGGAGACGGGACCCCCAACCTCCTCCAGAAGTTGGGAAAGAAGAATAAAATTCCCAAGGGACTTCCCCATCTTCTGCCCCTTCACGGTGATGAAGGCCGAATGCAACCAGAATCTGGAAAATTCCTTCCCAGTATAGCTCTCACTCTGTGCTATCTCATTCGTGTGATGAACTGGGATGTGATCCTCCCCCCCTGCATGGATGTCCAACGTATCACCAAGGTACTTCATGGACATCACACTGCACTCCAGATGCCACCCGGGATATCCGATACTCAGGAGGGGAGATGAGTACTTCATCAGATGCTCAGGAGGTGCTCTGATCCAAAGAGCAAAATCCGAGGGATGACGCTTAGCTGCATTCAACCCTATACGTGCACCAGCTTTCTGCCCGTCAAGATTCAAACCTGCCATCTCACCGTACCTCGGGAATTTACTCGTATTGAAATAGACACTCCCATCCGATTCATACGCAAAACCTCGATCAAGTAATGCAATCACAAAGGACTCCATCTCAGAAATATGACCCGTCGCTCTTGGAGCAATGTTCGGTCTCAGCACATTCAACCTATCCATATCACGGTAGTACTCTGTGATCATTGTATCCACCAGCTCCATAGGTTCAAGTTTCTGCAATTTCGCTCTCCTTGCGATCTTGTCCTCACCTTGATCTGCATCGTCCGTGAGATGACCCACATCTGTGAAATTCTGAACATGTCGGACATCATGACCCATAAAACGCAGGAAGCGAACAAGCAGATCCCAAACCAAATATGTTTTCGCATTACCAACATGGATGGAATCGTACACAGTCTGTCCACAGCTGTAGAACGTAACCTTCTCATCCCTAGGGATAAATATCTCCTTACTCCGTGTCTTCGAATTATAAAACCTTAGATTTGCAAAGGTATTCACCTTTCATATGACACCATTGGATCTACAATATTTAAATCTATAAGCAAGAGAATAGGAGGTAATAATGAACATCGGAATTCTGGAATGCTGATGGATCTGAAATACGGATGGTTCAGAAATATGGATGAATTTGGATCAGGTACAAAGAACTCTCTATATACGGTAATGTGACTATATTGCAGGTAAGGTCTTGAATATAAAGTCCATGGATTGTCCCCAATTATTTGGTATTATTCATTTGTTGGTTGACCGAATCTAAATCTATGACCAGTATTCACAATTACATCAAATTCAGTCATTCCCCTAGGTTGCGATTCCAAATCACAAATAATATTTGCCCCTTGGGATTTCATCATATGCAGAAATCCACCAAGATAAGCCTATCCCAATCGAGTATCCACTAATTCCACAAAAAATAGGAACCACCAGAATCTTATCACAATAGGTCAATGAACAGGAGATTTACCGATAGAAATAAGAAGGTATTTCATCAGGATAAATTGTCGGCTTATGTGCAGAACAACTCGTTCCGCAAAGCTGAATACTGGCTGAAGTAGCTTAGACCGGGAGAGCGCGGGACTGAAGATGCAGTAAAATGCTGAATCAGATATCCTGAGGTCGCGTGTTCAAATCACGCCTTCAGCATAATTCGAACAACCTTTGAAATTGCCGTATATTCTTGTTCCATAGCATTTTCTACATTTTCCTATATTTTACATCAGTATGGGTACTACAGAGTTATGGCAACAGAAGTAGTGTCCTGGAGCTTGGATGCCTGACTGTGTAGGTCCCACCAGTGAGATTCTGCTTGAAGACATACTAGAATTGTCAGCAAATCAGACCATAATCGTGGATATTTTAACCTGCAGGTATTTTGGGTATATGTGAATCCGTTTACTGTTTTTTTACCTGATGGACTACCCGAGTACCCAGAGTTTAAGGAGGGTATTAGGCGAGCTCCGAGTCGTGGCTATCATCTCTCTGAGAAGGATACAATTATAGCGTTAAAGAATGCGCTTCGTTACATCCCCAAGCATCTTCATGATGAGCTCATACCTGAGTTCTTAGATGAGCTGAAGGAGAGGGGACGGATATACGGCTACAGGTATCGTCCAGCAGGGAGGATCAAGGCGAAACCTGTGGATGAGTACAATGGTATTCTTGAGGCAAGAGGTATTCAGCTGATGATTCAGAATAATCTAGATTTTGCGATTGCCCTCTATCCTTATGAGTTGGTCACCTATGGAGAGTCTGGTCAGGTCTGCCAGAACTGGATGCAGTACCGATTGATTATGAGGTATCTCGAGATTATGACGACAGAGCAGACCTTGGTTATTCAGTCGGGGCATCCCCTTGGTCTCTTCCCTTCGCATCGTAATGCACCTCGTGTGATTAATACGAATGGTCTGATGGTGGGGATGTTTGACACTCCCGAGGACTTCAAGCGTGCGGCTGCTCTTGGAGTTGCGAATTACGGGCAGATGACTGCGGGTGGCTACATGTACATTGGCCCGCAGGGAATTGTTCATGGTACATACATCACAGCACTCAATGCTGGGCGGAAGTATCTTGGTATTCCTGACAGTGGAAATCTACGGGGTAAGCTCTTCATAAGTTCTGGGTTAGGAGGGATGAGTGGAGCTCAACCCAAAGCCTTGAAGATTGCAGGATCTGTGAGTGTGACGGCAGAAGTGGACATCTCAAGGATAGAGACTCGGCTGGAGCAGGGATGGGTAGACCGAGTATCCTCGGATCTAGCGGAGATCTTCTCGTGGGTGAATGAGTATAAAGAGCGTGAGGATCCCTTGTCGATTGCGTATCATGGGAATGTTGTTGATCTGTGGAAGTACGTTGTGGATCACGAGATTAAGGTGAGTCTAGGAAGCGATCAGACCTCATGCCATGCAGTCTACGAAGGTGGATATGTCCCGCAAGGTGTGTCTTTTGAGGAGAGCCGGAGACTGATAAAGGACGAACCAGAGAAGTTCAAGAAGTTGGTCAATGCATCTTTGCGGAAGCAGTTCCAGCTCATCTCTGCAATGGCTAATCGAGGTACATTCTTCTATGACTATGGTAACTCTTTCCTCAAAGCAGTCTTTGATGCAGGGGTGAAAGAAGTTGCTAAGAATGGGGTTGATACCTTTGATGGATTCGTCTTTCCGAGCTATGTCGAGGACATAATGGGTCCGATATGCTTTGACTACGGCTATGGTCCCTTCAGGTGGGTTTGTCTCAGTGGGAAGGACGAAGATCTTCAAATGACTGATCAGGCAGCGATGGAGTGCATTGATCCAGATAGGAGAGGGCAGGATCGTGACAACTACATCTGGATCCGTGATGCAGAGAAGAATCAGCTGGTCGTTGGTTCAAAAGCTAGAATTCTGTATTCAGACGGAGAGGGGAGAGTCCGTATTGCGTTGAGATTCAATCAACTAGTTCGGGACGGCACAGTCGGTCCGATCATGCTAGGGAGAGATCACCATGATGTCTCTGGTACGGATTCGCCTTTTAGAGAGACCTCGAATATCTATGATGGAAGCAATATTATGAGCGACATGGCGCACCACTCATGGGCTGGAGACATCGCTAGGGGCATGACTATGTGCGTGCTCTCCAATGGAGGAGGAGTCGGAACAGGTAAAGCGTACAATGGAGGGTTTGGGCTGGTACTTGACGGGTCTGCCCGTGTGGACGAGATCATCAAGTCTGCTCTTGACTGGGATGTTTACAATGGTTTAGCCAGAAGGTCCTGGGCGAGGAATCCCCATGCAATTGAAACAGTTAAACTCTGGAATGAGAGAAATACCGACAAGGGTCATATCACTGTTCCAGTCCTTACTGACGAGCAACTTCTGAGAAATTACCTCAAGTAAGAATTATATTCATTACCCTTCTTGCTTACGATGCAGATTATCGTATCTTCACAGGTTGTCATAGCATCTGTCCTAATGATCCAAGGATTGGCAGTTATGCTTGCTGCAATGGTTCTGAGATCAAAGCAGGGATGGAGAATTATCTTACTGATTAGTGTGATCACTCCGTCAGCATTCCCTATGGAGGTTCTTCCGAGCTAGATAAGTAAAATTTCTGCTATATCGTCATTCATAATTGGTGTGCTTGCCTTCAGAAATGCCCTGCTGTTTGGTGCACTGAATCAGTGGATGCAGATCACAGAGTTATTGACTTTTTTCATCTTCTTTGGAGGAATCGGTTATTTTGTTTTCAAGCATCAGGATAGGTACCTTAAATCAAAAGAAACACTCGGAAAATACTAGCATCCAAAAAGAAACATTCTCTTAAAGAAAGCATTAACTAGTATGCATCTATTGAAATTGTAGATTGAAGACACTGGGTATAGTCACGACAGGTGGGGACGCACCGGGAATGAATGCAGCAATCAGGGCTCTTACACGATTCGGTAAGGAGAAAAACCTCCACGTACTCGGTTTCCACAGAGGGTGGGAAGGAGTTGAAAGGATGGACTTTGAAATTATGAGTCCAAGGACAGTTGGAGGCATCTTGCAGATGGGAGGAACCTTCCTACAGACCTCAAGATCTGATGCTCTACGATCTGAGGAAGGAGTGAAAAAACTGGCCGAGAATCTTGAGACTCTTGATGTTGATGCCCTTGTTGTTATCGGAGGGAATGGCTCGATGAAAAGTGCTCACAAACTGGGAAAAAATAGCTCCACCCGTATAATCGGTATTCCAGCCACGATAGACAATGATGTGTATGGGACAGACGAGACGATTGGCTTTGATACAGCGGTGAATACAGCGGTGGGGCAAATAGACAAGATACGAGATACCGCTCGAAGCATGGGGCGTGTCTTCGTGACAGAAGTTATGGGAAGGCATCATGGATTTATCGCACTGCACACTGGAGTTGCAGTTGGAGCAGATGCCATTCTCATTCCAGAAGTGGAATATAAGACAGAAGCATTGGTGAAGACGATGCAGAACTGCACAAAGAGAGGGAAGAAGTCAGGATTAGTTGTCATGGCAGAAGGGGCAGGCGACTCTCGAGAAATTACAAAGGTGCTCGAGTACTACCTTGATGTGACTGTTCGACTGAATATTCTTGGATACAGCCAGAGAGGAGGTAGTCCATCTGCGAGAAGCAGGTTCCTTGCCAACCTCTTTGCCAAGGAGGCGATTGACTCTCTTACCAAAAATGACGAGAATATTCTCGTATCCCTAGATGACCGCGGGGTAGGAACAATTCCTCTAGAAACCAGTGTGAGTAACGTCAAGAAGATCGATCAGGAGTATCTTGAACTCAATAGAGTGCTCACGCTTTAGTTCTCAGCAAGTTACAATCTCTTCAATAAAATTCAACCAAGTAATTTCATACGTCCTTTGGTGCAACCCTCACGGATACTAAATCTACATATGACCAAATATTCTAGCAACCTGACAATCCTCCTTCGTTCTTAGAGTCCTCAATTTAGGATATACATGTTCAGTCAATACAAGTATGGATGTAATTTCTGCAATTTTCGACCTATCAAAAATCTTTGAGCTTACAGTCTCAAAATATCCTCAGTGAATATTGCAACAAGCTTGTTGGAATAATCTATAGGTGATCCACTTGAAACAGTCTATAGATAATTCTACTGTAGAATTAGAAATATTCTTAGTAATACTGTTAGGAATATTCTACTGAAATCACTTATTCGAGAGATTCGAGGGTCTGGATCTTACCATCTGAGATCTGTCTCATCAAATTGGTGACATAACCAGCGACTCTGTTCCTCTGTCTTTTGGACTGAACGTCGGTCACCTCTTGAACGACGCCCTTGTTGTGTTCGAAATCAAGCGAGAATTTGTTATAGAAGTTCACAACCAGAGTCTTCCCGATTCTCTTGGTCTGTCGTGATTTTACTTTACCGATACTGAATCAACCTCTTTGTACATTCATTCTTCACGTCCTCATTTTTTAAGTGTAATGAAGAATGACGCGGAAAGACTCCAGAAACTTTTGGACGTCGACATTGGGAAAAGGATTAATGCAGTAGTTTCATTGTATGTCTGTGGAAAACTATAGGCTAGAGCTCACACCATCTGGGATTCCCGGACTCGATCACCTCCTCAATGGCGGAGTACCGAAGGAGAGAACTATTCTTGTAGCGGGACCAGCAGGAGCAGGAAAGTCGACATTCGCACTCCAGTTCCTCTACGCAGGTATTGTCCAAGAGGATGAACCAGGTATCTACGTCTCTTTCGACGAGACCTTAGCCAATGTGCGGGTAGATGCAGCTAGCTACGGATGGGATCTCAAGGCACTTGAAGATCAGAATCTCCTCGCCATGATTGACGGATTCAGCGGTCGTGCTGGTGTGCGATCAAACGAGAAGTACACCACGAAACTTGAGGTCGATGAGCTCCTTACAATGCTCATCAATCTCATAGATTCGGTCGGAGCTGAGAGAGTGGTTATAGATTCAATAACAGCTCTGGCTCTCAGCTTGGACGATGAACTCATGATACGAAAAGAGATCCTCAAACTCTCAGCAGTGATGAGCTCACTTACATGCACGACACTCATGGTGAGTGAGATGAAAACTGACCAGGAGATATCCAGATTCGGGGTGGAGGAATTCATGGCACAGGGAGTTATTACACTCAAGTACGAATTCGGAAGCAGGGGAGCAAGAACAATTCAAGTGAGGAAAATGAGGGGAATTAGCCACAGTCTTGAGGAAAAGCCGTTTCTTATGACCTCAAATGGTGTCGTCGTCTACCCAGATGAAAAGATCTATTAGAAGCTCATTGAGAAATTCAATTGGGGATCTGCGAAAACCCAATTTGAAATTTTGTAAAAAGCACTATCCGAGGATGTTGAAAGGTTTCTGGACAATTCATTCAGTTCTGCTTCGTCTCCTTCAGGAAGAAGTAAGCCAGCCATGTAATGAACCTGACGACGGTTGCGACGATCAGAAGCATCGCTATCACTTTATCCGAAGGAATAGAGTTTCCAGCGAAGTAGGACAGAATACCACCCATGATCATCGAGCTCGTAAACCCGATAATACCCATAACAAAAATATATATACTGAAGTACGTAGATTCGTGACCTTTAGGAGCTGTATCAAGTATTAAGCTGTTTATTGCGATACCGGTCGCACCAAGTGTCAACCCTACCGATAGATTGGCGATCACAAGATAGATTGGATTCTTCTGCAAGACACCAAGTGCATTCAGTACAGGTGGGAGAACGAGGAAGATCCTCGTCCAGATGATGATCGATCTCCGACCGAATCGATCCGAGAATTTACCTCCGACAAACTGGGACAGACCAATTGACACTCCTACAACGACCTGTAGGATGATCAGCTCGATCCATCCAGAAGTTGCAGACAAAGTAGCATAGGGAAAGATCGGCCAAGCCATTGACCATGCAATTCGGAAGAGACCATCAATGATAAGGAACCGCTTGAAATCCCCATTCATCACCTTCACCCCGTTTCTGAATCTATCTTTGAAACCCAATTGTCGAGTGACAAAGAATCCTGCAACCATCGCCCTGTAGTTTACTATCGTATTACCCCTGAATCTCTCAATCTGGGGAATGAAAATGACAAACAGAGCTGCAAAGAGATAGAAGACCCCAGCTGCCCTGAAGGCAATGGAGTATGAATCCACATCTGTCCGGTTGGGATCGACCTCCTGGATATAGAGCGAGATGAGTGTGAAGATCAACAGCGCAATCCACGAAGCGAGCATCCCGAATTTTCCAAAGATTCTCCCTCTATCAGAGGTGGTTGTGTAGTCACCTAACCACGCATTCCAGACTGGCAGAACCATCGTACCTATGAGAGTCTGAAATGTCAGAACAATGAGGACATCAAAGGCACTCTGAGCTCTAGGCATGAAGAATCCCCACATCAAGGATTGCGTAAGAAAACCCACCACCATGAAGATCTTTCTACCTATCTTGTCTGAAGCAGTCCCCCAGATTGGCTGGAGAAGAGCAGCACCTAGTTGTTGAATGGAAGTTATTAGCCCCTGAATTATACCTACGGATCCTCGACCAACTGCGTAGAGCATCGCATAAGATCCTGAAAGTGTGTCACCTGAGGCCATCATTGACTGCACAAGAGGCCCAGATTTCATAAATCGGGATCGAGTCTCCTCTGTCACATGATTCAATTCACACTGAATCGTTATGAACACTGAGAAAGGGATAATTGTAAAAGATATTACTGACTATGATAGATTTGAGAAGAAGTATTGGAAGGGATCTTGAAACAGCTGCAGGAGCAGATACTGGAACAGACACTGGATCTGGTTTGGCGAATGGAAATCAAACAGATACTGGAATAGAGACCGAATCTTATGTTGGAACAAATTTGACAATGGAAACATCAAAAGCTGATTGAGCTTTACTGAGAAAGAGCAGCAAAATCAGGACTGTTTATATTTGTAGTTGGAGAGTATATTGTTATGGAGTTTGATAAGGAATTGTTGGATGTCCTTGAAAAATCAGTGCAAGAACGGGGGCGTGAGGCTACTATCAGTCGTCTGCGCCTACCGACGAAGGTGTCAGATGTAGATCAGATTTTGTATTACTGGTCTTATAAGGGAGATCAAGCGATCAGAGTGGCGAGGGTGTATCTGAAAATAAGTGAGTTGTCTGAGTCCTCAACTCGTAAGCTGTACGAACAAGCAGATGATGAGCTAAGAGTCATCATAGATAAAATCAGAAAGGACATCCCACTCCTAAATATAATTTCTATCGATCAAGTAAAGGGATAGTAGGCATTTTTAGTAGGGCAAAAATCATTCTGTCACTAATGATGGTAACACAAGTGCGATTTGGATAAAGTTCGACGATACTCTCATGAGATAGAAGTTGTAATGGCTCATGAGATTGTCCACCAGAAACACAAGGATATGTATCGAATCCTGCACTTCCTTGGTTTCTTCCTTCTCCATGTGTTCTTCTTGATCGATATCGGATTCCAAGCAGTAATCGATCGATTTGCGGATTATAGCGAATCAGACCTCCAAACTATGCACTACATGATTTTTGGCCTTCCATCTAAATTTGGCGTAATTTTCAACTATTCACGCCCTCCAATCTTGGAACGCATCAGATATGCAAAGGATGAGATTGAATCAACCTAGTATATCTGTGAGAAGAGCTATCAAAAAATAATTTGCGTATAGGCAAGGTTATCCGCAATTTTTATTGGCTGTTTTGGGAATGTGAAGTAGCTCTTCACACTTCAACATCATAGCACAAGACCATGCTGGCAACAATATTTTGACAAGAACATTGATACTACATTATTGAGACAAGATAATAGCGACATGTCATTATCTACATTACTGATCATCACAACTGCTACCATTGAAATATGAGCATAATAAAATCATTTCACCAAATCTCCAAAACACACCAGCATACCTTCCGCAAAGCTCCTGATTCATTCTAATGGTGTATCTAATTTATTCGCCCACTCCTCCATCGAACCATCATACAGACGCACATTCGGGTATCCCTTTGCTAAGAGCACGTAAGCGACTAGTGCAGCTCTGACACCTCCTTGGCAGTAAGTGACGTAGGTCGAACCCTCAGGTACCAGCTCCTGGAATACATGATCACTTCCTACCATACAAATGTCCTCACTTCTACTGTTTCCAGTTAGATATTCAGTCCATTCTGTGTAGATCGAACCCGGGATTCTCCCACTTCTAAGATTCCCCCTTGAATCATCTCCCACATATTCCTCGCGACTACGAACATCTAGAATGGTCAGATCATCTCCCTTCTCCACTAACTCCTCCAAGCTAATAATTAGATCTGAATTGAGACCACAAATAAAGCTCTTCTCCCTTGTTATCCCAAGATTCACCTTCACACTTACCGGAAGACTCTTTCCTATCCACGCTTGCCATCCACCATCAAGAAGTTTGACCTTCGTGTGTCCATAGTATAAGAGTATCCAGAGGAATCGAGCTGCAAAGAGAGAACCGTCACTGTCGTACGCAATAACTGTAGTATCCTCAGTTATGCTAAGTTCATCTGCATATGCCTTGAATTCCTCAGCTGTTGGCAGAAAGACACCTGGATCCTCCTCATCACCAGTCTTGACGTATGGATGACCTGGTCTCATTATAGCAGTAGGAATATGAGCCCTTCTGTACTCATGAACAGAGTAATTGCAATCGACTAGAACTAAATCAG
>Ga0114931_10007253_pt1 | contig 13549 bp, 6 predicted proteins | sample 2SBtaG_FD_89579 | JGI IMG/M metagenome (GOLD analysis project Ga0114931, IMG submission 89579) | Deep subsurface microbial communities from Kolumbo volcano to uncover new lineages of life (NeLLi) - 2SBTROV14_V59a metaG | ecosystem: Environmental > Aquatic > Marine > Volcanic | place: Kolumbo... | reverse complement strand
GGGGCTGGATCCCGTCGCCGGGGGTGAGCAGCTTGGCCGGGGTGCCGTCCGCCCCCTCGGTGCGGACCACCTGCACCTGGACGCTGTTGAACGGCGGCAGCGCCGCCGTGTACTTGAAGTCGAAGCTGGTGATGTGCATCCCCTGCTCCGAGTGGATCAACACCACGTAGCGGTGCTGCGGCGTGTGCACCCCCTCCTTCGCAATACCCCTCGTGGGGAGGAGCACGGCTACCCCCGCGAGCAAGAGCAGGGCTCCCAGCCATCGGTTGTCGCTCACTGACCATCTCCTGCGGAGGCGGACGGCTTGAGCGGGGTGGACGACGGCACCGACTTGGAAGCGGCGCCACCGGGCAGCGTGACACGACCGAACCAGTCGGGGTCGACCACCACCTTGTATTTCTTCCGCAGCTCCGTCAGATACGGCCCCATCGCTTTCTTGAAGAAGAACTCGTTGAACCGCTCCCGCTTGTCACTGCTATTGATCCGCTCCAGCGACAGCAGCTCCGGGGCGACCACCTCCAGGGTACGAATGAGATGCCAACCGCGCGGCGACTCCACCGGCCGGCTCACCTCCTTCACCTTGAGAGAGAAGGCCGCCTCCTCCAGCTCCGGCATGATCTTTCCCGTGCCCTTCGTCACCCAGCCGAGGACCCCGGAGGTGCGCCCGGCGGTGGGGTCGATGGAGCGCTCCTGGGCGAGCTTGTAGAAGGGATCGTGTTCGTCGGTGGTCTCCTTGAGGATCTCCTTGCGCAGCGCCTTCGCCTCCTTCTCCGTCTTCACCACGATCTGCTGCAGGCGGCGCCGCTCCGGGATGGTGAACTCATCCTGGTGGTCGTTGTAGTACTTGGCGAACGCCTCGTCCGTGGGGATGTACTTGGCACGGAGCTTGGTGACGAGCTGCGCCGTGGTGAGGTTGCGGAGAAAGTCGTCCCGGCGGTGGACGTACGCGGGGTCCTTGTCGAGCCCGAGAGAGCGGGCCTTGCGCGCCTTGAGGATCTCGACCCCCATGGCGAGCAGCTCGGCGCGCCGTTCGCCGGTGGACTTCTTGTTCCACAGCCGCGGCCGCGCGGTGCGCCAGGTCACCGGCTCCCCCGCCACCGTGGCGACCACCTTCTCCGGCTTGCGGGACTTGTCGCCGTTCATCGCGATGTCGGCGTCGCTGGCCTCCACCTTGGCCGTCTCACCGAGGCTCTCTGCGATCTTCTTGCGCACCTCGTTGAAGCGCCGGGAGGCGAGCTTGTTGCGGACGATCTGGCGCATCTCCGGGTCCAGCTTGTTCTCCCCCCGCTTGGTGTTCTTCTCCTTCTCCCACGCCGCCTCGACCTCCGCGTCGGTGATCTTCGGCTGGCGGTTGTAGAAGTCGCGGGTGTAGAGCTCAGCCAGGACCTGGGTCTCCCACGCCGCCGCGCGAGCGCGATAGTCGTCCGTCTTGTCCAACCCCTGCGCCTTCGCCTCCAGGTAGAGGAGGCGCTGGTTCACCAGGGCCTCGAGAAAGCCCTGTTTGACCCGCCGCCCCTGATCGGACGCATCGAGCTGATCCGCGTACGCCTGCAGCGGCGTGGAGTTGATCGCCTGCATCACCTCCCAGTCGTGGATCGGGAGACCCTCCACCGTGGCGACGACCCCCTCCTCCTTGGGGGGCGGCGTCTCCGCCGCGGCGAAGGGGACAACAAGGGCGAGGAGGGCAACCACGGTGAGGGCGCCACGCGCCACGATACAGAGTTTGTTCACGAACGACCTCCGAAGGGGGGTGAGCCACGCCACCCGTCACGGGCGGCGCGGCAGCCTAACAATGCGGCTCAGGATCCAAAAGGGGGAGACCACAGGGGGGGGACGCGGGCGAACCGCGTCCCCCCTCTTCGACCGCCGTTCACAAGGCGTGAAGGCGATCCCTACACGGCTGCCGGGTTCACCCCGCGCGGCGGCGGGCCAGGCCGGCGAGCCCCACCAGGGCGCTCCCCACCAGGGCCACCGAGGCGGGCTCGGGGACGGCGGCGACCAGCGCTGCCTTCAGGTGTTGCATCTTCATAATCGGTACCCCCTCAGGTAGACCTTCAATGGTTGAAAACTAGGCGCAGGGGCCATCTCCGCTGCACCTTCGTGGAGAGCGTTGCCGCGGCGCGCCCCGCGAAGGTGCAGCGGACGGTCCCGGGGGGAAAGGAGGGAGTCCGAACCCCCCGGGACCGCCGCTGCGAACGTGGCCGGCCCGAGGGCCGGCCACTGAACTTCAGAGTCCTACGGGGGTGGGCCGTGAGGCCCACCCCCTCCTGCGGTGGCGGGTCGAGACCCGCCGGGTTGAGGTTACGGCGTGACCGGTGTGTGGCAGAAGCCGCACTTGTTGGTCCAGCCGGACGGGGTGACCTTGGTCTTGCTGCCGAGCGCCGTCAGCATCGTCTCGGTGGCTGTCTTGGGCATCACGTCGAAGGTGTGGGAGCGGATGTCGCCCTCACGGAAGCCGTTGGTCTGGGTCGCGTTCCAGCGCGCGCTCTTCGCGGTCTTCGGCATGTGGCAGGTAATGCAGCGGCCCATCTTGGTGCCCACCGGGTTATACGCCTGCAGCCCCATCACTACGCTGGAGTCGGTGGATACATGGCCCATCACCGCGGTGCCGATCGCCGGGTCGCTGGTCCCGTCGGTCTGCAGGGCGTCGACCATGGCGCGGGTGATGGTCCCGAAGCCGGCAATGGTGACGTCGGCTCCGTTGTGGCACTCGAGGCAGAGGGCGTTGTTGTCGGCGTTGTACTTGATCTGGTGCTCCTCGCTGGAGCCGTGGGCATCGTGGCAATCGATGCAGGTGACCATCTCGTGGTCGTTCTTGAACATCGATGTCGTTCCGCGCACCTCGTCGTAGTACTGCTGGTGGTGGCCCTTCGAGTGGTTGAAGGCGGCACCGTAGGTGAGACCCACACCATCCGCCCTGTCCTGCCAGGAGTGCTTCGCGTCGGTGGTGTAGTTGATCGCCTGCCAGTAGTCGGTACTGGTCCCGAAGTCCGGGGCGGCGCTGCTGGTCCCGTACATCTGGAGCGGCGACATGCCGGCGCGGAAGATGTTGATCGACGGGTCGGTGGTCAGGTCGCCCTTGGAGGCGAAGCCGGCGTGGGCCCCGCTCGTGTCGAGGACGCTGCCGCCGTGGCCGCGCTGGTGGCAGGTGCCGCAGACCATGTTCAGGCGACCCGGGGTGAGGAGATCCGGCTGGACGATGTTGTAGCCGTAGCCACCGTGGGCCACATGCTCGGAGCCGGGGCCGTGGCAGCGCTCACACCCGATGTTGCCGGCATAGATGTCCGGGGCCACCTGGTCGATGTACTGGGTGATGAAGTTGCCGGCGGTGTCCTTGGTGATCGCCACGCCGCCGTGACAACCGCCGCAGTCGACGCCGAAGGACTCGGTGGGGGCACCCTCCGGGGTGCCGGTGGTGGCGTCGGTCGACTCAGGGGCGAAGACGTAGTCGCCGTCAGCGGTGGAGGGGATCCACTTGCCGGAGAACTCGCCGTTCTCGCCCATGGCGGCGGGGAAGGCGGTGGTGGCGTTCGACTCGTTGAACTGGAAGGGGGCCGGGTAGTAGTAGGCGGCGGAGTCGGTCCCCGGGAGGAAACTGGGGTCGGCCACATGTCTCACCCCAGGTCCGCCGTCATCGCCCACCAGCACCATGAACCGCTGCTTGTAAAGCGCCTCGCCGCCGTAGGTGAAGGCGACGTAGTACTTGGCGGAGCGGACGACACATGTAGCGTTGTTCGCCATCTGGAAGAAGTAGCCGGCTGAGTCCTGGCCGATCCACGCATAGTGGGTGTTGCCTTTGGCCGGGAACGCGATGCACTGGCCGGTAAACTGGGCGATCCCCTGGTCGGCATTGGGGAAGTCGCTCAGGTCCTGCAGGGCGTTGGTCACCCCCGGCTCGCGGAAGCCAAGGAAGTGCAGCGTGTGCTTCAACGAATCCTTCGCGTGACACCCGAGGCAGACAGTCGAGCCGACGTAGTTCGCGGAAGCAGACGGTGTCATGGAAATGGTAATGTCACCGAACGCCGGGGCGTTGACCACATGGCCATTGACCACGGTGAGGACCTCGCGCCGGGCGTACGGCAGGTGAGCCGCGTCGAGCACGCCGGGGATGACACAGGCGTAATAGTTGCCATCCGCCAACGGCACACCGTTGAAGCTGTAGCTCCCGTCGACGCCGGTCACGGCGAAGCCGCCGTTGAGGTTGGTGCCATTGATGACATCGTTGGCGACGTCCTCGATCGGCTGGATGGAATTCGCTCCCTCCACATCGGCCGCCGCGACGAAGACGACGCTGCCGGCGTCAACTGCCGCCGTGGAGGTGTCGATCACCGTGCCGTGGAGATCGAGACCGTTGACGTTGTCGTGGTTGGCACAATCGTCATTGGCCGGCGCCTCGGGGATCATCGTACGGCCGTACCCGAGGGGCAGCCCCAGGGCGTTGTCGGTCGCGTTGCGGCCCACCGTCGGCAGGGTCGTGGTCCCCTCCCGGACGGTGTGCATGTAGACCACCGCCAGGTCGTAGTTGGTGCCGATGGTGACGCCGTCGACCTTCTTGTTCTCGGCGATCGTCGGCACACCGGCGTTGTTGGTCACGTGGCACGCGGCGCAGGTGACCGGCCCGTGCGAGTTGTTGGCGTTGTACTGTAGCGCCGCGTTGCGGGTCGTCGGATCGTTTAACGGCGACACCGGGTACAGGCCGTGGATCGACTCGTGACACGACTGGCAGGCGATCCTTTCGTGGCCCTTGGAGTGGCGCATCAGGGCGTACTTGCCCGGCTCCGCCCATGGCGGGTTCATGCCCTCGGACTCGACAAACGGGTAGCTGTGGCAGTCCGCACAGTGCGGCTCGCCCGCCGAGGCCCAGAAGTCGGAGCCGTCGGTGACCACACCGTACGGGACGCCGGGCACAACCTCGCCGCCCATCCCCTTGTACTGGTAGTGGTCGTTGGTGTCGTCGATCACCAGCTCACCACCCAGCTCGGAGGCGATGTCCACCGCCTCCTGCTCGGTCAGCGCGGTGGAGACACCGCCAAACATCAACCCGTTGGCGGCGGCATTCTGCGTCGCCACGAGGAGGTCTTCTGCGGACTCATCGTCAATCGCCGGACCGACACCGACGGCACCGCCGACGCCGTGGCAGCCCACGCACCCCTTGCTGCTGTGCAAGGTCGTCCCACCCGTGGGGACCACGGTGCGCAGCTTCGGATCCATGTACTTGGCACCGAGCTCCGCAGGGGTGACACCGAGGGCGGCGGCGATCGTCGGGATGTCCGAGTCACGCAGGGTCGAGGTCGCCGGACGCACCGTGGAGCCCTGGGTGGCCGGATCGCCGATCCCCACATCGCTCTTCCACAGCTCCTCAGAGAGCCGGTTGTGGCAGTTGGTGCAGTAGATCCCCTTCTCCTTGCCGCTGCCATCGAGGTCGGAGGCGACGTTGGTCTGATACCACTGGCCGATGGCGTTCAGGTCGCTCGGGGTGTCGTCCGGCTCCGCGTTGCGCTGGCGGTTGCCGTGGACGTCACGGTTGGTGAAGCAGCCCACGGAGTCACGGATGTCCGCCTGGGCGATGGCAGGCAATTGGCCATCCTCCGTGAGCGGGAACTTGCTCTTGTCGCCGGTCTGGGTGTGGGCCGGGTGGCACGCCTGGCAGTTGCCGGCGCGGCCGTTGTCGTCCGGAAGGGTCCGGCTGGCAGCACCCGAGTGGCGCATGTGGATGGCGTAGGTCAGCGCCTGGTTGCCGACATTATTTTGGCTGGCGGGGTAGCGCGCCGCCTCGGAGGCGGCGGGCACCGACGGAGACTGGTTGTCGCAGAAGCGATCCCCGGCCTGGAAGCGGCCGACGATGTTGTCCGCGTGGCAGGACTGGCAGAAGACCGACTGGCGGCCGAGGCGGTTGTTGCCGGTGCCGCTCGAGTCGTAGCTGCCGAGGAAGTGGGTGCCGAAATCGTCATCGTGGATCCCCAGCATCCCCACCGCCGCCGACTTCAACCGGGCGTAGTAGTCCGTGGCGCCATTGGTGATCCAGTAGTTGTACTCCTCAAAGGCGTGACCGCCGGGATCGCCTGCCGGGGTGCTGCTGGTGTTGGCATCGTAGCCGTGGCACTTCTCACACGCCGGGCTGTCGATCGGCGCGGTGCCGAAGAACTGCACCGGAGAGCCGTCGCGCTGCAGGACCTGGTTGCCGGTGGTGGCGTTGTACATATAGACCCACTGCGCCTGGAACGGCTTGAAGTCATGCTCCAGCAGATCGGAGATATTCTTGCCGGTCACCAGGGAGTCGTTGAACGGGGTCAGGGCGAGGCCGACGACATCCCAGATGTCGGCGGTGGTCAGGACCACCGGCACGTCCACCAGGCGCGAACCGTCGAGGCCGAGACCGGCACCGGCCTCGTTGATGATCTTGGTGTAGGTGTAGACCACCGTCCCCTCATTACCCACGTAGGTGAGGCCGGGGCGGCCGAGGCCATAAAAGTCGAGCGCATCCGCCGTCTTGTCGGCGAGCTTGTTGGCCATCGGCCCGAAGGTGGGACCGTGGTCCTGGGGGATGTTGAGAGTCGCGCCGCCGACGGAGATGCGATCCGTCGCCGCCGCGCCGGCCGCCTTGCCGCCCTCGAGGAAGGGCAGGGTGGGCGGATCCCCGGGGCCCGCCCCGGGGATCACCCCACCGTCCATGGGGGGCCTGCTGAAGGGGGTGTAGACGTACAGGGAGTCGTACTCGACGTTCGCCAGGATGTCCTCGGGGTCGGTCGTCGTGCCGTTCACGTTGGTATCACCACTGCCGTCGGCCCACTTCTCGGTGCCGTCACCGGCATCGTACGGGACGCTCCAGTAGGCGAGCTTGGCGCCCTCGGAGAAGGTGTTGTCCTTGAACTCGTAGCCGAGCTTGATGCCGTCGGCCGGGGTGAGCTGCCGCGGGTGGACACCGGTCTTCACCGCCTGCGCCTGGATCGAGTTGAACGGCGGCAGGACGCAACAGTAGCTGAAGTCGAAGCCGGTGCAGTGCATGCCCAGCTCGTAGTTGGTGAAGATGAGGAAGTCCTTCTGCGGGGTGTGGAGGGTTCGTCCCCGGCTTCGCCGGTGGTGGCGGGCGTCCGCGTTCGTCGCCAGGGAGGCGATAAACAGCAGGCACAACAGCGTGGTAAGGCCACGCATCACATTCTTTTTGTTCATCAAGGCTCCTTTCGTCCCGTCACGCCGCCGCAGGGCGAGGAGACCGATCAGGCTCGTCCCCACCAGGGCCATCGACATGGGCTCGGGGACCGCCGCCGTGGTGGAGAGGGCGTTGAGGTTATCCGTCGTCTGGAGGCCGAGGTCGGCCGCGCTGTACGCGACGTTTGCAATGTTATTCAGGTACAGGTCCGCGCCCATACCGGCGGTGGCGATGGAGAAGAGGACATTGCCGGTGGTCTCGTCCACGGCGATGGCGTCGACGTCCTTACCGGCAGTGCCGAGCTGGGCAGTGTTCAGGTAGACGTTGTTGATGTCGTTGAGATAGATGTCGCCACTTCCCACGATCGAGAAGTAGACGTTACCGTCGGCGGGGGGGTTGGACGGCGCAAAGTCGAGGTCGAGGGCGTCGAGGTCGTCGTTGGTCGCGCCGGCGACGTCCTTGAGGCCGTAGTCCCCTCCGGTGGCATCGAGGAAGTTGTGCCCGGCGAGTTGGCTCGGGATGGCGTCGAAGACGCTATTCGACTGCTGCTTGGTCGCCGCCGCCGTGGCCACGTCGGTCCCCGAAGCCCCCTGGCTGCTCCGATCTACCGAGAAGTAGGCGTCGTAGACCTGGCTGGCGGCATCGAAGCCGAAGGAGAGGGCGTTGAGCTCGTCGTTAGCTGTGAGGCCGAGAGCGCCCGGCATCAACGCCACGGTGTTGGTGCCGTTCAGCGGCGCATCGAAGAGATGGGCGCCGTCCGGCGAGGTGTCGTAAACGCCGTTGGGCATGCTGGTCGTGCTGGGCACGCCGACACCGTTGTTGAGCACCGAGATGGTGTCGGCCTGGCCGGCTGCCGGCAGACCGAGCACACACGAAACTGCGAGTCCCGCCAACAGGCGGGATCCTACACGTGCTGACCTCATGAGTTTCCCCCTCAAGAGAAGTCGTGAACATGAAATGCCGGGGACACATGCCCCGGCTCCGGTTGGTTGGGGGCGGGAGGTTCTGTCGACCTCCCGCCCCCGGGGTCTACTACCTCCACCTCCTTTCCTACGGTGCTGCTGTGGTCCCGGCTCCTGCGGGCCGCCGAACGCGCAGTGCGCGTCCCCCTGTGGCGACCCCGGACGGGGACAACACTGAAACCCGATTCGACATCAAACTTCCTAACTCGTCAGGTGACGAAACATTGCGCCGTCAAGCGCCTCGCGGGCGGTCACCCGCGCCCACTACGGTTGAGCCAAGCAATTTTTAAGCCAACTCATCAAGATCCTTTCTTTCCAAGTCGTTACACGCGCCCACGCCATAACGACAAAATACCTCTCGAAAACATCTCTTTTCCCATAGATTCCGGAACCGCTTGATTTTCAAGGGATCAGCAAAATTTAGCGGAGGTAACCTCCCTTTTTGATCGTAAAATTTTTCGACATGACAGCCCTGCCACCCATGACAACCGATTCTGTTTCAATGAGTTCACGGCTCAGAATGAGCGTCTCACGGGTGTCTCATTCTGAGATGGTGAAATTTCACCACCCCCAACACGGCAGAATCTGGGTGGCGACCGCGCAGCGAATTGTCGCCTTGATCCATCGAGGTCGATCCGTAGCGGAGAGGCCCACGATGGAGGAGACAGAGGGCTGATCGGGGACCGTGCTGGACCGATCGGGGGCATAGCCCCCCTCTACCACGTACGACGCCCCGGTAGGGGCGGCCTTGCCCGCGAACCTGGAGCTGCGTGTGATCTCCAGCCGACGATTATGGGCAAGGGCAACCATCTGGTAAAATTGATTATTTTATAGTAGTATGAAGAAGTTCGAGTCCTCTGTGATGATATTCGTGGAATGGCGTGAACGGACAACGGTAGATCGAGTTCCGAAGCCCTGATGTCAGAGGGACTGTGCAGCAAGCCGGGAGAGAAGATCGATGGGGCTAACCTTTGATCTACAGGCGTGGGTCGAGACCCACGAGGTCCCCCTCCTCGTCATCGATGACGAGTATCACGTGGTGACCGCGAATCGCGCCTATGAGCGCGCCTTCGCCGTCTCTCGCCACGGCGGAGAAGGGAAGCGGTGCCACGAGATCTCGCACAAGCGGCCCGAGCCGTGTGACCAGGCAGGCGAGGAGTGTCCCTTGGCCCGCGCTCGTGCCACCGGCCGCCCCCATAACTGCATCCACGCCCACTATGACGCCTCTGGCGAGGTACGCCTGGTCCGGGTCCATCTCGCCCCCCTCCCGGCCGCCAACGGCCAGCGTTATTACGCCGAACGGATCGAGGAGATCATCCCGGAGACACGGACTGCGGCCAACCGAAAGAGCGTACCGCGGATGGTGGGGCGCTCCCGTCTCTTTCTCGAGATGGTGGATGTCCTTACCTCCGCGGCCGCCTATGCCGGTCCCGTTTTACTTGCGGGTGAGGCCGGGACCGGCAAGGAGCTCGCGGCGCGCTTCATCCACTACCACTCCGAGCGTGGGGATGGCCCCTTCCTCAGCCTCAATTGCGCCGCGGTACCCGAGCCCCTGGTGGAAAGCGAGCTCTTCGGCCATGAGCAGAATAGAGTCGCCGGCAGCACGGGCCCCTGTGCGGGGATGGCAACCCTGGCCGACGGCGGCACCCTCTTCCTCGACGAGGTCGACGAGTTGCCCTCTCCGGTGCAGGAGGTTCTCCTGCGACTGTTGGAGGATGGCGAAGTGCGAGTGGCGGGGGGTGAAGAGATGGTGCCGGTGAACGTACGGATTGTCGCCGCCACCCATCGTTCCCTGTGGGACGCGGTGGTTGCGGGCCGTTTCCGCAAAGACCTCTTTCACCGCATTGCCTGCTTCACCATCGAGCAACCGCCCTTGCGCGATCGAATCGGAGACCTTCCCCTGATCGTGAAGGAGCTTCTCCGCCAGATCCCGCCGCCCCGCGGCCGCCTCCCCTACCGGATCTCACGTGAGGCGGTCGAGGCGCTGCACGCCTACCCCTACCCGGGAAATGTGCACGAGCTACGCGCCATCCTACAGGTGGCCATCGCCTACTCGCCGCCGGGGCGGATCGGGGTGGAGGGGGTGCGGCGCGCCATCCGCGAATGCGAGGAGCAGGCCGTCGCCAAGGGGGTGAACCGCGTTGGCGTGGCGACCGACACTCACGGTGCGCCCCTGTCGTCGGCGGAGGCGGAACGGATCTACCTCGCCAACACCCTCGCCTCCCACGGCGGCCACCGGCTGCACGCCGCCGAGGCCCTTGGGATCAGCGAACGGACCCTGTACCGCAAGCTGCGGCGGTACGGTCTCTCCTAACGAGACGGTGTGCCGCCGTGCCCCACCGGGGGTCGGCCCGTTGCACGGATCCTTCGCTACCTCCCCGTCCAGCGCCGCCGCAGGGCGACCGCCGGGAGCAGCGACAGGAGGAGGGCGGCGGAGGCGGGCTCGGGGACGGCGGTCACCTGGAGGTTGTCGACCAGGAGGCCGGTGTCGGCGCCGCCGTCCCATTCATCACCGACGAAGAGCTCCAGGGTGTAGTCGCCGGCGGCGAGCAGTCCGCTGCTGGCCGTTTGGAAGCCGCTGTTGTAGCTGCCGTCGGAGAAGCTGCTTGCGGGCGGTGTGGGATCGCTCGTCGTCCAGGAGGTGCCGCTGAACGCGGCGGCCGGCAAGACGGTAAAGGAGCCATCGTTGAAACCGTCGTCCAGGGAGACCTGGACCAGGGGGATCGGCGCACCGGCCGCCGGCAGGAGGCGGATCTCGGCGATGTCCGCGGCAAAGGCGTGGGTGCCGCCGTCCTCCGTGAACTCGCTGGTGGCCACGGTCCAGTCGAGGGAGAGGGTGGAGGGGGTGTTCAGGGTGAAGGGCTGGGAGAGGGTGGCAATGTCGAACTCGTTGAAGCCGCTGTTGTCGCGGTCCACCCCTGAATCCACACCCACGGGATTCCCTGGGATCGACTCATCCGGACTTGTGGAGAGCAGGGCGAACCAGTTGCCGTCGCTGGCGGGGAAGCCGGTCTGACCACTGATATTTTTCGTCCCGCCCAGGGGGCTGATCCTCTGGACGTTGCCGGTGGCGGTCCAGCCGGTGAGGTCCGATTCGAACGAGAGGTTGGTGAGCGGTGCGGCCCCTGCGGAGGGGGCGGCGAGGGCTGCCGTGAGGAGGAGGGCGAGGGTGCGCATGGGATGCTCAAGGAAAGAGGGATGAAACGTGGGATCGACGAAAGATCAGGCGGCCGCGTAGCGGCGACGGAGACCCAGGAGGGCGACGCCGAGGCTGCCGACGAGGGCGAGGGAGGTGGGCTCGGGGACCGCGGCGGCGCCGATGGTCACGTCGACCTGGATCGACTGAGCGCCGGCGAGCTCGGCGCTCACCAACCACGGAAGCTCCAGGTCAATGGGCGCCTCCCCGTAGACGGTCGCCGGGAGGGCGTCGATCCCCCCCACCCCGTCGATGGCGTAGGTCACGCCGAGAACGGGGGCGCTAAAATCAGCGAACGCGATATCCAGGTACGCCTCGTCCACCGACGGGCCAACACCCGGGAACATCGGCTGACCGGGGTAGTTTCGATTGTCGATCAGGAAGCTCATCACCCCGCCGCCGGCACCATTCGGGGTGAAGCTCTCATCAAGGACGAGGGAAAAGCCGTCGACCCCTTCGGTCCCGCCTGTGGAGTCGTAGAGGAGGTCGTCAGTCCCCAGCGGCGGGGGGGAGAACTGCAGATTAGTCCCGGAGTGGAGGTTGTCGCCGTGCGGGGTCGGGAGGTCGGCATCGTAGACATCAAAGTAGAGGTCGAAGAAGCTGCCGACCGGGCTCGCCGCCGCCGGCAGGGCGGTGGCGAGGGCGAGGGCGAGGGTGGCGAGGGTAAGCAGGCTGCGCATGGGGTTCTCCGTGCAATGGGTGGGTGGCACTGGGCGATACGGTTCCGATGAGACGATCTGTGAGCCTAGAAGCAAACCTCATGCCAACGGTCCACAATAAACGCAGGTTGTTGTTTTTCCTCAGTTTCTGCAGATAAGCGGGAAGATGATCCGGCCGCACGACATGGGGTTCGTCTCATCTTGAGACAGCCGCCCGCGGTCGGGGCGACACCCTCCCCCGCATGCCCTCTTCGTGAGGGGCGCGGCGGGTGTGGGGCCATCCGGCCCGAGACCTCACGAGGCGTCCGCCGCCTCGCCCAGGGGGGGAGCGAGGTGGCGGGCCGCCTCATGTCCTAAGGGGGAATACCTTGGCTAATGCAGGTGGCGTGCCAGAACCGCGCAACCGGACCAGGAGAGGGAGATTTGTAGACTTTCCCTTGTTTTACAGGATGTTACCCAACTTCACCCCCGTCTCGGCGGAAGATTAAATGGAAACTGGAGTTTCCATTTAGGGCGAAAAAAGGGTAACTGGAGTTACCAATTAACTCCCATGTCGCGGGAGCAAACCATGATCGTCGGTTTTCCTCGCGCAGAGACGCCGAGACGCAGAGGGGTGGCAGAAGGCCGCCATGGCGTCGCCGTTGCCCCCCCCTTCCCATCCGGCCCGGAAGGGGAAGGTCCCGGCCTCTGCGTCCGGAAGGCAGTACATCCGCCTTCCCAGCCGTAGCCGCTTCCATCGTCGGGAAAAACCGCATCTACCGCGTCTCGGCCCCTCTGCGCCTCCCCTGCCTTCCGGCCCGAGCTGAAGCTCTGGGTCACCCCTGGAGACGCTTTCCTCCATCCCTCTGCGTCTTTGCGCCTCTGCGCGAGCCCTGCCTTCAAGGCCGGCAAAGACGATTGCGGCACAGGCGTACCACAAGGTCCATTCGAGCACGAGCTCCGTGAAGCCAATGCCGCATAAGGGCCTGAATCGGCGGCCGAATGGGGGACGCTTGCAGAATAGATGAGCTGGACCCAGAGATGGCCCGCAGCTCAACACCGAATGGGACAGGATGAACAGGATAGTCAGGATAACGGACCATCCTCACCGACACGTCTCCCCATCTTGTCAATCCTGTCCACAACCCTGCGGGAGACGTGAGGGGCGCGGCGGGTGTGGGGCCATCCGGCCCGAGACCTCACGAGGCGGCCGCTGCCTCGCCCAGGGGGGAGCAAGGTGGCGGGCCGCCTCATGTCCTAAGGGGGAATACCTTGGCTAATGCAGGTGGCGTGCCAGGACTGCGCAACCGGGCCAGGAGGGGGGGATTTGTAGACTTTCCCTTGTTTTACAGGATGTTACCAGACTTCTCCCCCGTCTCGGCGGAAGATTAAATGGTAACTGTAGTTTCCATTTAGGGCGGAAAAAGGGTAACTCGAGTTACCATTTAACTCCCGCGTTGCGGGAGCAAACCGATCAGGGGCATGGCGCCCCCTCCTGCCGCCATTACACCTCCACGGCGACGCCGGCGGTCTCCAGCTTGCCCTTGAGCCTGAGGAGCGCCTTGGTGTGGATCTGGGAGATGCGCGACTCGGTGACCCCGAG
>Ga0114931_10007252_pt1 | contig 13549 bp, 8 predicted proteins | sample 2SBtaG_FD_89579 | JGI IMG/M metagenome (GOLD analysis project Ga0114931, IMG submission 89579) | Deep subsurface microbial communities from Kolumbo volcano to uncover new lineages of life (NeLLi) - 2SBTROV14_V59a metaG | ecosystem: Environmental > Aquatic > Marine > Volcanic | place: Kolumbo... | reverse complement strand
AGGTATTGTCCGGCAATCGTCATTTGGATTCGCCCGGCTGTCGGCATATACAAGCTGCCGAGCCGAGGGGACCCGGATCGCCGGGTTATCTCTGTTAAACGTGAAGTCATCGGGGTCCGCGACAAAATGAAAGAGATGCGTGTGCGATCGACTAAATCCGCGGACGCAATTCACACCAAAGGTATAGTACCAGATGACCCAACTGCGGTTGGTGAACCCGGCATCCTGCTGGGCGATCAGTTTTAACTCGGCGGCGAATTCATCGCCGATGGCCAGCCAAAACGAGCCGTCAGGTTTCAGGATTCGGCCGATTTCCACGATCCAGTCGCGACACCAGTCAAGGTATTCGTCTCGGGCCCGGCGGTCCTGGTAAACATCGTAGCTGTAGCCAATGTTGAAGGGCGGGTCTGCAAAGACCAAGTCAATGCAACCATCGTCGATTTTCCCGAACCGTTTGAGGCAATCGCCCTCGAGGAGTGTATTGGTTTGAATGGTCACCCCGCGACCTCCCTGTCCTGTCCAGGCGACAAGGGTTGCCGCCAAATGGTTTGTTTTAGTACTTCCAAATTGGTCAGCGAGCCCCACCGATGGCCAGGGCAATAAGCCGCTGCGGGAACCGACATTTTTAGCTGCTGGCAGATTGCCCGGGTCGGCTTCATCGGCCATTCTTGGAACTACGGATTTTCTAATAAGAGCGACCGGGAATGGCTACCATGAGTCTATCCGACCTATGCCAGCACGACAAGGTGGCGGGATTCCGCCGAATCTGGTCGATGCAAGCGAGCCTCATTCGGCAAAAGGATTGGATGTATCGCCAAATGGATCTTCACTTGCTGGCAGAGCTTCCGCTGGCGTTTTTGCGTCCGCCGTTGCGGGGGTGGCGGCGTTGTCACGGGGCCCATCGGGTTTGACCGACGAAGCCTTGTCTGCCGCCAACGAGCCCTTGGTATGGTCCTTGGTCTTGGTGGCGGTTGCCGCCGATTCTTTATCGGAACTATTGGCAGGCTGCCGGTAAGAGATGGGGGCCGAGATACCCCGTTCGTGCAGGCACTGGACGAGTCCGGTATCACTGAACAAATAGATGCGGTCATTCTGGTCATTGATGAGGGCATGCCCGTGCTTGCTCCAGGGGCCCCATGGACTCCAGGAACTCTGCTCGTTCCAGGCTTGCTTGCGGCCATAGGGTAAGCGGCCGACCATGCCACCCGTTTTGGGATCGAGTGCCAGCAAACGGCCTTGGCGGTCCGTGGCGTAAACATGTTGCCGCCCTCGTGCCACGAATTGCGTGACCCCGGCGGTGGACCACCGAGAGAGCCCCGTCGTTGCATCCAAAACATGCAGCCTTGGTTCTTGGGAGGCGACATAAATCTGGTCGTGCACAACGGCTGGGCTGTCGGTAATTGGGAAACCTGTGGCGATGCGCCAACGTTCCGCTCCGCTTTGCTCATGGATGCAGATGATGTTGCCACGGGTCGAGCCCACCAGCAGGTAGGGATCCATGCCGGCAGGGGGCGCGACAATCTCGCCCGCCGTTTTCAGCCGGAACAAGATGCTCAGCGGCTTGAGTCGCCCCACGTACAGGGTGCCCAGGTCCGTTGCCCAGCTGATGCTTTTCGCGGTTGTCATCGGGTGCTGATAAACGTGCCCGGCGGATTGGTAGAACCATGGTGTTTGCCTGTTGTTGTCCAGTGGGTAGGCTTCTACGCGTCCATTGAGCAACGCAACGAAAACCCGAGTGTCACTGAGCGCGGGTCCCGATGAAGGGGCATCTCCCGTTTCGCGTATCCACTTCACGCGTCCACTGTCCCGGTCGAGCAGGATGAGTTTGGAACCATTGATCACCGCCACATTGTTTGAATTCGCGGCTGGGCCCAGGGTGGGGTATTTGGCTTGGCCGACTTGCGTGCTCCAGACAGTTTTGCCGGTCGTGGCATCCAGGGCATGGATGGTACCGGCCGTAGTTACGACAAACAGGAGATGGTCGTGCAAAAGCCAGTGCGCGATTCGATGGCGAGCCGGGTCGAGGTCGACCTGGGCAAACCAGGATCGTACCAAACCCAGGCGGGCCGCCTGGCCGCGGGTTACCAGTTGGCCCCAGGTTGGCGGTGCCCAGGCTGCCAAAATCATGAGGGTGGCCATTTGCGTTATCCGGAGTATGGCCGGCCACTTCCCACGCGTGCCTGGCTGACGGGAAATACGTGATTGGGAAAGATGCTGGCCGGGTTGGCTCCAGCCGCCAAATTGGGAACTACGGTATTTCATGGTCACTTTCGTGGAGAATCCGTGTGCTAGGGTGTCAATTTCAGTACTTCCCGATTGTCACTTAGCCCAACGAGGATCCAGGGGGGTAAGCCGCCCGGGAACCGGCCTTTTTAACGGTTATCACGTAGCCCGGGTCGGCTTCATCGGCCCTGCCTGTGCGTCGCACGCAGACAGGCATTTTTGGAACGACTCAATTTATTGTAATCCAAGAGGGAAGTGACAGCAAAACACCTTTTTTGTCCTGGCGTTGCAGTTTGGTACGAAGGGGTCCGCCAGGTAGGGTTGATCCCGGTTACTCCCGGCGACGGTCGGTTCCCGGGAAGATGCCTTATTTCAGGCTTTGTCGATGACAAGACGCCGGGAATGGAGCGGTCCGTGGTGATTAGGGACAGGCCGATAAGATTTGACGCCTAGACCAGCGGGGATTGTGTCCTTTACGATAAAGGTCTTCCGGTTCAAGTTGGATAACCGCTCACCCCACCTCGATGCCGCCGTGACAACAATCGTTCCCCAACCTGATGCCGATGTTCAGACAGTGCTGGAAGATGTGGTCGGCTATTTGAATTTTTCTTCCGGCAAGAGCGAACCAAAATTTCTTAGCCACCTGAGCACCCTGTTTCATTTCCTGAGCATGGAATTTGTTGCCCAAGGGGAATCGACGACTCAAGGAGGGGATCTCGCCCAAGAGGAGTCGGAGACCCGGCAGGAATCTCTGCCCTCACCCCGGGAGGAGGCCGGATCCTGGGAATTGGGCGATCCGCCAGCCGTGGACCGATTGCGATCCACGAACCCCAGCGTCGTGACGTTGTTGTGTCAGTGGCTTCGAGCGACGATCGATCGGCTGGAAGAGGCGGGTGGACCCTTTGCCGATGTGCGTCAGGCCCGGAAAATCGTCGAACTATTGCAGCAGAAATTGCTGCCAGCCTATGCCGAGTTCCATTGCGAATTGTTATACCATCAGTGCGAAGCATTTTTGTGGAGCCCTTTTTTTATCGGCCGAGCCTTCGAAGGCCTGTTGGCCCAGGGCGCGCCCTGGGACGAATCGCAGCGGATTGTCGAGGGGGCGATTGCCAGCTTGAACGACTATGTCGGCTACCGACCCGTTGCCATCCTGGAATCCGGGCAAGGTGCCCAGCCCTATGCGCACGAATTTGTGCAGCCCATCCCGCTATACATTCGGGGAGCAGGTGTGGCGACGGGGCCTTACCAGCCGATGCTTGCGCGCGCGCTGGAAATTTTGCACAGTACGGATCCGGACGTTCTGGCAAATGCCTGGTTTGATTTGGAGCGGGTGGAAGAGATTGCCTTGGATCCACGGGCCTACGATTTTGACCATCCCGCAGGTCGCCGACCGAATTACCATTTTGGTCAATGGGACCCACATCGCATTTCCAAATCGGGTTACTACACGCGATTCGTATTGCAGCAGATCACTCTCGATGCGTTACTCTCACGTTGCCAACCGGGCTGCTCGAATTTTTCGCCGGCGGAGTGTTTGGAGGAGTCGGCCACGGTACTGGCAGGTATCATGCTCATGGCGTCCGGTACCAGTGGCAACGCGCCGAGTTGCCATGATTCTTCTGTTACCCTTTCCACGCTCTTACCTCTCATTGCGGCGTACCGCGATGCATTCTATCAACAGCGACTGAGCCAGATCCAGGGTGCCCACGGCAGGCGGTTGCGGCTGGAGGCCAATCGAAGCCGGCAGCCGTTTGGTGGTGCCCGGCAGCATCTCAATCACGAGCTGGCACGTCGACGGGCGATGCAATTGCAGCGCGTTCATTTGGCTCACATGTACGCTCGCATGGGTTATCCTGAAGTTGCAATTGCACAAGTAAATTCGGTACGCGTGGCGGCGGCCCGCATGATCTGCAAAATTTATTGCCATCTTACCAGTGGCCATCATGCAATTGATCGTGACCGGTTCGAGGAGGTTACGGACCATCTGATAAAAATTGAGGAGCTCATCCATCGGGCAATCGAATGCGGGGCGCTGGTCGATCCGTGGAATGTGGTGGGATTCGCCGGAAACTTCAGCCTGTTTCCCGCCCTGGAAAATACCGTGCACGATTGGCGCGCGGATGAACTGATTGAGCTATTTGAGCAAGTACTCGATCTGGCAGCGCGGGCCTGGAGCGAGGCGGCAGCGATCGACGATACGAATCTGGAACGCCAGTTTTCGGAGATTCTCAACCGCATGGCCGCCTGGTGGGATCAATTCGCGACCTATTCGGTGGAAGATGTCAAGCCATTGGTGGCCAAGGAAATCGAAGTATCCGCCAATTTGGTGGCGGGTGCCCTCAACGCCTGGCACAAAGCGGGCGCGGCAGCTGGTGACATTGCCTTTTGGCGGATGTTTGTCGACCAATTCGACTCTTCCAAATCGTTCCAGATGGTCATCGAAGCACTGTTGGATCATGGCGACACCGTAGCGGCACGCGCGCTGATGATGCAATGGGTCAATCAAAAAGATCGAACGCCTTTGGAAGAAGGGGACAGCTCGTTTCGGCCACTGGCGTTTCGTTGGTTGGCGGAGGTGGAAGCACAGGAATTGAAACTCGGGGAGGACCGTTGGGAAGAAGTAGCCCGATTCTTCGCCTACTTGGAAGCGAATGCCGAAGAGTATTGGCTTGCGCCGACATTCCTGCTTGAGGTTCCCGGATTATCGGACGTGGGCGGGAAGCCGCCGGATTCACCGGACGGGTTGGGTTGGGACGCTTCCGGGAGGCGGTCTCCTGGAGATCTCGGAGTTGGAGACGAAGGGCTGCTCCCAGGGGATATCGACGATATTCCCGGACGCGAAGGACTGTCGGATGTGGCATTCGACCCGAACGATTACGCTTATGAGGATGACTTGGGCGAAGGGCAGGATGAGGAAGAAGAGGGCCTGTTTGGAGCTGCTTATGAGCAGATGGTATTTCGTGACAGTACCGATGATGGCGTGGATGGTGAGATCCTCGATGAGGGGGCTGCTTACGATCCGCAACATTCGGAGTGGGAATATGAAGCCCAGCGACTGGAACAGCGGCTCGATTTTTTAACAACCGTGGCCCGCTTGTGGAAGCATGCCGCGATTACCTGGGGGACTGTGAACACCAACGCCTCGGGACGCACCCATCCAGATCGTCCAGGGAGCGACCGGCAGGCACCGATGGACGCGGTGAAGGCGGAGCGCCGTACAGTATTTGATGGCTGGCTCCAGCGGGCGTCGGCCAATTATCGCGAGTTGATCAAGTTGCTGGAAACTTTGCACCGTCACCATTTCACCCAGCCTTCCGGATCGCATGAATCGCTTGTTGAATTCGACCGGCTGCGAACACTCAAGGAAATACTGATCCAGCAAATTATTACCACCTGTGTCGAAACGTGCGACGCGGCCCGGCTTATCCTGGCCAGTTGTAGGGTGAAAAGGGAGGAGATCACTTCGCTGTTTGGCGAGTCAATGGACGCGGTATCCGTACAGGTGCTCCAGGGAGTACTGGCTGGCGATACCAAACTGGCTCGATTGCATTGGGACGAATTTCTCACTTCCCTCCGTCGCAGGCCGCTCCTCTATGTGCCCCATTCGCGCGGCGGCCTGCCGCGCAAGATTGTAGTTGCGCGTGGCTTGCAGCAATTGTTACACGATATGCTGGGTTGGCTTCCCCAGTTGGGCATGATTCGGGAAACTTGCCAGCTCCTGGACGTTGCCCAGAAAATGGAAAGCGACCACCCGGTTGGTCGGGGCGCGGTTACCGAGTTTGATCGCCTGTTCGAAAACGGGTACCAGGCGATTGTACGTTCCATGGTGACTTCCGCGGAAGGTTGGGGCACGCCAGATTCTCGGGCCGAAACGCCGGTGCGCGTGGACCACATGCTCACCGACGCACTGCAGCAACTTACCGAACAACAGCTCGACCGCTGGTTAAATCACAGTCATACCTTGCGGTTGAGCGTGGTGGAAAAACTGGCCGGAAAAGACAAGTGGCAGCAATTCGTGGAGTTTGTGAAACGCTATGGCGAGGACCTGTTTTCGCAGAAATTTCTCAGCCTGGGTAATCTTCGCGGCATCCTTCATCAGGGCGTGGGTGTCTGGCTGGATAATCTTAGCCGCAATCCCGACATGGTTGAGAATATTTGTCTGCTTCAAGATTTCAATGCCAGGCTACCCCGCAAGGAGGCCATTGAGTTACTGACCATCGCCATCGAGTCCGTGGTGGAGAACTATCGGGTCTACCGTGATTACAACACGACAACCACGCAATCGGACCATGGAGAATTGCTCTACACACTTATCGATTTTTTACGTGTACGTGCCGCTTACGATCGCGTGGCGTGGAATTTGAAGTCGGTCGTATGGGCGCATGAAATTCTAGTACGGCAGGGACGCAGCGCGGCAGCAGAGCTTTGGTGCCGTGCGATGGTCGAAAGAACGACCGAAGCGGCGGATTTGCATCTGCAGAGTTTGCAAACACTGTCGGATCAATACGGCATGCAGTTAGTCACAGTATTCGATCGATTGAACCAGCGGTTCGTGCGACCCTTGGTGATCGATCGGGTTCGGGCCCTGGTCTTGCCCGCGATGCGGGTCGATTTTATGCTTGCCGGTAAAGGGGGCCCCGAAAAAATGTCCCCGCCGGATTCGAGGAGCGGGAGTAGGCCCCAAACGGAATCCCCCGAGGATGCGTTTGCTGCTTTGACGGAAGAAATCAACAGTCTGGCCAGCGAGCCGAGTGGCGCCGGCCTTGACCTGCCGGACTGGCTGGCTGCTTTAGAAGAGGAAGTGACCCTCTCACGCTCGCGGATGCACCATCAGTCGTCCGTTGTCCGTCTGACGCGTCGGATTGGTCAGGTGCGGCTCAGCTGGGATCAATTACTCTCTCAGCTTGATGATTTGCCGTGACCCAGACGCACCGTTATTACTCTGCCGAGCCGATCGATGGAACGCATGTGTCGTTGACTGGTAGCGAGGCGCATCATTTGTTGCATGTGATGCGCGCGTCGCCTGGAGCACGCGTGGTGTTGTTTGATGGCCGGGGGGGCCAGTACGATGCCGAAGTGGTTGCTTGTGGTCGTCGGGCGGTAGAGCTGGAGGTTAGGACCTATCAGCCTGCCGATTGCGAGTTGGCGTTCGAGGTGATTGTCGGACTGCCGCTTCCCAAGGGGGAGCGACAGCGCTGGCTGATAGAGAAATTGGTGGAACTGGGGGTTTCCCGGTTCGTACCGCTGCTGAGCCGCCGGAGTACCAGAAAAGGCGATCGCCGCTCAGTCGCGAAATTGGCATCCTACGTGATAGGTGCCGCGAAACAGTGCGGTCGCAATCGTCTGATGGAAATCGCTCCGGCCTGTTCTTGGCAGGAGTGGATGTGCCAGCCTGCGCCGCGTCGATGGATTGCCCATTTTAGCGGCCAATCGCTGGCTGAAATCGACCTGTCGGAATCGGCGACCACGCGGATCGCCGTGGGGCCCGAGGGCGGGTTCACGCACGAGGAAGTGGCTCGGGCCATGGATCTCGGTTGGCAGGCGGTCAGTCTGGGGCCCCGCACGTTGCGGATGGAAACAGCTGCCTTGGTGCTTGCCACGGCCGTTGGGCTGCAAACGCGGTAGGCAGCGCGCCAAGGCGACTGGCAAGTTGGAATGAACCTGAATTCCCAATGCCTTTTCTGCTAAACGCTTAACGACCGGGGAAGTAGCTGCCCATGTTCAGGAATTGGGTGCTATGTCCCGTGGTCGGAATGCCGCCGCCCGGCGCTACGATGCCCGGCGTTGAGGCTATTCGCAGCTGCTGCTGCATACGATGCATTCGCTGAGTTTGCGTTCGGTTCGTTCGCTGCTGTTCCAACTGAGGTTTTACAAAGGCATAGTAGTTGGGCAGTCCTACATCACTTTGTCTGACATCAAGGTTTAAGTAGGGGGTAATCGTGGAAGTGCGTACCGTCCCGTTGAAAGGTTTGCTCACCCGGGCGGCTTGGACCGGTTGCGGCGCTGGTGGTTGCTGGCGGCTGGCCGGTTGCTGGTAGACCGTTCGGGCGTTCTTGCCACCAAAATAACGCAGGGCCGGATTCATCAGCACCGATTGCCTCGGTGCCCACCGGGTTTCCTGGGCAGAGAGACTGCTTGCGATCTTGCTGGGAGATTGGTGGGGGAAAGCGGCCAGTTGCCCGTGCGCCACCGAGGCGACCGTCAGCAGCATTGCAATCGTGGCAGCCAGGGTTTGTTTTTTCTTGATGGTTCCCACCGATCACCTCCTTGCGGTTGTTGTGTTGGCAAGACCGACAATCCGGCCTGCTTGTTTTATCGGCAAACTTTAGCCAATCGCTTGCGTCGAATATTCTGCGGCCGCTGACGCGCCCTTTGGGGGGGATGGGTGATTGTGGGGAGATTGGGAGAAAACGGGGGAATCAAAAAGGTGTACGATTGGCAGCGGAAGGCCGATACGAAAAACATGGTTCCGGAGTAGTTGACAATGTTTATCTACATAGTTATGTTTAAATTTTGAGACTCCCGATGGTATCGGCAGCAGGGCTGTCCTCCAGATCGCCGGTCGGCAAGCGGGCTTCTTCTAGCGGTGTGCTGGCTAGAGAAAAGGTGGAGACTGGCAAATATGAAAAGGCTGGGAAAAACATGCTGAAAGATCTGGTCGCGGTCCGATCTGAATTCAGGCCCCTGGAAGCGACCCCTCCGTTTTTAGAGTATTTGGCCGACGAGAGTGCGCGGCTTGAATCGGCTTCGCCCGAAGCAATCATTGCTTGGGGAGTTGAGCATTATGCGCCTTACTTGACCATGGCAACCGCATTCGGTCCTGAGGGATGTGTCATCCTGTCGATGCTGGCTCGGATCGCGCCGGAGACGTATGTTTTTAATCTGGACACGGGTTATCAGTTCCAGCAAACGCTCGATTTGCGCGACCGTATTGCCCGTAAGTATGGCGTGGAGGTGGACATGCTGCAGCCGGAGTTGACCGTGCCAGAATATGAAGTGAAGCACGGCGGACCACTTTACAAAACGAATCCCAACCAGTGTTGCTTCGATCGCAAGATCAAATTGTTGCAAACCGGGGTGCGGGAAAAACATGCCTGGATGAGCGGCATCCGCCGTGACCAAAGTGCGGATCGGGCCCGCGCGCCGATCGTCGGTTGGGACGAAAAGTTCCATCTTGTCAAAATAAGCCCGCTGGCCAATTGGACCAAGCAGGATGTCTGGAAGCGAATCCTCGCAGAGGACGTTCCGTATAACCCATTGCATGATCAGGGGTATCCCAGCATTGGTTGCTGGCCCTGTACTCGGGCGGTGCTTGAGGGCGAAAGTGACGAACGCTCCGGACGCTGGAGCGGATCGGCTAAAACCGAGTGCGGCTTGCATACTCTGGCCGAACAGGATGGAAGCGGGATCTGAGTGTTACTTTCCGCTAAATCCCAATACGCTACGCTGGCGATGTTGCAATTGGCCGCGGAATATCCATCCGGTGAGCCGATGCAGATACGCACCATCGCCAACCGGCATGGTATTCCCCCACGGTTCCTGGTACAGATCTTGCTGCAACTCAAGCGCGCTCGGCTGGTGACAAGTACACGCGGCTCCCAGGGAGGCTATCGCTTGCAGCGCGCACCTCAGGAGATATCGATGGCGGAAGTATTGGATGCGATCGATGGGGCGGAATCGCCCGCGCTCGCCGCGACGGGCAAATCGCCCTTCAGTTCCACCTTAATGGTATGGTGCGACGAAATGTCCGCGATCCAACATGGGCGACTGGCCCAAATCACGCTGACTGCGATGCTGGATCGGGTCAGCCGTTCGGACGAGCCGATGTGGTATATATGAAGTGCTGTAGAACAGCCGTCTGTGCTGGGTAAGGCAAAGGGGATGCAGCCAATAGGGCTATTTGCCAGCCAACCCTTAGCTCTCCCTACTCCCCACCTCCTCTCCTTCAGCCCTTGCCGTTAGGGCACACGCACGTTTGACAATACAACTAACCCGGCGTATACTCCGAAATAGTCGCACTATTATGGGGCCGTGTTCGAAATGCCAGAGATCCAGAGGATTCTTAATATCGAGTTGCCGGAGCGCCAGTCCGCTTTTCTTTGGGGTGCCAGAAAGACTGGAAAATCGACCTATTTGAAATCCGCTTTTCCAAAAAGTCTGGTGTTCGATTTCCTGAAAACAGATCTTCTGCTGGAATTCTCCAAGAGACCCTCGCTGCTCCGTGAAAGGCTCCTGGCAAGAGGTGAGGACACTCTCAAGCACCCGATCATTCTTGACGAGGTGCAGAAGGTGCCCGATTTGCTGAACGAGGTGCATTGGCTGATTGAGAACAAAGGCCTGCGCTTCATCCTCTGCGGATCGAGCGCCAGAAAGCTGAAAAGGGGAAAGGCCAACCTGTTGGGGGGACGGGCATGGCGTTATGAAATGTTTCCCCTGGTTTCGTCGGAGCTCGGTGAGATGGATCTTTTGAAAGTTCTTAACCGTGGCCTGATCCCTAGCCACTACTTACGGGATGACTATCGCAGATCTCTTAAATCCTACGTCACCGATTACCTCAAAGAGGAGGTCTTTGACGAGGGTCTCACGCGAAACATCCCGGCATTCTCAAGGTTCTTCGATGCGATGGGATACTCACACGGAGAGCTAACCAACTACTCGAATATTGCCAGGGACTGCGGAGTCGACTCAAAAACGGTCAAAGAGTATTACCAAATCCTTGTGGATACGCTCCTCGGTCGTTTCATCTCTCCATTCAAGAAGCGACAGAGCCGTCAAGTCATCGGCAAAGCGCCCAAATTTTACCTGTTCGATGTTGGAGTTGCCGGAGTGCTGACAAGTCGTCATGTCACGGACCCGCGCGGTGAGTTGTTTGGTAAGGCGTTGGAACATTTCATATTCATGGAGTTGGCCGCGCATCGGTCTCTTTCCGAACTCGACTATGAAATCCATTTCTGGCGGACCAAAACGGGTCTCGAGGTAGACTTTGTCCTTGGCGGGGGTGAGATCGCCATCGAGGTAAAAGGAACTTCGCGCGTTGACCCAAAGCAGCTGAGAGGCATTTCAACATTCGCCCATGAGTTCTCTCCCAAAAAGGCAATTGTCGTCTGTTCCGAACAACAAGAACGGGTACTCGGTCCGATTCGAATCATGCCATGGATGACGTTTCTTGAAAAACTCTGGGATGGATCGATCATTCAATGAAGTTCGACATGGGGGCCAGTCGCATTCATGCGCCCCAAAACTTGGGCCGGAACCCTTCTTGAGGTTACCCACCTTAGGGAACAATCTTCCGTTGTTCCAACAATTTCAGGATCTGTTCGACGCACTGGTCGACCGTTAGTTTGTCGGTGGCTAGTACCAGGTCCACGTCGACCGGCGGCTCGTAGGGGCTGCTGACTCCCGGAAAATCGGCAATGTCACCCGCGTCCGCGGCCACGTACAGGCCTTCCTGGTCGCGCTGTCGGCAGACGTCAATCGGCGCATCCAGGTGCACCACCAGGAACCGTTGGCGTCCCACCACATCCGCGGCTTTTTGACGAACCGTTTCCCGGGGAGCCAGGAAAGCTGCCAGGCACAGGAGTCCCGCGTCATTGAACAGTTTGGCTACCTCGGCCCCGCGGCGCAGATTTTCGCTTCGGTCGTCCGCGGTAAAGCCCAGGTCGCGGGTGATCCCGCGGCGCAAGTTTTGCCCATCCAGTACGCAGACGGCCCGGCCCTGCTCGAAGAGTCGTCGTTCCACCGCGTAGGCAAGGGTGGTTTTTCCCGCCCCAGCCAGCCCGGTCAACAGCAGCGTGGCGGCTTGCTGGCCGTAGCGGGCCTGGCGATCCTCGGGCGTGACGTTGCTGCGTTTGGATTGCAGGTGGCGGTCCGCTTCTTCTTCCCAATGATCGCGCGCATCGCCCGCCGTGCGGTCGAGGATCATGCCCGCCCCCACCGTGATGTTGGTGATGCGGTCGATGATGATCAGGGCCCCGGTGCCCGGGTTTCGCTTGTAGCCGTCAAAGGCAATCGGTTGATTAAGTTTTATCTGGCAGCGGCCGAATTCGTTCAGGCCGAGCGTAGGTGCCTCGGTGCGACGCAAGGTATTGACATCAATTTGATAGCGGAGCGTGGCGATGCTGCCCGGAACCAGTTTGGTGGTCTGTTTGAACAAGTAGGACTTGCCGGGAACCAGTGGCTGATCACCCATCCAGACCACCGTGGCGTCGAACGTGTCGGCGATCTGGGGTACGTTGTCGGGACGCACGAGCATGTCGCCGCGGCTGACGTCGATCTCATCCTCCAGGGTGAGTGTCACGGCCAATGGTGCGAACGCTTCTTCCAGACAACCATCGTAGGTGACAATTGATTTCACGCGGCTTGTTTTTCGCGAAGGAAGTACCATCACCTCTTCGCCCTGGCGGATACGGCCTGAAGCGATCGTACCACAAAAACCGCGAAAGTTGAGATCGGGCCTGTTGACGTATTGCACAGGATAGCGGAAATCGATCAGGTTGCGGTCCGAGGCAATGTGGACGTTCTCCAACAGGTGCATCATCGTGCTGCCGTCGTACCAGGGCATGTTGGCCGATTTGTCGACCAGATTCTGGCCGTCCAACGCGCACAGCGGAATGAAGTGGAGATCCTTCATGTCGAGCCGGGTGGCAAAATCAATCGTGTCTCGCTTGATCCGGTTGAAGATGTCCTCGGAGTAATCGACCAGATCCATTTTATTGATCGCCACGATCACATGCTTGATTCCTAATAGCGAAACAATAAAACTGTGCCGCTTGGTTTGCGTGAGCACTCCCTTGCGCGCATCGATGAGGATAATCGCCAGATCGCACGTGCTGGCTCCGGTGGCCATGTTGCGTGTATATTGCTCGTGCCCCGGCGTGTCGGCGATGATAAACTTTCGTTTGGCGGTTGAAAAATAGCGGTAGGCGACATCGATGGTGATTCCCTGCTCGCGTTCCGCCTTCAGGCCGTCGGTCAGCAGGGCCGGATCAAAGGCGCCGCCGGTCGATCCTGCCGTGGCCGATTCCGCTTCAAGCTGGGCCAGTTGATCCTCGTAGATCATCTTGGAATCGTACAGCAAGCGCCCGATGAGCGTGCTCTTGCCATCGTCGACCGAACCACAGGTCAGAAAGCGCAGCAGCTCTTTTTCCTCGTGCTGCCTGAGGTAAGCATCGATGTCGGTGGCGATCAGTTCGGATTGGTGGGACATTCAAAAATACCCTTCTTTTTTCTTTTCTTCCATCGAGCCGGCCTGATCGCGGTCGATGACCCGGCCCTGGCGTTCGGATGTTTTTGTCAGCAGCATTTCCTGGATGATTTGGGGCAGGGT
>Ga0114931_10007251_pt1 | contig 13550 bp, 26 predicted proteins | sample 2SBtaG_FD_89579 | JGI IMG/M metagenome (GOLD analysis project Ga0114931, IMG submission 89579) | Deep subsurface microbial communities from Kolumbo volcano to uncover new lineages of life (NeLLi) - 2SBTROV14_V59a metaG | ecosystem: Environmental > Aquatic > Marine > Volcanic | place: Kolumbo... | reverse complement strand
GGTAAATGGCAGCTCAATCTCAATCTACTCAGCAGTCTGGATGGCCTGCCATATCAAACCGACCAAGATAGTCGGCTCATCATCCGTGTTCAAGGCGGACAATTGGGTAATTCTCAAGCAGTAGTCACCGGTAATCAACTGTCTCCAGCCCCCACTCTTCAAATCAGACAAACCTATGACTTCACCAGCCTACAATTCAACACTGATCCCAATGCACATTCTGGGTTCAGTGCCGTTTTACCAGTCGGCGCTGTAAATACCAATTCCAATACTAGTACTATTACCATTTGGAACCCTCAACAAAACGAAGCCATCCAAACTACCACGCCAATTATTATGGGGACTGCCCCTGCTGACAGTCAAATTGATATCGTAGTCGATGCCAATCAAACCTCAGAAGTTACTGACACCATTTCGGCAGATGAACGTGGCAACTGGCAATGGCAACCAAATCAAACCCTCAGCCTAGCAGACCACACAGTCACGGCCAGCTTTACTGACCAACAAGACATCACCCGACAAACAGAAATCACCTTTACCATCATCAGCAATACGTCCACAGTCGCCAACTTCGAATCATCTCCCAGTGCCACTATCACTCAAAGCCCGACCACTACGACTGCCACTAGCCCCACGAGTATGGTATCTTCGACACCGACCAGATCTACCACTCCCACACCCACCACAGTCAGCACCAGTCCCACTCCAACCCTACCATCCGAGATCAGTCCTACACCAGCCAATACTCGCACCCCCACCCCAACTCAAACCGCTGAACTCAATCTGACCCAAACTCCAACTCCCACCCCGATCGAACAGTTACTCCAAGCCGGTACCGCCACCCCACTCATCATCGGCCTCTCTACTGGTGGCCTCCTCATTCTCCTCGCCGCCGGACTCCTATTGCTTTAAAATTCTTCTCTATTATTTTTCATATCACCACGCCTTTAAGGTGCGAATATTTGGATGAAATTCAATAAAAATCACAGACGAAATTCCACAACGTACAGACCAATACATAAAGAATTACATCAAGATTTGACGCAGAAGTTCGCCCAATATTCCTGCCTCTATATGCCTCCAAGAAAAGGCTTCGCCTCCCGGACTATATCCTCTATACTCGCCGTCTCCTTCTTCACCACTACCTTCACCTGATTGGTATAGGTCGCTTGTTCCAAATTAGTCATAATCATCACTGGAATCTTTCCCTTGTACATATTTAAAAATGAGGTTCCGTCCATCCCTGGCATCAAAATATCCATGATAATCAATTGATAATTTCCTTCCTGATTCAACATCTCCATTGCCTCAGCTCCATCATGAGCCATGTCCGCTGTATATCCCTCGAGCTCAAACCGAGATACCAATAACTGACAAAAACCTCGATTATCATCTACAACCAATACATCTACCATACAGAATTACTATACCACTAAACACGCTCAAAATCAGCATTTACTCCGCATCAACCTGTTCACCTTGACTCACACCCAACAAAGACAATTGACTATGATCAGGAAACGTCAATCTCAACTGCCCTGCAGTCAAATCCTCTTCCACCAGTACTGACTGCCCCGCACTAATCCCTAAACCCTTCACCATTCGCGCCGGGATACTCACCGCCAAACTATTCCCTGTCCGAAACACTGTTTGCCTGTTTTCATCCATACAATAATTAAACTTCTTTAACCCACAACTCACGCTGGCTACCAATAATTATTAATCGTGGCTGAGCCAAGACTGCTAGTAAAAATGGATCCCGCTTTGATTTTCGATACACAAACTCCTGCTTATCCAACACGGTGTAGTTAATTTCCCGACCCAAACGACCTTCTTCAGTTTGGATCAATGCTGCCAGCTCGGGCAACACCACATTACCGATCACCGTCACATCCACTGCTTCAGCATCATAGGGCTGACCCGTGACAAATTGCAGAGAAAACATCACTAACTTGATCGTTCCCAACTTAGACCGATTTTTAATCAGTGTCGCGCCCAATCCTGTATTCTTCGCCACCATTGAAGACAGATCTTCAAAATACGGATACTGTCGATTAAATTGATAATACAATCGGTTCCCTCGTTTTTCTTTCGTCACCATTCGAGCCTTCTCCATGTGCTGCAACTCTCGCCTAACAGCATTAATTTCTTCACCAATCTCACGTACCAATTCACGCACATAAAACAACTCTTCTGGCTGACCTACCAACAATTTCAAAAGTTTTACCCGAACTTTGGAGATAAATAACGGCTTCAAACTATACCAACTCATAGCAATACTATTAGATAGTAACCTGCAAATAACTAACTGCATTCTACACCCACATTACTCTCAATACAATCCAAATCGAATACTAAAATAGTTCAAACAATAAATGTACCCAACACTAATTTCATACATACTGTCTTTCCTAACAGTTTACGAAATAAGGTTATTGCCACAAGTTCAAAATATACAAGTTTTCCTCAACTTGATTGGGGATCTATACAGATGTTTTCCTCAACTTAATTGGGGATCTATACAGACGTCGTCCTCAACCTGATTGGGGATCTATACAAACGTCGTCCTCAACTTGATTGGGGATCTATACAAACGTCGTCCTCAATCTGATTAGAGATCTATACAAACGTCGTCCTCAACTTGATTGGGGATCTATACAATTTTTATTCTTAATGCAGAGATCGCCCGCACGTTGACATGCTGTTTCCGAAAGCCAGTAAATTTTTAGTATAGTAATTACAAATTACTATACTAAATTCAAACTTAACAAATAAATGAAGTCTAAAAAATACTTCCACATTTGTAGCTAACCTTCAAAATAGTACAACAGACAAAAAATAACGAACCGAGTTTGAAGTGATTGAGTAAATCTCTATCTTATTTGATGCACCGCAGTTTGTGCTCTACAAATGAGGATTTAGCAAATAAAATCTAATAAAAAAATTCACTAAATAGTGTTTGCCCACTACCTAAAAAACTAGTATTCCAACGAATCCTGCCCCTTCATCGGTACAATCTCCAACCATGTCCTCCCTGCATTCAAGGCCAATTCTTTGCCACTTGCATCCGTAATCACCGTCCGTGACTCACGATCCTTCTTGCGCCATTTAGCTTCGACTACCGTACCATCTTGGAACACAAAAGCAGTACCGGTCCCCTTGTTCGCATACAACAAATGCAAATTATTATCATATCCATCATTGGCCCGTGATTCTTTCATAAACAAAATCACTACATTCTTAGCCGAAATCTGTTTCTCAGTATTCAAATCCAAATGAGGCTGGTCACCATAGCTGCGAGTATATGAATTCGTCGCTACATCATAGCTCCAAGTCACCTTAAAATCATCAATAAACTGATTATCCCAAAACACCACCGTCATTTGCGTCACATCAGGTGTTGCCGCAGGTGAATCTTCTTTGAAACTCCAAGGTTCAAATGTCTCATTCCATGCTACCCCGTCAGCATCCACATTCGTCAAACCGCGATTTTCAGCCACCCATATAATTTATCAGTTGAAGTATTCATGGTATGCTCGATGGCAATGTCGTGATTTCCCGTATACTTTTCCAACCGATTATCTCGCCGGAATACTTTAAACCCAACGTCTCCACCGACCATCTGATTCATATCGTTATAGAGATTCCAACCATATTTTCGAATTTGCCCAAGTGCATCAGCCTTAGCTCCATTTTGACATCCAGACCCCGTGGTTGCATTACAATTTGCACCGCCTACATGTGCATATAACGGATATTCCCCATATTCAGAAATCCAATCCAAGAAGTACGTCCGAGCAGATCGTACTGGACCCAAATCAGTATCCATGGCCGCCACTCCGCAGTAAAAAATTCCCATAAATCGAGTAATGCCGCCTTCTGCTACCGCTTCATACACCACATCTGCCGAGTTTAAACCTGATTGCGGCCGAGCATCTGTATGATTTTCAATAATCACTCCCAAGGGTCGACGACCTTCCCAAATAGCCCGCTCAGTCTTGGTATAAAGCTGGCCATTGATCGGACAGGTTTCAGTTTTTGGTTCATTAGGGTCAATTCCGGATCGTACATCACCCGTAGCCTCGGGGGATATCGCAAGCACATCCTCATCAGATGACATTGAGGAAAATACTGCATATGAACCACCCGTCGACAACGCAAACAGCAACACCAATACTCCAATAAACATCCACGGGAATTTACTCATACACATAATTGTACTACGAACCAACCATCATCTGTCAATCTTCCAGACACTCACAATCCCAAAACAAACACTTCCTTCACCTCTTTAAACCTATTTTATCAACTACCTCATCTCAGGGGCCAAAAAAAACACAATAAATATCGCAATCGCTATAATCCCCAACAACATCCGAGCAATCGAAGCCTGGATTTCTTCATCCGTCTCACTTCCCAATGGAGCTGCAATATATTTCGTCACCGTTCGTTTCTTTTTTGAAGCTTTTTTAGTTATCTTTTTACTAGCCATGACAACTCCTCTATATATCACGCTATCATGTACAGTACAATACTTTCAACAAAACTCTTATGAAACACAAATATACCCGACTACTTATCCCTGCACTGATTATCGGAATGAGTGCTGCTTTAGTCATCGGATTTACTCCGGTTTATATGGAATGGTCCGGTAACCAGCCTAAAACTACTTCACCAGTCGATCCCACCCCTAGCCCTACACCTACAATCACGCTCACCCCCACTCCAACACCAGCACTGACAGTCAGCCAAATTATAGACTGGAGCTATCACCCTGACACTCTCGATAAAAAATTAGAAAAACTACCACAAAACCAAGTCCACCAACTAGCCCTAGGTGGCGACGTCATGCTCGGTCGGGCAGTTGGCTTCAACATGATCCGCAATCAAGATTTCACCTATCCGGTCAAATATATCGCTTCTTTTTTCCGTCAAGCAGACATGGCTATCGTTAATCTAGAAAATCCCATCATCAACGACTGTCCTCTCACCACCGAAGGCATGATCTTTTGCTCATCACCCGGGACTCGTCAAACACTCACCCACATGGGCATCGATGTTACCAACCTCGCCAACAACCACATGCTTAACTACGGAGCCGCCGGTCTAGAACAAACCATCACCCTCCTCATTGAAACCGATATCCAACCTACTGGACTCAGAGGCAGAGCAGCCATCCACACACTCAATGATGGCACCAAAATCGGGGTGCTCGGCTACACCTACTCAGCTAAAGGAACCAACAGCCTGCTCAACCCCATCAACATCCCCAATATCGAATCAGACATTTCCAAACTTAAGCCTCAAGTCGACTTTGTCATCGTCTCCTTCCACTGGGGTAATGAGTACCAAATCGTCCCAGCGGTCAGTCAACGAGCCATTGCCTACCAAACGGTTGATGCTGGGGCAGACCTCGTCTTTGGCCATCACCCTCACTGGGTCCAAGGGTTCGAAGTCTACAAGGACGTCCCCATCTATTACTCGCTCGGCAATCTTGTTTTCGATCAAAATTGGTCACAGGAAACCCGTGAAGGTTTGGCTCTCGAAATTTTCCTCTACCAAAACCAAATCGCCGGCGTCCGCATGAAACCTGTCTTCATGGAAGAATTCGCCCAACCATCATGGCAACCAGTTGGTCAAGGCAACCTTATCCTCGGCAAAATCGAAAAAGTCTCCGACCAACTCCAAGCTACCCAAATCAAGTAATAGCTGTCATTTCCAGCGGCGCAGGACAGAACCGAGAAATCGCAGCCGAATATACACCAGCTCAGTTCCTCCCCAAAGTAGACACCATTCCCTCCAATCAACTTCCAATACCTTCTCTACATACTACTTACTACATACTATATTGCTCTACAAAACTACATAATCTTTCACTCTTACCTCACTCACCCTTGCCATCTTCGGCTTAACCACCCGTCGATAATACCCACTGCCCACCAAACGTTTCACATCCTCTACCAAATCAGTAAACAATACCCCCTCCAAATGATCATATTCATGCAAAATCACCCGACCTAAAATCCCGTCTGTTTTTAATCGAAATCGTTTACCTTCGATATCAAACGCCTCAACCGTCACCACTTTTGATCTATTCACCGGTCCAAACAACTGCCCTTCAACGATCGAGCCACAGCCCTCATAAATTTCTACCTCATCATCAGACATCTCTACGATCTCAGGGTTGATATACACCCGCTGTTCATCATGAATACCCGACCGATCGGGTGTCTCCCGCAACTCAGTCACAAACATCCGTACCCCCTCACCGACCTGTGGTGCAGCCAATCCCACCAACCCCGCCTGGCGCATCGTATCTCGCAAATCATTAAACACCAGTTTAATCAATTCCTTATTAGTTAAATCCACCTCACTAGCCTTCTCCCTCAAAATCTCCTCACCCAACTGCACCACATCTGTCACTGCCATAAAGCCTCAATCTTACCATCGCACACGCCGGTTCAGCAACTGCGTACCAGACCTCCCTCACTTCTCAATCCAGCGCTCCTCACCCAAAATCTCCACCTGCCCATCCACCACCGTAATCGCCTCTCCATCCTTCAACAAACACAACTTTCCTTTATTCCATAACTGATTTATTTCACCGCTCAGTTCATCAGTATAATGAGGATAAATATCAAATTCTAGCACCCCAAATCCTGGCAACAAATCAGCCCCTGGCTCTGGATCATCAATATAGTGAGCAGCCAAATGCATATTGTTTCCCATTACCATACTCCCCGCACTCGAACCAACATAAACAGTACTATTATCCAATATCTCTTGAAGATAATCATCAAATCGAATTCTTCTCATCCAATATAACAAATACCCTACTAATCCTCCTCCAAACCAAACAATATCAGCCGACTTCATTTTTTGTATTACATCCTGATATATACAACTTTCAAGCTCCATAATTTCATAGGATCGCACTCGTTTCAAAATCTCCGGTACTTCTTCTGAAAATTTAGATTTCCAACCGCCATACACTTTTGCATTTCCTGCTGTAGGTACATACACCAAATGTTTATCTTCAAAATCTTCCACAAAATCCTCTAACTTTTGTAAACTGTCAGGATGATTCCCTTTCGACGCCAAAAACAATTTCATACCCCCATCTTACCATACCCTTGATTACTGATACTCTCACAAACCGATCAACCCACCCTACTCCTCCAACACTACCCGACACGGACTCACCCCCCCATGATATACCCACGGCAACGCATGCATTGTATATACCCCCGGCAATGCCTCGGTCAAATTCAAATTAGTGATCAAACCAATACTTTTATGCAACAACAGCTGAAAAATCGGCAAATGTGTCTGATCCACGCAGGTCACCCCATAATCTAATCCCACACACGCCACTTGATGATCGGCCAGCAATTGCGCCGCTTCCTCACTCAACACTGTCCAATGCTGTGTTTGCTTCCCTTTACTAATCATGTCTGAGTTCCTGGTTTTCAACAAAATCCGCTCACCTGGCAAAATCTGTTTCTGTGACAACTCTTCATAACTAATTGTTCCGTTTCTTCCCGCCACACTGATCACTCGAGCTGGGCCCAGATATGACTGCACACGAGCCGTCTCAATATCCGGCCCATACGGATCCAACCATGCTGGAGCAATCATACAACTCCCCGCCTCCATCATCGCTGAAATCACATGCAATCCCGTATTCGTCTGTTCAATCTTTCCTGCATTCGTAAACGGCCATTGCCAATCCTTGCGCATCGGTTCAGTGGTGATATCAAGCAACTTTCCAGCCATAAATCTCAATTTATAATAATAGCTTCTCCCTTCACCACTTCAAAGATCAGCGCTAGGCAAGCTACTCTCATCATACCTCAATTCACCCTTCCACCAAATCCCCCAAATTATGAACAACGACCAATATCCGATCAAATTACCATACATCTAGCCAAATATTAACCCAACATTTCTCCCCGATACTGCAACGCCTCAGCCACATGCACCGCCCCGATCTCATCTGCCCCCTCCAAATCTGCGATTGTCCGCGCCACCTTAATCGTCCGAAAATACCCTCTAGCTGACAACTGCATCTGTCTCGCCGCCTGCTTCAACATCTGTGCCGCATCTTTATCCAGCTGACAATACTTCCGCACCAACTGACTATTCATATCCCCATTAGCCACGATCCCATCGTCTACAAATCGCTTCCGTTGCGCCTGCCTCGCCTTCTCTACTCGTTTTCGAATCGACTCTGATGCCTCCCCCTCCTCCATCCCATCCAACTGATCCACTGGGATAGCCCGCACATGAACGTGTAAATCAATCCGATCCAGTAACGGCCCTGACAACTTCTTCCGATACCGCTGGATTTGCCCTGGACTACACGTGCAATCTTTGACCTGACTATTGTGATAGCCACATGGACAGGGATTCGCTGCCGCCACCATCAAAAACTCAGCCGGATACGTCACCGAACCAGCCGCCCGTGAGATCGTCACCGTCCCATCCTCGAGTGGCTGCCGCAACGCCTCCAGCACATCCCGAGGGAACTCAGGCAACTCATCCAAAAACAACACCCCCCGATGCGCCAATGAAATCTCCCCTGGGGCAGGGAAACTTCCACCACCGATCAATCCAATTCGACTCGTCGTATGGTGGGGATGCCGAAACGGACGAGTCGTCAGCAACGACTGTTTCTCACCCAAATTTCCCGTCACACTAAATATCTTAGTTACCTCCAACGCCTCCGTCTCACTCATTTCCGGCAAAATACTCGGTAACGCACGTGACAACATCGTCTTACCCGCGCCAGGAACCCCATGCAGCAACACATTGTGCTGTCCAGCTGCTGCAATCTCCAGAGCACGCTTGGCTGTCTCCTGACCTTTAACATCAGCAAAATCAAACACACTCACCGACACCAATTTCGGTAATGAAGCGTATTCAGTCACCGGTTCAGGGTCCATCAATTGATCACCCCGTACATGCCGCATAAACTGTCGTAAATTCTCCACTCCATATACCGTCACTCCATCCACCACTGCTGCCTCTCGAGCATTCACCGAAGGCACGAATATCTCTGGAACGCCCAACTCACGTGCCATCAAAGTCAAGGGCAACACACCATTGGTATGTCGCAAGCCTCCATCCAAGGACAACTCACCGATCATCACACACTCAGTCTCATACATCGGCAACTCACCACTCGCCATCAAAATCCCCATCGCAATTGGCAGATCATACAACGGCCCCGTTTTAGGCAAATCTGCCGGCGCCATATTCACCGTAATTTTATGCTGTGGGAATCCCGCCCCACTATTGCGAATTGCACTCATAACCCGATCCCTGGCCTCATCCACCGCCTTATCAGGCAGCCCCACGATCGCAAACCGAAACAAGCCTGCATTCACCACATCCACCTCGATATCCACCGCTACACTTTGCAACCCTATCACTGCCCCCGACATAACTTTTGCCAGCATAATATATATCTTACCTAAGTATCCCCACCTCTCGCAAATCTGGATCCAAAACCAACGTAATCTCTCCCTTCTATAGAGAAGGGATCAAGAGGGGTTTCCTTTTTAGCTTATACAATTCCTAAAAATATAGATAACCTCCTTCCTCCGCCGCACACTCACCGTCCAACAAATCCGCCAAATCACCCACTTCCCAAAACAGCACTTCAACTCCAAAATTATTCGATAATCCGATCCCCACTTTATCCTTACATCTTTTTGCTTTATCCTACACATACATACTTATATATAATTTCCTTTTAAAATGCTCATCCTCCCACCGCAGCATGCTGCGATACTTAATACTTAAAATCCTTCTCATGAACCTCACCTCCAATACTACCCTCAACTCCACCCGCTTCCTTGTCATCTCCCTCAACACCAAAAAAACCGCTGGCGGCGATCCCTACCTCAACCTCGAACTATCCGGCCCCGAGTACACCATTCCTGGCCGAGTTTGGAGCCAAAACATCCCCAACGTCGAGATCAAACCCGGTACGATCATCGAACTCTCCGGCACCACCAAACAATTTCAAGATTCCACCTACATCGATATCACTTCCGCCAAACCAGTCGACGACGACTACGACCAATACATCCATCCTCAGCCCACCATGGTCTTTGACATCGAAACCCTCGGCTACAACTGGGACGATCTAACCTCAGAGCAGCAAGACTACCTCGAAAACAATCTCGAAAAAAACTTCGACGGCAGTCCCCAACAAAAACACGACCGCACCGCCCTCTACCCGCTCTTTGCCCAAGTCATCGCCATCGGTGTCTACAACCCCTACACTAACAAAGGTCAAGTTCTCTATCTCGGTGACAAATCTGAAATCCCAACCAAAGACTTCGAAGCCCTCGCCTTTGAAACCGAAGCCCAACTCATCACTGCCTTCTGGGAAATCGCTTCCAAATACTACCGCTTCGTCACCTATAACGGCAACGGATTTGACTTCCCCTTCCTCACCTTTCGCTCCGCCCTCCACCACATCAAAGTTCCCTTTGAAATCGGCGGCAATTCAGACAAATACCTTGATCTGGCCACCAAATTCCGCATGCACCACCGCGCCTTCAAACTCGAACAGCTCTGCCTCGCCCTCGGCATCGACAATCCTAAACAACCCGGTGTCTCCGGCCAAGAAGTCGCCCACCTCCACCGAGCTGGCAAGATGAACGACATCATCGACTACGTCTCCCGAGACGTCATCGCCACCGCCGATCTCTACCACATCTACCGCAAATACACCGCAGGCAAAATCATTATTTAAATACACCATCATCCCGGACAAACAAAGCATAGCAATAATTTAATCCGGAATTCCGTCCAAACGACCACTGCTCTGTTCTCCCCTTCTTTAGAGGGGAAGTTGAAGGAGGCTTACGCTCTCTAAAAAAGAAATTCTTTCTTATTACAAATAATTACATTCCAAGCTTGCTGAGAAGCTTGTTACTTAAAACCTAAACCATGTCCCTCGTTCACGGCGTCATCCTCACCATGTCCGACACCGCCACCCAAAACTTCAAAAAGGTCTATGCCCCCATCCTCGACCGCCCAGCCAATCTCCGCCGTAACATCAACATCCACAACACTCTCATCGCTTGCTCTCTCCCCGCCGAGCTAGAACCATCTGTCCTCGATCAGGTCAAAACCTTTCCTTGGCCAGACCAACCCATCGAGTTCCAAATCTGCCGAATTTACCCCGCCTCTAACCACTACATCATGGGTCAGCTTGACGCTCCTCAAATCACCCAACTCCATCTCCAACTTATCGAGTCAATACAACCCTACCTCGCCAAGCACTTTCTACCCAAATATCTGGACTATGAACTCAAGCCTAAACAGTACCAATACCTGCATACCTATGGATACCACCTCGTTAAAGAATTCTTTGTTCCCCATGTCTCGCTAGGCAAATACGAAACCTCAAAAATTCGTGATCAAGAATTCAAACAATTCAAACAACTCCCCATCAACCAACACAGCTTCGTCTTCGATCGTATTAGATTAGATCGTGGTACAGATAGCCAATTTGGTAATTACGAACAACTCTGGACTAAACAACTGATATAATCTTCCCCATGAACTCAGACAAAAATACCAATCTCATCTGGATTGACCTCGAAATGACTGGTCTTGATGTCGACAAATGCGTCATCATCGAAATCGCCACCGTTATCACCAACCAGGATCTCGAAATAATCGCCGAAGGCCCCGATCTGATCATTAATCGAACCCAATCTCAACTCGACATCATGGATGAGTGGAATCGCCAACATCATGGCGATTCTGGGCTCACTCAAGCAGTAATTGAATCAACAATTAGTCACCAACAAGCCGAACAGCAAACCCTCGCCTTCATCAAACAATACGTCAATCCCCAAGCCTCCCCCCTCTGTGGTAACACCGTTTACACCGACAAACATTTCCTCGACCACCACATGCCCAGCATCAACAATTACCTCCACTATCGCAGCATCGATGTCTCCAGCATCAAAACCCTCTATCAACGTTGGCGCCCCGAAGCTTCAATGTTCGAAAAAGCCGAAAAACACCGCGCCCTCGACGACATCAAAGAATCAATCCAAGAACTAAAATTCTATCGCGACCACGGCTTCATTGGCTAACTTTACACTTCTATTCCCATCCCACCCAAATCCTCCGCCACCGCCGACAATGGCAGACCCACTAACGTATAATAATCACCCACCACCTTCGAAATCAAAACCACACCTTTCCCCTGTATCGCATACCCACCTGCTTTATCCAACGGCTCCCTCGTTTGCACATACGCATCGATCTGATCCAATCCCAACTCCTTAAACGTCACCTCCGCGACAGTCGCTCGACAGATTTCTTCTCCTGACTGACAATCAATCAGACAATAGCCAGTCAACACCGCATGTTGCTTCCCACTCAGCCGCTGCAACAACGCTCCTGCATTACGTTCACTACCTGGTTTACCCAAAATCTCTTTCTCAAACCATACCAACGTATCTGCAGCTAACACCACCACATCCTCTCCCTCATGATTCGCCGCCACACCCCGAGCCTTCCGCTCTGCCAACTCTTTCACCCCTTCCACAGGATTAAACGATTCATCAACATCCAAATCCTCATCCACCTCACTCACTTCAGTCTCAAACTCCAACCCCAGCTGCTCCAACAACTCCCGCCGTCGTGGGCTGCCACTGCCGAGAATTAATCTGCGCTGTGCCATAACCCACACATGGTAACATACACATAAGTCCTTCGGGCTTAATTTCTTTTCTGTTAGGAAAGATCCATGAGCCCAGCGATTGGTAGATAGGTTTCTGAATTATTTTTTTAAATTACCCCAAAACCTCTCTTTCATAAATCAAAGATTTGATGATTTCTCTCCTAACAGGAGAGAAATCCTTACTACTGGCTACTCATTATTGGCTATAAATAAACATGCACATCGACATCCTCACCCTCTTCCCCGAAATGTTCACCGGTCCTTTTGACCACTCCATCATCAAACGGGCTATTGAAAAAGGCGCCGTCACCATCAATGTCCACCAACTCCGCGACTGGGCCACCGACAAACACTCCCTAACCGACCAACGCCCCTTCGGCGGCGGTCCTGGCATGATCCTCAAGGCTGAGCCCATCTTCGCCGCAGTCGAAGAATTAAAAGCAAAATATTCAGATTCACATCATTCTGACCTGCCACGCTCTGCTAGCAAGGCGGGTGAGGCCTCGACCCCAGAAGAATTTTCATCATTCCCAAATCAAAATCATTCTCAAATGCTCCGCGTTGATCAGAATGATGCTACTCCTACCGCTTCTCTGAAACCTGAAACCCTCACCATCTTCGTCACTCCCCAAGGCCACGTCTTCAACCAATCCCGCGCCCAAGACCTCGCTGCCAACTACGACCACCTCATCATCCTCTGCGGCCGCTACGAAGGCGTCGACCAACGCGTCCGCGACCACCTCATCGACCTTGAGCTCTCGCTCGGCGACTTCGTCCTCTCCGGTGGCGAACTCCCAGCCATGGTCATCTCCGACGCCATCATCCGCCTTCT
>Ga0114931_10007250_pt1 | contig 13552 bp, 12 predicted proteins | sample 2SBtaG_FD_89579 | JGI IMG/M metagenome (GOLD analysis project Ga0114931, IMG submission 89579) | Deep subsurface microbial communities from Kolumbo volcano to uncover new lineages of life (NeLLi) - 2SBTROV14_V59a metaG | ecosystem: Environmental > Aquatic > Marine > Volcanic | place: Kolumbo... | reverse complement strand
TCTGCTGCCAGGGCCGGCGCAGGATGCGCCAGCGCAGCGCATAGTAGCGTGCCCACTCTTGTTCGGTCTGCGGTGCGCGGACTTCGATGACTTCACCACTCAAGCGAATACAACCCAGGTTGTAGCGATGTACTTCACGCCTTTCTGCAGCGTGACCGCGCGGTGTTCATGTGTCCAGAAGGGTGGAAACAGGACCAGTTTGCCCTGTTCAGGCTTGATGCGAATATCCTGGAACAGGAATTCGGTTTCGCCGCCCGGTCCGGGTACATCGTTCAGGTACCAGAGTGCGACCAGTTGCCGTTGACTGAATTCGTGGCTGCCGCCATCGATATGCCAGTGATAGTGCTCGCCTGGCTGATAACGCTGAATGCCGTAGCCCATATCTTTGAACGGGCCCTTGAAGTAGGGGTAGGTCTCCCGGAATTCGAGAATCGCCTGACCGAGCGACCGGAACAGCGCCTGGTCGACATCTTTCCAGTGCGGTTTGCCGCTGACTACCAGGTCGGTGGTTTTTTTTATGCTGCGGTCTTTCCCGACCTGTTGGCCGATACGGCCTTCATAGTGTTCATGGGTGGTAGTTTCGAAGCGGTCGATGGCGGCGAGACAAATGTCGGCCGGCAAAGCCTGCTGCTTCTCAAAAATAAAGGTGTCATGCTTGACTTCGACGATAGTGCGCAGCGGTGTGACGGTCTTGTTTTGTGGCATGATAGAGATTTTGAATTAATCAGGCACGCTTGTCACTATTACAATTGCTTTTCCTCGATTAACGATTCCATCTCCTGCCATGCCGTCGATACGCGGCTGGCATGCAGGTCAAGCAGTTCCTGCGCCACCTGCAGCCAGTGTTCGCGGCCGCTGTTGATCTGCGCCTCCAGCCGGCTGGTGTCGTTACGGTCCACCCAGTACTGATAGGCATGCAGCAGCGCGGGGTAAAGCTGCTTACGCATGCCGGATAAGTTGGCAAAGTAAAAGTGCAGGGAAGGCGGTTGCGCCTGCTCAAGCAAGGCCGGCAGGGTGGACAGCGCGTCCGCCAGGTGGTCGCGTACCGCGCGCGCCATCAATTCCAGGCGCGAACGTGGAAACGCATTGATCATTTCCCGCCAGCTTTCGCCCAGCGCTTCGCCGGCTTGGACTTCGCCGATTTCGTGCAGTACCAGGGTTTGTATTTCGCTATCGGTCATTTGCTCGAGGGCGCCGTCCAGGTCATGGTCAAAGTCATAGCAGTCTATAGCACGCCCCATGGCATTGTCCAAGCGATGCCAGCGCCATTCTTCGAGCCGCTCCCATAACATGCGGCGCAGTGATTCGCGACGAATGAATATCTCGCCATTCTGTGACATGGCTGGTGGCGCCGATAGATCGCGGGCATACTCTTCCGCCGATACATGGATACGATAGCCCTGTTGGTCGAGCCGGCGTTCCAAGCGGGCCAGATAAAAATGCGGTTTGGCTTTGGCGCCGTAACCGGCGCTGTATACCAATTGATATTTCGCCAATGCCTTGTTGATGGCTTCGGCATCGAATGGGTCGTAGCACACGCCATCGATTTCCAAGGGAATGAATGCCTGTTCTTCCAGCGTTTCCCAATGGCTTTCGCGCTGCGTCAGCCATTCGCCGATCGCCTCGCGCGGTAGAACCTCGGCGTAACTGTGGCCCTTTTCCCAGCGGTAGTATTCGCGCATTTTCAACAGATAAACACACAGCGTGAAGTCGCTGGCGAACTGCGCATCGGATATATGGCAGTTGTGCTGAACATTAGCCTGCAGGGTGTGCAGATGCCGGGGCAACATTGCTTTGCCTGTTGGAGTCGCCAAAACGAATACCCGAGTAAAATACTATGGAATTAGATGCTAGCATGATGTATGCTTGCGCGCCAGTTGGAGAGCGCTGTCGGCGCCTTACGCGGAGTAGCGGTATGCGTATCAGAAGTCGTTGGAATGACAAGAAAAAACAGCGTTCGCTGGAAGAGGTCGCCGGGGCGTTGGCGTTTATCGAGTGGCGCATTGCCGGCAAGGCGCTCCTCAACCTGGAGAACGAGGGGTTTCAAACGGATACCCAGTTGCAGCGCCTCGACGTGCTACAGGAATTCTGCGCCTTTTTGATTCATCTTACCGATCGCCTGGTACACGACAGCATGAACGATGAAGAACGTCAGCGATTTATTGTCGCCTTGGCGCTGAAGACTGCCGATACCTATCACGACAACCGAGTCGACAGTGAAGGGCGCGGGCAGGATTTCCGCCAGCCGTTTATCGACGTACTCAATACCCGCATGGCCGATTATGCCGAATTCCGCTTTGAGGACGGTGCGCCGGGCTACGCCTTTAAACGTTTTCTTGGTGAGTGCATTACCAATTCGATGGGGCCTAAAGACCGCAAGTGGATCAGCGATCAGGTTATGGAAATCGAAGTGCCGGCCATGTTGAAAACATTGAATAAAGGCATCAAAGAGTTATTCGATTCCGGCAATACCGAAAAACCCGGCGCTGCAACCGCGATGGGCGCCGTCGAACGCTCCTGACCCTACCTCTCGTCCCTGCTCAAGCTGCGCCTAGGCGTGGTTTCTGCTATGGTTAGCGGACGGTTACAAAACTATAAAGCAAGAGGTTGGGGGATAGCCGTTATGTACAAACGATTCTACGGGCTGGCCGAACGCCCGTTCAGCTTGTTGCCCGATCCCGATTTCCTGTTCCTGAGCAAAAACCACCGGACTGCACTGGACCTGTTGGAACTGGCGATCCTCAACCACAGCGGGTTTTGTGTCATCAGCGGCGAGATCGGTTCAGGCAAGACCACGCTGATCCGTGAATTGCTTAACCGTCTGGACGAGCATATTCGGGTCGGACTGGTTTCCAACACGCACGCGTCTTTTGGTGAGCTCTTGCAGTGGGTGATGGCTGCCTATGGTCTGCCGTGCGGTAGCCGAAACAAGCTCGAACTCCACCAGGATTTTCTCGATTTCGCTATTCAACAGTATGCCGAGAACAAACATACCTTATTGATTATCGATGAGGCGCAGAACCTGACACCCGCCGCCCTCGAAGAACTGCGTATGCTGTCGAATGTAAACTCCGAGAAGGATTTCGTCCTGCAGATTATATTGGTTGGTCAGCAGCAGCTGCGCGACCACCTCAAAAATTCACAGTTGCAACAGTTCGCCCAGCGCATTGCCCTGGACTACCACCTGGAAAATCTCAACGCTGGGGATACTTGCGCTTATATCCAGCACCGACTTGAGCATGCCGGCGGTAAGTCAGCACGCTTTTCCGAGCAGGCTTATCCGGTCATCTATGAGCATACACACGGCGTACCCAGGCTGATTAATCGCCTGTGCGACCTATGCCTGGTTTATGGCTACGCGGAACAGCATGCGGTGATTGACGCCGAACTGGTCGAGCGTGTCGCGCTTGATCAGAAAATGGGGACAGTATCGTGCGATAAAGCGTCATCGCTGTCGGCGTCAGCGGGCGGGGACAAGGCCCAATCCGAGCTTATGCCAGTGGCAGCGACTCCGGTGGATGTGGCGACCGCCGGCACTGCCAACGCGGTAAAGTCTGACCCAGCGTTGGCACAACCTGATTCGTCGGGGCAAGATGAGTCTGAGCCTGTAGAAGCCATCAAGGTCGATGCAGGGCCGGATGCTCTTCACACCCTGGTGGTGGCGACAGAACGGCAACGTAAGGGTCGCGGCCGCAGTGTAGTACTGTGGGTGCTGCTACCCGTTGTGGTGCTGGCAGGCGTCGTCGGTTGGCAGACACGTGAAGACTGGCTGCCACCTGTACAGGCTACAGTCCAACACCTTGCCACTGAAGCCGGATTGAGCGTGGACCAGGCGTTCGAAAAAACGGCTGAAGCGGCTAAAACACCGGCATTGGTACCGGAAACGGCAACGGCAACCTCACGTGCAGTGCCGCCGGTTCAGGCGGCCAAACCTCAAGCGGCGCATGAACGCGTCACGCGTGAGGCGGATAAACGGCCATCGCCGCCGGTCGCGGTGCCCCAGGTCACGCCGGCCGATACCGAACGGCTCGCCGAGGAGCAACGCCGGGAGCAGGCACTGCAACGTGAGGCTCAACGGCTTCAGCAGCTTCAGCAGGAAGCGCAGCGGCTGGAGCAGGAGCGCCAGGCCGCCGAGCGAGAATTAGCACGACAACGGGTGCAGCGGCAGGCTTTGGAGCACGAAGCGCGTATGGAGCAACAGCGTCAACAGGCCGCCAGAGCTGTTATTGAGCAGCAGGCGAAGGCCGAACGCCTGCGCGCGAAGAAACCCCCGGCTGTGGTGAAGCCGCACACGCCGGCGGTGTCGCCGCCAGCACTAGCGCCAAGTGCCGTGGCAGCCGGCGATGGCCACCAGCGAGTGCCAGCTCCAGCGCTGGATCAGAGCGTCGGGCAGTCTCGGCCGGCGGCAGTTGATCCGGCCACAGCGGAGGCGCTTGCCGAGCCCGACCCGGTAAGGTTTTCCAGCAATCCCTGCAACGGTCCGACCGCGCGCTTTATGTCGACCTGCCGTTAAACGCTAGTGGGCTATTCCGCTTTAGTCTAAGCGATGGCTACAAACCGTTACTTTAGTTACCGGGGATACGTAACAACACTTTTACCCGCTCGTCGACCGACGCCGCGTCGATATAACCTATTGCACCGGGCTGGGAAATCACGGCGTCAATCACGGCCTGGTCATCCTCGAGCTGCCGTGGCGGTCGACCTTTGCCGGAAAACATCCGTCTTGACCAATATTCGGCGACGTCGATCTCGGTTTTCCAGAGCGCTTTCTGAACAAACTGTTGGCGTATCGCGGAACCGGTTTTCTGGTCGACCGGCGTCAGTTCCGTGCCGTGTGGATAGCGGTTTGGTCGGTGCAGATAAAGTCGTTCCAGCTGTTCGAGGTTGATACTGTCGATGGGTACGGCGGGTGCCACCACCACGGCAATATCCGCTAACAGGCCGGCGCTGAACAATGCCGTACCGGCAATGAAAAATCGAAGTGTGTTTTTCATCGTCGGCTTCCTTTAAAAAATCACGTCGACAGCAAGGCTGAAGATGTTAATGTCGTCGGTGGGTTGCATGAATAAGCCGCGGCTGCCGGATTCCGGTTCAACCCGCTGGTATTCGACCTTGAGATCGGCGCCCGTGCCTAGTTCATAGCGGACGCCCAGGGTGATGGAATCCTGCTCCAGACCGACGCCCTGTGCAGGATTACTGCCATCGGCGTTATCGCCGCGCAGTTGCGCGTAGGTGACGTGCGGTAGAAAACGATTGATGCGGTAGCCCAGGGTTGTATACCAGCCATTTTGATTGGGAAAAAATAAATTCGCCTGGCCGTCAATGTCGCGGTCGAAATATTCGCTGTAAGCGATCACGTTGTTCCAGTCGAATGTGGCGCCGACACTCCAGAAGGTGACGTCTTCATTGTTGACGCCAAAGGCGTCGGCGCTGACTTCGGTTTGCAGGTAACCGGCCCGTAGCGTGCCCAGACTGTTCGACAAGGCGAGGTTAATACCCGCCATGTTCTTGGCATCGAAGTTTTCGTAGTCCACCGAACCGGGTGCTTTACCCAATGCGAGTAACACTTCCTGCGGCGCCAGGGCATCCTGATCGTTAGCGGTACCGAAGTAGGGTTGGAGCAACAAGTCCGCCGGACCCAGAGCGGCACGAAACAGCACGTCGGCGCCGGTGATAGCCGTTATCGGGTTGGAGGTGTAGACCTCGGCCGGTGGTCGAATCCAGGGATAGGCATAGCCGACTTCAATATAGTCGGATATCAGGAAGGTCGGAAACTTGATTTTACCACCACGGATATTGATGTTTTCCGTTAAACCGTAATTGACATAGCCCCAGTCGAAAAAGGTATCGAAATTATCTTCCTCCCGGTTGGTACCCAGTAACTGAGCGGTTACCGACATGCGGCTATTGATGTAGGCGGATACCTGAATACCGATACGGGTATCCTGGTCAAACCCGACGTCGTCGGTAATGTTACCGTTTTCGGAATCAGTGGAAGAATCGCTGCGGGTGGCTCCGACGGTCATAAAGCCGTTGAAATCGATATTTTCGATGGCCTGGAGTTGGCCGGCAGACAGGCACAGACAAACGGCCGCCGCGGTGGCATACAACCGTATTTGCATGGTAAATCCCCTTGTCTTACAAAAGCGCTTTGTGATTATTCAGCCGTATGGCGACTGTATCTTTTGTTACTCTGGGCAGTTTACGACGCCTGCCGCTGGTTTGCCAGTGAAAGGGACACGAAAACGGGCCCTGAGGACCCGTTTTTACCATTCAAACTGAGGTAATTTACTTCCAGTTCGAATAATTGTCCGTGTTGTGAGCTTTGCCGTCTTCGTAACCGGCTTCATAGGCTTCGTTAGTGCGCTGTTCTTCGCGCGGCGGGTTCAGGACATAGCCGCTCTGCCAGCCTTCCAGTTAATCGGCGTTAACCGCTTCTTTTTCCAACTTAGTGGTAAAGTCGTAGTACGTTTGATCCATTGTTGCGATCTCCTTCGACAGGGTTTCAAATCAAGGCAGCGAGTTGGTCGCTTGAATGGCGGGCAAGTATACAGGTGTATCAGGATTTCTCTATATATCCCCACCGAGATAATACCGTATATTAAAAGCGGGAAATAGGCTTGTCCGGCCGTAAATCCCGACTAATTTGGTAAGGAAAGAGCATGTAATATAATGCGCGGCTTTTACGGGGAGAGACCCATGTCCGATAACAGTAATGCCGACGTCGACTTCGCCAGCGGCATGGCGGCTTTTGAGGCCAAACACTTTTCCCGGGCGGCACAGCTGCTATCCCCGTTTGCCGATAAAGGGAATGCCGAAGCGCAACATCGTCTCGCGATTATGTATCAGAACGGTCTGGGTCTGGCACAGCACGATGGTTTGGCGCTGCGCTGGATGCGGGCCGCTGCTGAAAATGGTTATGCTGTCGCCCAGCATGGCCTCGGGTTCATGTATCTGGAGGGAGAGTGTGTGGAGAAGGATCCGGACCAGGCGGTCGCCTGGTTCCAGAAAGCCGCCGACCAGGGCTTGGTCGGGTCCCTGACCACGTTAGCGATGATGTACGAAGAAGGCAATGGCGTTGAGCGGGATATCGACAAGGCTAATGAGTTGTATCGAGCCGCCGGATTTGAACGTTAAGACACCCTCCGGTTGCCGCGCTATACAAATACCTTGTTATGGAACTGTCCGCCGAAGATTCCCTGCGTTTGAACGTGCTGCTGGCCACCAGCCTGCAGGCCGTGCGCATCGACGAATCGTCGATGACCGTGCACGCGCTGTCGGACAAGGGTGAAGCCAGCGTCAAACTGCATCCCCGTGGCCGCGATGGCCAGTATCTCAAGCAGGTTCGCGAATTGATTTCCAGCCAGGTGCTGGGATCGCCGGGGGGCTATCCGGTTTTTCTGCGTCGCTGGACACGCATGGGGCAAGCGCGCGATGACAGTCTCGAACAGCTGCTGATGCTGGGCGAACCTGAAGCCGTCGTCGCCGTAGTGCATGCGGCCGGACTCACCGATGAGATTGCGCGGCGCGCCTGGTGGGCCATGCCGGTCGCCGACAATGCGCGGCGCATGCTGGAACGCGAGTGCGTGGTTAGTGGTTCGATGGGGCCGGAGCTTGCCGAATTCCTGATCGAATTTCTGCCGTTCGAGACCGAACACAACGCCATGATAGATACCGTGCGTCTGGTATTGCAGCCCGGCTTGATCGATGACGACCTGCGCGACAAACTCTGGCGTCAAGCCAGGCGCAAAAATTCCTTTTATGTCGGCTTCATGGATGCTGTGCCGGACCAGTTGCCGGAGGCCGGGAAGGCACGCTCAGATGCCGCTGCGGTACAGGCCAAACTGGCGCCATTGCTGGATAAAGGTAACCCGCTGGCAACACAGCTGTGCCGCTGTCTGAGCGGGCAAGGGCAGACCTTTCTGGTGACGGCGGCTATCGCTATGAAGAAACCTACCAACCAGGACGTGGTGGTCGAATTTCTGAAGTCTGTGCAAAGGTATTTTTCCAGTGTTTGTCCCAACAGCGACCCGGCCGCGGATATACAACTCATCGTCAGCGATGCGGAGGCCTTGCTCGACGTACCGGGCGTTTGCGCAACCACTACGGCAGTACAGGAAGTACTGGCCGCGGCACCGGAATGTCGCGACGATGTAAAAGCCCTGCTGGCTCTGGCGTGGGTCGGCGAACCACTGGTCAATCCGATTTTCGCGCGCAGCGATGCTATCGGTTCGGTCATGCGCAAGAAAATTGAGCCGATTACCGGACCATTGCAGCAGCAGCTCGATCAATTGCTGGGCAAAGGAAGTTAACATGTTGTTTGGCGTTTTGTTAGTATCGTCGGCGTTGCCGGTCGACACCCTTATTCATCAGGTCAGGTAGTTATGTCAGAAGTCGTTATGTATTGCACCCGCTTTTGTCCGTATTGTATTAGTGCAGACAGATTGCTGTCGCACAAAGGCGTGGCGATCAAAAAAATTGCCGTGGATCACGATAGGGATATGTGGCATAAAATGGAGCAACTCACCGGACGTCATACCGTACCGCAGATATTTATTGGTGATTACCATGTCGGCGGTTATGAAGAACTAGCGGCGCTCGAACGCCGTGGTGAGCTCGATCCACTACTTGAGCCTCTGCTGAACGCGACTAAGGCCTGAGGACGTTAGTTTGGATTTTTTCCCCATTTTTCTCGATCTGGAAAACCGCGATTGTCTGGTCGTCGGCGGTGGCCGGGTCGCTGCCCGTAAAGTGTCGTTGCTGCTGCGTGCCGGCGCCAAGGTACAGGTGATCGCGCCCGAGCTGTGCGATGAACTCGGGCGACTGGCGAATATTCGGCGGATTGCTCACCTGAGGCGTGAATTCGAAAATGCTGACGTTAATCACAAAGTGCTGATTATCGCGGCAACCAATCAGCAGGCAGTTAATCGCCGCGTCTCCGAGCTTGCCAAACGCGACAACATCCCCGTGAACGTCGTCGACCAACCGGATCTTTGCAGTTTTATCATGCCATCGATCATCGACCGGTCACCCGTGCAGGTGGCCGTATCGACCGGTGGTCGCTCACCGGTTCTGGCGCGCTTGTTGCGGGCCCGTCTGGAAAGCTACGTACCGGCAGCCTACGGTCGCCTGGCGAAACTGGTCGAGAGTTTTCGCGACCGGGTCAAGCAGCGTTTCAGTCGCATGGAGCAACGCCGCCAGTTCTGGGAAAACGCTTTGCAGGGGGAAGTGGCGGAGCTGCTGTTTGCCGGTCGCGAAGACATGGCGCGCGACCAGTTGGAACGCGCACTGGTAAACACTGAAAATGAACCGCATCCCATCGGGGAGGTGTATCTCATCGGCGCCGGACCGGGTGATCCCGACCTTTTGACCTTCCGCGCCCTGCGCCTGCTGCAGATGGCCGATGTCGTGGTCTACGACCGTTTAGTAGCCCCACCGATTCTGGATTTGGCGCGGCGGGAAGCCGAGCGCATTTACGTCGGTAAGCAACGCGACGACCATGCGCTGTCGCAGGAAAACATTAACCAGTTGCTGGTGCGGTTGGCGAAAGAGGGCAAGCGGGTGGTACGCCTGAAGGGCGGCGACCCGTTTATTTTCGGCCGTGGTGGTGAGGAAATCGCGACCCTGATGGAAAATGGTGTCATTTTCCAGGTGGTGCCCGGCATTACGGCCGCATCGGGTTGTGCTACCTATTCGGGTATCCCATTGACCCACCGCGATTATGCCCAGTCGGTCGTGTTCGCCACCGGCCACCTACAGGACGGTACCGTCGATTTGAATTGGAAGGCGCTGGCACACGCCAATCAGACGATTGTCTTCTATATGGGCCTGCACGGCGTAGGTATTGTGTCTGAACAACTAGTCGCCCACGGCTTGCCGGCGGATACACCGGTGGGACTGATACAGCAGGGTACCACCCAGAACCAACGCGTGGTGATCACCCGCCTGGACAAGCTGGAACAAACCGTGAAGGAAGAGGCACTCAAACCACCCACCATTATAATCGTCGGCCGGGTGGTCGAGCTGCACAAAACGCTGAATTGGTTCAAACCCTTACCCGGCGCCAATCCCCGGCCGTTCGGCGGTACGCCGCACGTTTACTAAGCGCTTCAGGAAAATTTGTGGTAGTCATAAGCTCTCGCAAAGAATGATTGAATTCACTCAACCAGGCGATTAACCGTATCGATTTATCCCGTTCTTCAACTTTGTTCTCAACGGTAAGACCAGCCGGAAGCCTTCATCAAATCTGAGTACCCGCTATTCAATGGGCATAGCCACTTGAGTCGCCTATCTCTTGGCGTGCCTCGCGTCTCTGCGAGAGAATTACGCACCCACTCAAAAATTTACCTGCTGAGCAAACAATAAATACTGGCGGATTGCTCATAACATTCTAGAATCACCTATTAAGCGATTGAATCTCAATTAATTCTCCGGCCTGCCGTTATAGCCTGTGAAGCCGTTCAACGTGAAAAAATCGAGTAAAGTATCGATTTATCAATAGGATATAAGGATGTTGCAGCATGAACAGGATTCCATCCATTAGCGCCGCCCTGCGCCAATTCGCGGTTTTCTTTGGCTATTCGGCAGCGCTGGTGTTGCTGGTGATGACGGCGACTACCACGCTGGCCGCCGGAAAAAGCAGCGGCGTCGACGCGGTCCTGATTATGGACAGTTCGGGCAGTATGGCCAAGAGCGACCCGGACAAGTTACGTATTCCCGCTGCCAAGCTGTTCATGTCCCTGTTGGGTGACAAGGACCGCATCGGCCTGATAAGTTTCAGTGACAACGGTTACCCGGTACTCCATCTCACCGCGCCCAGCCCCAAGAACAACGCTCGTATCCTTAGCTCGGCCGACAAAGTGTCTTCCAAAGGCGTTTATACCAATCTGCACGCCGCCTTGCTCAAAGGCGTCCAAATGCTGGATCGGGAAAGTGATCCGCAGCGTGAAAAAATGCTGGTGCTGATGTCGGATGGCAAAATGGATGTCGGCGATACCGACGAAGACTGGCAGCTGACCCAGAAAGTTCAAGGCGAACTACTCAAAAATATCAAAAAGAAGAACATCAAAGTCTATACCATCGCGTTTACCGAAGCTTCAGACGTGGACCTGTTGAAGGATATTGCTCACCAGAGCAAGGCGCTGTTCAAGCTGGCCAAGAACGATACCGATCTGCACGAGGTGTTCAGCGCGATATTCGAAAGCGCCAAGTCGCCGGATATGCTGCCTATCGAAGGTGAGGAGTTTGTCGTCGACAGCTCCATCAAGGAAGTGACTATTGTTGCTTCCAAGGAACGCGAAGATGTGCGTATTTATCTGCAGTCTCCGGAATGGAAAAAACTCAGTGCGGACGACGCCGGTAAGCAGCTGAATTGGTTTATGTCTCAGCATTTCGACATGATTACACTGCGCGATCCCGAGCCGGGTACTTGGAAGTTGCTGTTTACCGGTGGCAGGAACCGCGCCTATATCGTCACCAATATGGCGTTGAATCATAACCCGCAGCAACCCCAATTAAACGTCGGAGAAGACATGGTGCTGGAAGCCTGGTTGGAGCAGGACGGCAAACGGCTGGAAAGAGAAGCCGTACTGACCAATACCCAATTTAAAATGAAAATCGAGGCACCGGACGGCGCCAACGCCGAGTTCGAAATGTTTGATACCGGTGAATACGGCGATAAGAAGGTCGCCGACGGGATTTATTCAAACACCCTGGCCTATGAAAACCCGGGTTCTTACCGTATTGATATTATCGCCAAGGGTGAAACCTTCTCGCGCCAGACCACGGTGCATTTTGAAGTCGCGGAAGCCCCGGTGGATTTGAAGGGCACGGCACCTCCGGCGGCGGTTGAGCCTACTCAACCCGAGCCGGCCGCCCAGCCGGAACCGAAACCGGAACAAAAAGCTGAACCTGAAAAAACAGCTGAACCAATAGCCGAAGCCGAACCACCCATAGAAGAACCTGCGCCGGCCGCTGATACCGCACCGCCGAAGAAAAAAGGCATTAATCTCGGCCTTGCCATCGGCTTGTTTTTGGCGGTCAACATTTTGCTGGGTCTGATTGGCTTCGGGGTCTGGTGGTTCTTGAAAAAACGCAAGCAAAAAAGTGCGGAGCCGGAAGAAGGTGAAGAAGGTGAGGAATAAGTTTGGAGAAGCCCTGTTTAATTCGTTCACCGTCATCCCGGCGTATGCCGGAATCCAGGGGAGTCAGCGTATTGGATTCCGGCATACGCCGGAATGACGGAAAAAACTAACCAGAGTTTCCTATGGACGCTGCACCAGTCGATATCTACGCTTTCTTTGCCGTTGCTGAAGTGGCTGTACTGCTGCTGGTCGTGGCGCTGGCATTTTTCATCCGCGGAAAAGTCATGGCAGCCCGCGTACGCGTGCTGCAAGGTCAGTTGAAAAAGGCAGAGGATGTTCCCACCCCGATTGGTTTCGACCAATATCTCAGAGACGAAATTATCCGCAATCAGGCGCTGGTCGATCAGGCCGCGGCGTCCGAAGACGACGCGGAGAAAAAAGCTGCCGAACTGCTGAATCTGCGGAAAAGTTTCCTGGAGTTGGAACTCGAGGCGCAGGCGCTGGCCAACAACCCGGTGCAGTTCCAGGATAAATTGTCGGCGGGCTTCAGTGAGCTCATGGATCAGTTGCGGCCCGAGGCGGAAACCGTGGCTGTGCCGGTCGCTGAAGAGGCGGTTGCCGAAACCGCCGAGGAGCCACCGGCCGAGGACGAAGAGGCGGAGACTGAAGAGCGGGCCACGCTGGATACCCACGATGACGAGTTCAACCGTCTGAAGCAGGTTATCAATAATCAGCAGGATGCCATGTCCGCCTTGCGTGAAGAGTTGAAAGCGCGCGAATCGGAGATTGAGGACCTCGACAGCATTCTGGGTAAGCTGGATGAGTTTGAACAGCACGACGCCGAACTGCAGCAGTGTCTGGATGTGCTGGAACAGGAAAATCAGCGCCTCAAAGCCGCGAGTGAAGCCGGTGATGGCGGGGCAACCATCGAAAAGATGGACCCGGCACAGCTAACCGGCTTGAAAAATATGATCGGCAATCAGCAGCAGACGATTGGAAAATTGCAAGACTTGATTAAAGAGTTGGCGCCGGAAGCCAGCAAGGCGGCCGAACTGGCGGACGCCATCACCAATGTCCAGCGCGCCAACCAGGAACTCAACAGCTGTGTCGCCGTGCTCGAAGACGAAAACGCCATGCTGCGCGCCGAACTCGAAGCCGTCAACGTTCAGATCGAAGCTCAGGAAATGGAACAGGCGAATAGTGGCAGCGAGCCGGAATTGGTGGAAGCCGATGCAGAGGACATCGCCGACGCGCCGTCGGCGGATGACGAAAAACACGAACTTGAAATCAAGGTTCAAGAGCTGGAAGCGCTGGTGGAATTCAAAGATGCGGCTATCGAAGAGTTGGAAAAACAATACAACGGGCTGGAATCGAAATACCTTGCGCTGACCGGCGAAAAGAAGGTCGACTAACCCGGGGCCGGGCGAAACCCGCCTGCACCAAGGCCGCGGTATCTCAGAACGCTGATA
>Ga0114931_10007249_pt1 | contig 13552 bp, 9 predicted proteins | sample 2SBtaG_FD_89579 | JGI IMG/M metagenome (GOLD analysis project Ga0114931, IMG submission 89579) | Deep subsurface microbial communities from Kolumbo volcano to uncover new lineages of life (NeLLi) - 2SBTROV14_V59a metaG | ecosystem: Environmental > Aquatic > Marine > Volcanic | place: Kolumbo... | reverse complement strand
CTCTGCGATGATCGGCTCTATTGAAGTATCTCCAGGCAGTATGGGAACATCATTCGGATCAGGAGGAGCCGGCGGTTCTGTTATTCTACATTCTGCGACTTTAAAAAACAGAATCCGCCTGACAAGTGAGACTGGTTCCTACGGATCTCTTCAACAATCAGGTGGTGCCGGCTGGAGTAATGATGAGTGGAATATTTCAGCTCTCATTTTCCACAAACATGCTGCCAATGATTTTAGCTATTACGATCCGTCTAGTAATGAACAGAAAAAAAGGGATCACAACGGACTTGATGCGCGCCATGTGATGGCAAAAGCAGGGTGGAAACGGGGACACTATGGAATTCAAACGGCCGTCTGGTATGCAGGCGAGGAAAATAATATTCCCGGATCGATTGTCAGTTCGAGTGACGCCGGCCGGCAAAAAGATCGTTCTCTGCGTTGGTATGCTTCAGGTACGACCTGGCAGGGGAAGAACAAAATCAGACTGAAGGCTTTTTATAATCAGTATAAGCTGGACTTCACCAATCCTAATCAGAGGGTCAATAGTACCAGTTCCATCCATAATTCGATACTTCGTGCATCTGTCGGGCACTACTTTGATCACTCCCTGGAGGTTCATGGATATTCCTCTATCGAAGGCGATCGGGTTCATACCAATAACTACCAGGGATCTGAAAGCAGGTTTATTTGGAGTAACCTGTTGCAGGCCAACTATCATATATGGTCACAGTTGATACTGTTCGGAGCAGGACGCTATGATCATTATTCTGATTTTGGTGACGCCTTTATCCCTTCTGCAGGAGTGAACTATGAGCTTGTGAAGGATCTCCTGTTTATCAGGGGCACATTCAAAAAAGATTATACGGCACCAACTTTTAATGACTTGTACTGGACGAATGGGGGGAATCCAGATCTGAAGCCGGAACGGAGTACAACTATCGAGGCCGGTTTTGTATTCCGTCGCAAGGTTCGACATTTATCAATCCAGGTATCTCCTGAGATTTACCGCAGTCGTCAGCATAACGGAATCCGATGGGTCCCATTTTCAGGAGGGACTACTCCAATCAATATTCAGGAAGTCGAGATGAGAGGATTGGAGTTATCGTCCCGGGCAAGTTATAAAGTGTCGGATTGGACATTGACGGTCCATTACCTCCTCACCCTTACACAAGCGCAGATATTAAGCAATCCCAAAAGCAGTACCCAGGCTTTGAACAAGCAGATGCGTTATGTGCCGCCGGTCAGCCAAAAACTTTATGCCGGAGTTGGGTTCAGGCACATCCAACTTTTTATAAACAGAACCGGTATCGGGAAACGATATACAACGAACGATCACAGTAGTCCCCTTGATCCGTTGCCATCTTATTCGGTTTGGAATGCCGGCGGGGGATACGACCGGTCAGTTGGACCATTTGATCTGCAGATAAACGCGACGGTTTACAACCTTTTTGATAAGAATTACCAGGTTGTCGCATGGTATCCGATGCCTGGCCGGAATTATCAACTGAGCCTTTCGATCAGCTACCCATTTAAATGATTAAAAACAACGAGTAAGAAATGAAACAGAGGATACTCCCTATAATTGTACTTTTTTGTGTTTCGATTTTGACCAACGCCTCAGCTCAGCAGACGCTGCAAAAAGTATATGTCGTTAATGAGGGCAATTTCGGCCAGGGAAATGCATCAATTACGGCATATAATCTGTCGGATGGCACTGGCACTACGACGACCAATGCGTTTTACAAGAAGAATGGCTTGCTTCTTGGTGATGTGGCCCAGAGTTCGACGATTATTAATGACAAAATTTATGTTCTCGTTTATGGAAACAGCCGAATTTTTGTAGCTGATAGGAATACACTGGCCCTGGATAAAACCATCAGTTATGATGCAGGAAAAGAAAAAGGGCCAAGGCAGATGGTTGCTGTCGGAAGCAATAAAGCGTATGTCACCAATCTCGACAGTAAAAATATTTCAATAATCGATTTGACGACCAATGGCCTGACTGGATCGATCAAACTTACCAGTGGTCCGGAAGGTATTGCCGTGAGTAATGGGAAGGCTTATGCAGCATTGAACGATTTGGGAGAAGGGGATAGCCTGGCAGTAATCGACACACAAAAGGACAAGGTCATCAAAAAAATTAAGGTTGGCGACAATCCTGTTGATGTGGCCGCTGATAACCAGGGACGTGTGTGGGTGGTATGTGTTGGAAATTACGGATATGACAGCCAGGGCAATTATGATCCCAATCTTGTTACATATGGCAAAATTGTGGTTATCAACAGCAGTGATGATACAATCACCAAAACAATTGATGTTGGCGGGCATCCGGGTGACATCGCATTGTTACCTTCATTGAACAGGGCTTATTACAATAACGGTGGCATCGTATCCATAGATATGAAAAACCTGACTGCTTTGAGTGATACGCTTGTCAAAGGTTCCTACTATGCAATGGATGTAGCCCGTGATGATCAAAAACCACAGTTATTTGTAGCCGATGCTGCCGATTACATTTCATCGGGTACAGTCATCAATTACGATCTCACGACAACGTTACCTCAAAAAGTAACTTCCTTTTCCGCCGGTATAATACCAGGTGCTTTTGGGTTTGTTTATTCAGGATCTCCTCTTGCCGTTGAGCCGTCCACCAGCAAACCGGAAACGTTTGCTCTGATGCAGAACTATCCTAACCCTTTTAACCCGACGACTACCATCCGTTACCGACTGAGTGGGAGCGGTAACGTCGAATTGAGTGTTTATAATATTACAGGAAGTCTGGTGTCAAAACTCGTTGATACCAGGCAGTCAGAAGGTGAACATTCCGTGCGATTTGATGCCTCAAAACTTTCCAGTGGTATATACTTTTACTGGTTACAATTTAACGGGCAGACACACATCAAAAAAATGATTTTGATAAAATAATGTGTTTTTTGTGATTATTGTTTAATGATTTTTTCAGAATAAAAATAGTGAATTTAATGGTATTTAATACTTGACATTTTTAAGATAAAAAGTATGTAATATTTATTACTATAGATGGAAAATATTTAGATCAATTTACAATCACCACGTATAGCAGAAATGTGGATTGATGTTTTGTGGAATCGCTTTTATACACAACATGCAAATTCCTGTTAAGTTAGCCTGAAAAGAGCTCAAGACATTGATACTTAGATGTTTATAAATTGTGGATAACTTAAAAAGAGACTAAATACTTCATTCTATGACCTGTTTATGCCAGGATTTGCAAAAGGATACTCGAATAGCAGAAGAGTTCATTTTTGAACTGTAAATTTCTAATGTGGATAACTTTAAAAATTTGTGGAAAAAAAGCGTGGATTTAACTTGTCCTCTCATGGTTCCCCTTCTATATTAGGAACAATCACAGTGGTGTTATTATCGAAAGATATACTCGCTTTGCCACTACCAAAACAACTTTGTTTAATGGACTTGCTGTATCTATGATCCAAGTCTTTGCCATTGATTTCGAACATTAAAGGCTGAACGGTATTGCCTATGAAATTTGAACGATTTTTTACCCAGAAGAACTGGGACACTCCGTACGAAAAGATGAAATTCGAATCCCGCAAATCCGAGATCAAGAATCCGGATGGTTCGACTGTTTTCAAGATGGAAGATGTTGTCGTGCCTAAGGGTTGGACCCAGGTCGCGACGGATGTACTTGCACAAAAATATTTTCGTAAGGCAGGTGTGCCTGTTCGATTGAAGAAAATTAAAGAAAAAGGTGTGCCTGCGTGGCTTCAACGATCTGAAGAAGATAAAACGGAACTTAAGAAGCTGCCGGACAACGAGAGATATACACATGAAATTGACTCCCGCCAGGTCTTCAACAGGTTGGCGGGATGCTGGGTGTATTGGGGCTGGAAGCACAACTATTTCGATTCCGAAGATGATGCAAAGATTTTTTATGATGAAATGTGCTACATGCTCGCCAACCAGATGGCAGCACCCAATAGTCCACAATGGTTCAATACCGGACTTCACTGGGCTTACGGAATCAATGGACCTGCCCAGGGACACTATTACGTTGACGCCAAGACCGGAAAACTGACCCGATCCGAGGATGCATACACACATCCCCAGCCGCACGCTTGCTTCATCCAGAGTGTAAGGGATGATTTAGTGAATGAAGGCGGCATCATGGACTTGTGGGTTCGTGAGGCAAGGTTATTTAAATATGGCTCCGGTACAGGTACTAACTTTTCGGAGCTTCGAGGATCGAATGAGCCGCTGAGTGGTGGTGGTCGTTCATCAGGACTCATGAGCTTCTTGAAGATTGGCGACCGTGCTGCTGGTGCTATTAAATCGGGTGGAACAACCCGCCGCGCCGCTAAGATGGTGACGCTCGATCTGGATCACCCGGACATCGAAGAGTACATCAACTGGAAGGTCAAGGAAGAGCAGAAAGTTGCTGCACTGGTTGCTGGTTCGAAAGCCACAGAGAAACACCTGAAGGAAATCCTCCGTCTCTGTCATACGCCCATAGAAATTGATGGCAGGACCTATAATGGGGCCGTAAGCCGCGACCCACGCCGCAATAAGGATCTGGCCCGTACAATTGCTAAAGCGAAGAAAGCATTTGTACCACTCAATTATATTGAGCGTGTCATTCAGTTAGCTGCCCAGGGGGTAACGGACATCGAGGTTGATGTATACGATACCGACTGGAATTCAGAAGCCTACGGCACGGTCAGTGGGCAGAATTCAAACAATTCAGTGCGGATTCCTAATGGATTTATGAAAGCCGTTAAAGATGATGGCGAATGGAATCTGTATGGACGTGTTGAAAAAAGAAAAGCTGAGCAGGAAGGTCGTGAGCCCAAGCCATATAAGACCCTTCAGGCTCGTGATTTGTGGGACCAGATCGCCAATGCAGCATGGGCGAGTGCCGATCCCGGTACACAATACCATGATACCATCAACGAATGGCACACATGTCCCGCAGACGGTGCAATCAAAGCGAGTAATCCTTGCTCGGAATACATGTTTCTTGACAATACCGCGTGTAACCTCGCATCACTGAATCTGATCAAGTACTACAACTTTGAAACCAAGAAATTTGATGTAAAGGCATTTCGCCATGCCTCACGTCTGTGGACGGTTGTTTTGGAGATATCAGTTCTGATGGCTCAGTTCCCATCTAAAGAGATAGCTGAACTCTCATATATCTTCCGCACGCTTGGTCTCGGATTTGCCAACCTTGGAACCCTATTAATGGTACAGGGTGCGCCATACGACAGCGAAAAGGGACGTGCAATCTGTGGCGCTGTAACCAGCATCATGCACATGACCGCATATGCTACAAGTGCAGAAATGTCGAAGGAACTGGGAGCATTTGAGGGCTACGAACGCAACAAAGAGAATATGTTGCGGGTAATCCGCAACCACCGTCGTGCCGCCTATAACGTACCACCCGAAGAGTATGAAGGACTTACCATCAAGCCGATGGGAATTGATGCCAGTGTTTGTCCGGAATATCTTCTCAAAGCAGCACGTGAGGATTCTGACAAGGCACTAAAACTCGGTGAAGAGCATGGATACAGGAATGCGCAGGTCACTGTTATAGCGCCGACCGGCACCATCGGTTTGGTCATGGATTGCGATACAACGGGGATCGAACCCGACTATGCATTAGTGAAATTCAAGAAACTGGCCGGTGGTGGCTACTTCAAAATCATCAATCAAAGCGTACCTGTCGCACTTCGCAACCTGGATTACAGTACCGCTGAGATCGAAGATATCATCAAGTACGCCAAAGGACACGGAACGTTGCGGGGATGTCCGACTATTACACATGACCGTCTTCGTGAGCTTGGATTCACAAATGAGGTCCTGGAAAAGCTGGAAGAATCATTGCCCGGCGTCTTTGATATCAAGTTTGCTTTAAACCAGTGGACACTGGGCGAAGACTTCATGAAGGATCAGCTTGGCGTCACAGACGAACAGCTGGCCGACTGGAGCTTTGATATTTTCAAACACCTTGGCTTTACGCGTGATGAGGTGGAAAAGGCCAATGATTATGTTTGCGGGACAATGACGGTGGAAGGTGCCCCTCATCTCAAGGATGAGCATCTTCCCGTCTTTGATTGTGCAAACAAATGCGGTCGGAAAGGTACTCGTTACATTTCTGCCGGTGGTCATATCAAGATGATGGCCGCTGCACAGCCATTCATCTCCGGTGCCATCTCCAAGACTATCAACCTGCCCAACGAGGCGACCGTTGAAGAGTTCAAAGATGCTTACATGGAGTCATGGGAGCTGATGCTCAAAGCCAACGCTCTGTATCGCGACGGTTCCAAACTCAGCCAGCCGTTGAACACCATGGCTGATGTCCTCGAGGAGATCGAAGAAGAAGAGGAAGAACCAAGAGTAGACCCAATCGTTAAGACGACCGAACGTATCATTCACAAATACGTAGCTGGTCGTCAGCGTCTGCCGCTGCGCAGAAATGGATATACGCAAAAAGCCAAGATTGGCGGACAAAGCGTGTACCTGCGAACCGGCGAGTATGACAACGGTCAATTGGGTGAAATCTTTATTGATATTCACCGCGAAGGAGCTGCTTTCCGCAGTTTGATGAACTGCTTTGCTATCGCTATCTCTCTCGGTCTGCAGCACGGTGTTCCTCTCGAGGAGTTTGTGGATGCGTTTGTATTCACACGATTTGAACCAAGCGGCCCTGTTTACGGCAGTCCGCACGTGAAGATGACTACCTCACTGATCGATTACATTTTCCGTGAACTTGCTGTCAGCTACCTCGGTCGTCAGGATCTGGCTCATGTGGGGCCGGATGAAATCCTGCAGCGCACGCTCAAACCGACGGGAGATGACTTTACAGAGACGGAAATCAAGGAAGTAAAACCGACTGTTGAAGAGGAAAAGCCGGAGCCTACACCGGTTTCAACTTCAGAAACTCAGGGTGCTTTATCTCCGGAAACAGATTATCAGCGAGCCAAGCAATTGGGTTACACGGGTGACATTTGTCCGGACTGTGGCAGTATGACCATGGTTCGCAATGGCACCTGCATGAAATGTGTGACATGCGGCTCAACGAGCGGTTGTTCATAACAGGAAGCCGCTTTACCCCAAAATCCCCACATGATCAGGCAGAGGATGGAAAATCCTGCTGCCTGATTTTTTTATTGGTATATGGTATTCTTGTTATAGATATTATGTGTATCAATAGCTTCCCTGTACCGCGTTCTTTTCTTATTTGATAAAGACACAAAATAATAAAGCAGATCTTTTTCCTTCCACAGGAAAGTCATCAACAGGGGCAATACCAAAGATGAAGAATATGGAGGTCATATGAAGATTGGTATTCTTACGGGAGGCGGCGACGTCCCCGGATTGAATTCATGCGTAAAAGCCGTTGCATACCGCGCAGCGGACGAAGGTCACGAAGTCATTGGGATCCGCAGAGGATGGGGTGGATTGTTTTGGTTAAATCGCGATGATCCCGAAACAATTAAGAAGTATACTATTCCGCTTACCAAAGATGTAGTCCGTACGGTCGATCGATCAGGCGGAACGTTTCTGCACACAAGTCGTACGAATCCCGCCAATGTCCGGCAAAAAGATGTACCGGATTTCCTGAAAGATCCGGAACATCCGGAAGCAGAGGAAAATGATGATACGATCCGGGATTTTACCGCTCATGTGCTAAAAAACCTGGAATATCTGGGTATAGACCGGCTTGTACCTATCGGAGGTGATGATACGCTCAGCTTTGCTGAACGTCTGCACAGCGAAGGATTCCCGGTCGTTGCTATTCCTAAAACGATGGATAATGACGTTTATGGAACAGATTATTGTATCGGTTTCAGCACAGCCGTAACACGGAGTGTTCAGTTTATCCATCAGCTTCGCACAAGTACCGGATCACACGAACGTATTGCAGTGATCGAATTGTTCGGTCGAAACAGTGGGGAAACCAGCCTGATCAGCTCTTATCTCGCGTGGGTCGATCGTGCATTGATCTCGGAAGTCCCGTTTGATCCGGAACGTCTTGCAGAACTTATAATGCACGACAAGGCTCAAAACGCCAGCAACTACGCTATGGTAACAATTAGCGAAGGTGCTCATATGATGGGAGATAAAATTATCGAATACGGCGAAATGGATGCTTATGGCCACAAAAAGCTTGGTGGAATTGGTGAAATAACCGGTGAAGCTTTAAAAAAGATTACCGGAGAAAATATCATCAATCAGCGTCTGTCTTACCTTATGCGATCGGGAGCGCCTGATGCTCTTGACCTCATGGTTGGTGTAAACTATGCCAATATGGCGATGAGCCTCGTGCTCAGCGGAGCCAAGGGGCGGATGGTTGCCCTGAGGGATGGCACCTATACGCATATCCCCATGAGCACGGTGACAAGCGGTATTAAAAGGGTAGACGTGGATGAACTCTACGATCCCGAGCAGTATCGCCCCAAAGTACGCCACGTACTCGGCAAGCCGATGTTCTTATATTAAATAGAGGAGAGTGTAAAACATCCCCCGGGAACATAAGACCTTGTGGGGATGTTTCTTACAACTAAAAGGATGCCGTAAAAAAATGTTCATTAACAGCCTTCGATCTTTACACGAATCCCGGGCATCCGGATTCCGGTTTATGAGGTTTATGTTGGATGAATTGTCTGAAGAGATTTCATTTTAGGATTGTTCTTAATAGATCACTTATCTAATAAATTTTATAGCTATCTAATAAATATAATTATGAAGAATGTCATATTGCTCTTGACTATTCTTGCATCAATAGGTGTAACCAAATACGCGTCAGCCCAGTCAATTTCAATTGGGGCGAGGGGTGGTATTAGTATTCCGAATTTAACAAACGGCGGCAACGGTACTCCGCTGAGCACGGGATATAGTTCAAGGCGTGCGGCTGATTTTGCCGTATTTGCTGAATTTCAAGTTTTGGATTTGTTTTCAATTCAGCCGATGATTGAATACTCTCAGCAGGGGGGCAAGAAAAACGGTTTGCAGGCACTGACTACGCCGGAACAACTTGTGATGTTCACCGACCAGACCTATGTGTATGCCAACTACAATAGCACAGCAAAAATGAATTACCTGATGATACCCGTTTTGGCAAAATTCGGCTGGAATCTGAGATCTCAGTCACCTTTACGACTGTATGCAGAGCCGGTCCGTTTTTCGGATATTTGCTTTCTGCCCATCAGGTTACAAGTGGAAAAAGCCTGATTTATCTCGATCCGGCCGGCAAACAAGCCTTCCCTTTTCCACCAACATCGTTCGACAATAACCAAAATATCAGGGATGAACTTCACCACATTAACATTGGCATATCTGGTAACCTTGGAATAGCCTATCATTTCAACAGCGGAGCTTTTTTTATAGAAGGAGGAGGGAATTACGGTTTCCTTAACATCCAGAAAAATGCTGTAAACGGGAAAAATCACACCGGGGCCGCTACGGTTGCTGTCGGATATGCCTATAAATTTGGACGGTAATAAATTCTAAACGAGAATCTGAGTCCCTGATGATTTCCGTTCCGATAACCCTCTTCAAAAGATATAGGATTTCTGTTATCCGTTTTCAGTGAATGATTATCTGAAAAAAAGGTTTCGTCATGATTCATTGAAGGCAGTGTGTGTCAGAGGTGATCATTAGTATTCCTGATATTCTTTATCTTGGGACAGAACAAAACGTCATTATCCCCGAACCAGGTTATGTTACCATGAAAATCCTCTACATCTTTCCTCATCCAGATGATGAATCATATGGTCCTGCACCAATTATGGCGCAGCAGCATCGCAAGGGACATGAGGTTCACCTGCTGACGCTGACCCGCGGCGGTGCCACCAAGCGCAGGTTTCATTATGGTTACAGCGTGGAGGAGATGGGGCGAGTGCGCAAGCAGGAGATGCATGAAGTCGAGAGGGTTTTGGAACTGGACGGATTCACCATCTGGGATATGCCTGACAGCGGCTTGAAAGAAATGGATCCCATCGAGATTGAGCAAGCTATCGAAAAGCATATCACATCTCTAAAACCTGATGTCATCGTTTCGTATGCTGTACACGGAATCAGCGGCTTTCCTGATCACCTGGTTGCCCATGCAGTTGTAAAAAGGGTGTTTACTAAATTAAAACGGGATGGAGTAGCCAAACCTAAGAGACTGGCATTGTTCACACTCCGTGAAACTCCGGAGAAGAGTTACTTCAATTTGTCATCTTCGCCTGATGCAGATATTGACTGTTGTATAACCCCTGATTCCGAAGATATTGAGAAGGGGAAAGAAGCGCTCTTGTGCTATAAAACATACCTGGAGACGATTAAGAAAACCAAGATTATGGACCAGGTACCGGAACCGAAGTATTTCGAGCTCTTCCAGGAGGACTTTGATCCCTGGCTGACGGATTTGTTTGATGAGCTGCCTTCGTAGATGCGGAATTAACCCTTTTCTCTCCTGACAATTATTTGAGATCACAACTATGGGTTGATTCAAGACATAGATGAATAGGCGACTTTTCAATCAATCATACATTCATTCAGCTATTCAGTGGACTGGATAAAACATAAAAACCAGGGAATAACAGCGAATTGGAACGATAATTGAATATTTTTACCAACCTCTTACCGGCGTCCATTGATCGACGACCTGTTCTCCTTCCACAACCTGGTATTCCGGAAAAAGAGCCGCAGTCAGGCAGGAATGATTGGGTATGATCCTAAGTGTCGATCCTATCGGATGTTTTTGATAATCGATATGTGTCTGCCCGGAAACAAACCCATGCTCCTGTGACAAACCGTCAATCCTGAGATTTGGATCATCCTTTATATAACCAAAGCCCGGAGAGGAATTGATATGAGTTGCTCCGGGATCTTTTGATAACGCAAGCGCGCCGGCATCAATCAGCAGGCGATTCGCTCCCGGGTAATGACCAATCACCCGGGCCAGAACCGTAGCCGCACAATCGCTAAGCTTACAGACCCCGATTGAAGCCATGAAGCGATCGAAAAAGACGTAGTTGCCGGGACGAATTTCCGTGATGCCGTCCCAGTTCCTCGCGTGTACGCATGTTGGTGTAGAGCCAACACTCACCTCCGGACAATTGATGTTATTTCTACGAAGTTTATTTGCAAAAACCACCATTTTTTTTTACGTTCATCTTCCGCCACATTTTGTATTTCAGCAGATGATTTGCATTTGTAAGCATGACCGGCATGCGACAATATTCCCTTGAAGTTGGCCGTCTCTGATCTTGCAATTTTGTGGGCCAGCGCAACCGAATCATTTAAAAGAGGATCAACACCTTCCCGGTGATTTCCAGTATCAACAGCCATCCAGATATCGAAGACGACATCATTGCGGTGTCCGTAATTTTCTACTGTTGTGAACGCTTCGGAATTATCGAGGAGGATACCGAAGTGATCCAGTTCTCTCGTGAATTTTACAGCCTCTTCCAGTTTGTCAGGACTTATCGGAATCGCGTAAGTGATATCCCTGTAACCGGCTTCGGCATAGAAACGAGCTTCGGCGAGTGTCGACACTGTTATGGCATCAAAATGGTCACCAAGCTGGAATTTTGTACCTTCAATCGTCTTATGTGTCTTTACATGCGGACGCAATTTCACCTTGTGACTTACGGCACGGTCGATCATAAGGCCGGTATTATTACGCAGCGCCTGTAAGTCAACAAGCAGCGCCGGTGTACGCAAGTCTGATAAATTCATAACAGAAGTGATTTAACTGGCAATCATTAAATGGAATCCCACAACCACTATTTCTCTTTTTTAGAGCGGGCATCATTCATTTTGGAACTCAACAAACCGATTAGTTCCTCGCGGTAATATCGACCGGGATGGTTGGTATGCACATTATTGAGTGTATCGAGAATATCCTGAAGCTTCTGATCGAGACGGGATACATCTTTTTCATGGGCTTCATCATAATATTCACTCAGCAGTGTCGGTTTTTTCCGAAAGGCTTTTGTGAAATGCTGATAAGCCTGTTTGCTCTTTTCAGGCTGATGTCCGAGAGCGAGTCCAAGATTAAATGCTGTGATGTGGTTGGATCCACCAAGCTTTTGAGCTTGAGCAAAATCTTTTTCCGCTCCTTCGGGATCATCGTTGAATAGTTTTGCAACACCGCGCTGTGAGTAAAGATTGGCATCATTCTTACTCTGTTCGATAGCTTTGTCATACTTCTCAACGGCTTCCTTCAGGTTACCCTGTTTTTCGAGGATGCTCGCATGTTGAGCCAAAACCTGTGGATTTTCGGGATCGTTCTTTGAAGCAACCTCGAGATCTTTTAGCGCTTTCTCGTATTCACCCTCTTCAGCGTAAACCGTAGCCCTTTCGATGTACGCAAGGGTGTAATCCGGATCGATTTCTAAGGCTTTGTTCAGATCTGACAGCGCATTCTGATTCTCACCAATTTTGAGATAAACAGTAGCTCGCTGCTTATAAGCGGCCTCGAAATCCTTATTTTTTTCGATAGCCAGTTCGAAGTAATGGAGGGCATCATAGTTATTATTTACGGCAGCGGCTGTGTAGCCCAGAACAAACCAATGCTCATCGGATCGATCGTCATCTGCTATTTTCTTTATTTGTTTTACTGCCTGGGTCAGCATCTTCTCGCGGGCTTCGGTTAATTTCTTTTCCTGTAAAAGTTCGGGAAGAATGCGATCTACAATATTATTATTAGCCATATTCAAGATTGTTCAATAAAATTCATGTTCGGATAACACCTATCAAAATATAATTTGATAAGTGATAAAATTACGATGTTTTGACCGTTGATCTCAAATTCCGTTCAAATAAACCGTTAAGGTTTCGTGAGATTCGTTCGGGATCTTTTCTCATGGTTTGCAATTTTCCAACGTAATCGGACCGTATGATATAAAAATCAGTAAACAAAGGATTGGATATTTCAAGTGGATCGAGTTTGTCGCGCTGCATTTTCTGGGTGTCGATCATACTGCTTACACGGAATCCATGGCGGTCGAGCAAGGTTTCGATATTATTACGACCGATATTATATCCAAGCTTTTCACCAACGGCTGCAACACTATCTTTGATGATGCGTGCGTGCAACGGGTCCATTGCATCAAAATCAAAAAGTGTAAATACAAAACGATGCGACTGAGATGGTGTGTTCGATATGGATTCAAAAACGCGGTGAACTTCATCATGATCCAGATAATCGAGAAAACCTTCGGCAATAAACAGGGTAGATTTATCAGGATCGAAAGATGGATGGGTCTGGAGCAGCCGATCGAAATCAGCATCGTGCTCGCCGATCGGCAGATGCCAAAGAGATGGTGGATTAAAATTTGTAACCCTGTTCAATTTCTTCTTGAGTGCATGCGTTCTTGGTTTATCGAGTTCAAACGATTGTCCTCCCCACAGCGCCCAGCGTATTCCCGCAAAATCAAAACCGGAGCCTATCACGACCAATTGTTCATATCCATCATCCCACGCCTTTATTAATTCTTCTTGGATGTACTTTTTTCGCATAACCAGATGCATCAGATCGCCTGGCAGGACGGCATCTTCG
>Ga0114931_10007248_pt1 | contig 13554 bp, 7 predicted proteins | sample 2SBtaG_FD_89579 | JGI IMG/M metagenome (GOLD analysis project Ga0114931, IMG submission 89579) | Deep subsurface microbial communities from Kolumbo volcano to uncover new lineages of life (NeLLi) - 2SBTROV14_V59a metaG | ecosystem: Environmental > Aquatic > Marine > Volcanic | place: Kolumbo... | reverse complement strand
GTAGGCGCGGCTTGCAGCCGCACTGCCCCCGTAGGCGCGGCTTGCAGCCGCACTGCCCCCGTAGGTACGGCTTGCAGCCGCACTGCCCCCGTAGGTGCGGATTGCAGCCGCACTGCCCCCGTAGGTGCGGCTTGCAGCCGCACTGCCCCCGTAGGCGCGGCTTGCAGCCGTACGATCCCCGGCATAGCGATCTTCTGTGGTTTGCTTCACCGGACACGCCCAAACAAAAAGGGGGATGCACATCCCCATGCACATCCCCCAATCTCCCCAATCTCTCTAATCTCCCGGCATCCAATCCTTAATCCTCAATCTTCAATTTTCCTTTTCTCTCAATCCCCATACGCCATCTCCATCGTCGGCTCCACCTCCCTCGTCTCTTCCGCGTCCTTGCGGAATTGTTGGGTGTAGAGCCGGTAGTAGTGGCCGCCCTGGGCCAGCAACTGGCGATGGTCGCCCATCTCGGTGATGCGACCGTTCTCGATCACCAGGATGCGGTCGGCGTTGCGGATGGTGGAGAGGCGGTGGGCGATGACGAAGCTGGTGCGCCCCTCCATCAGGGTCTCCATCCCCTGCTGGATCAGCGTCTCCGTCAGCGTGTCCACCGAACTGGTGGCCTCGTCCATGATGAAGATGTCGGGCTGGGCCAGCACCGCACGCGCCAGGCTGATCAGCTGCTTCTGGCCCACAGAGAGCAGACCGCCGCCCTCACCCACCTCTTCGTCGTAGCCCTTCTCCAGCTCCAGGATGAACTCGTGCGCACCCACCATGCGCGCCGCCTCCTCGATCTCGGCGTCGCTGGCGTCCAGCCGGCCATAGCGCAGGTTCTCGCGGATGGTCCCGGAGAAGAGGTGGGGCGTCTGTAGCACCATGCCGATGCGTGACTGGATCGCACGCTGGGTGAAGTCGGTGTAGTCTTCGTCACCCATGCGGATGGCGCCCCCGGTCGGCTCGTAGAAGCGGCAGATCAGGTTGACGATGGTCGACTTGCCGCCGCCCGTGGGACCCACCAACGCGATGGTCTCGCCCTGCCTGACGAATAGATTGAAGTTTTCCAGCACCGGCTTGCCCTCTTCATAGGCGAAGTCTACATGGTCGAACTCGATGTCGGCCTGCATGGAACCGGGATCGAAGGCGTCCGGTTTGTCCACCACCTCCGGCGTCGAATCCAGCAGTGAGAAAATGCGCTCGCCCGAGGCGATGGCCTGCTGCATGGAGGCGTAGACCCGGGCCATCTCCTGAATCGGCCAGAGCATGAAGGTGATGTAGGAGATGAAGGCCTGGATGCCGCCGATGCTGATGCCCCCGACTTGGGCCTGCAACCCGCCGTACCAGATGACGCCGCCGACCGCGAAGGCCGCGATCAGCTGTACCGTCGGCAGGAAGAGGGCCGATAGCCAGGCCGCGCGATAGCCAGCCCGGTACATCTCCCCTGACAGCTCGCCGAACTCAGCCAGGTTAGCCTCCTCCCGGCGCAGCCCCTTGATCACGCGCACGCCGGTGATGGTCTCGTTGTAGTGCCCCGTGATCTTGGAGTTGATGCGGCGCACGTTGCGGTATTGGATGATGATGCGCTTCTTGAATTCCATGGCCACTACCACAATCACCGGCAGGATCACCGCCACCAGCACCGTCAGCCGGGCGTTGATGATCCACATGAAGTAGAGCGCGGTGGCGATGTTGGTGATGGCCCAGGTCACGTCCAGCATACCCCAGGTGACCAGCTCAGCCACCCGGTCGGCGTCGGACGTAACCCGGGAGATGATCCAGCCGATGGGCGTGCGGTTGTAGTAGCCCAGCGACAGGTCCTGGAGTTTGGCAAACATGGCCTTGCGCAGGTCGTAGCGCACCTTGTGGCCCAGAATGCCCGTCAGGTAGATGAAGCCGAAGACGGCCAGGGCCTGGACCAGAATCAGACTGCCATAGCGGGTGACGATGCTGACCAGCGCCTGCTTGTCCTGGGCGACGATGCCCTCGTCGATGATCTGTTTGCTCAAAAACGTGAAATACGAGTCCAGGAAGGAGACGAACGCGATCAGGACCAGGAAACCTACCGCATAGGGCCAGTGAGGCTTCAGTTGGCCGATGATGCGACCGACGGTCCTGCCGTTGAACTGGGTTGTGAATTCTTCTTCCTCGAACTCGTCATAATGGTCTGACATGGCTCAGTTCCTCCTCGAGTTCCGATTCCATGCGCGTCTGCGCTGCATAGATGCTTTGGTACATGCCCGGCTGCGCCAGCAGTTCTTCATGACTGCCGCGCTGAACGATCCGCCCCTGCTGGAGCACCAGAATCTGGTCGGCGCTCATCAGGCTCTGCACCCGATGGGCGATGATAAAGGTGGTGCGCCCTTTCATCAGCCCTTCCAGCGCCCGCCGGATCAAGGCCTCAGTCTCCGTGTCCACGGCTGACGTCGAGTCATCCAGGATCAGGATGCGCGGGTCCTTGAGCAGGGTGCGGGCGATGGCGATGCGCTGTTTCTGTCCGCCGGACAGGGTCGTGCCCCGCTCGCCCACCAGCGTGTCATAGCCGTCGGGGAACTTGGTCACGATCACGTCGTGGATGGCTGCGGCCCTGGCCGCGGCCTCCACCTCTTCCTGGGAGACCTCCCGCCCCACGCCGAAGGTGATGTTGTCCCGCACCGTGCGCGAGAAGAGGAAGGGTTCCTGCTCCACGATGCCGATCTGCTCGCGCAGATAGCCCCGGGGATAGTCAGTCAGCGGCTTGCCGTCCAGCAGGATCGCGCCGCCGTCATACTCATAGAAGCGGGGCAACAGGTTCACCAGCGACGTCTTGCCGGAGCCGGTCGCGCCCAGCAGGGCGATGCGCTGCCCCGGCCTGACGTGGAACGCGACGCCCTGAAGCACTTGGGCGTCTGTTCCATCATAGGCGAAGTCCACGTTGAGGTACTCCACATCGCCTTCCAAATGATCCGGTGGCGTGAACCCGGACAGGTCCAGCGCTTCCCGATTCTCGCTGATCACCGAGGCCACGCGGCCGAAGGAGACCAGTCCAGTGGACATCTGCACGATCAGCCGGCCTAAGTTGCGGATGGGCCAGATGATCCAGATGAGCATGCTGGCGTAGGCCAGGTACTCGCCCACGGTGATCGTTCCGTTGATGGCCATGATCGCGCCCACGGTGAAGCCGGTCAGCATCTGGAAGCCGGCCAGCGTGTCCGAGACCGGCCAGTAGAGGGAGTGCATCATCAACAGACGCCGGCCCCGCTGGTACATCTCGCTGTTGGCTTCCTCGAATTTCTCCTCTTCGAATGGCTGGCGGGCGAAGGCTTTCACCACCCGCACGCCGCTCAGGTTCTCCTGCAAGCGGCTGGAGAGGACGGCTTCCTGCTCCTGGTAGCGTTCGTAGACTTCAGAGACCTTCTTGAAGAAGAAGAATGACATGACCAGGATCAGGGGGATCACCACCACCGAGATCAACGCCAGCCGCCAGTTGATGTAGAGCAGCGCGCCGAAGTTGATCAGGAAGAGCATGAGAATGCGTCCGGTGTCGATGGCCTGTTCGGCATAGAAACGGCGCAGCGCGTCCACGTCCGAGGTGGCGCGCTGGATCAACTCACCCGTGCTCATGTGGTCGTGGTAGCTGAACGTGAGCCGCTGGATCTGGTCGAGCATGTAGTTGCGTAGACGGCGGGTGACGCCTTCCGACGTGCTCGCAGCCAACTTACCGCTCAGGAAGGTGAACCCGCCCTGGACCGCGGCCAGAAGCACGAAAGCCAGCGCGATCAACGGCAGGGCGATGGGTTTTTCGTCGGCCACCAGATAGGTGTCCACGAAATAGGCGACCAGCAGGAAACTGGCCGTGCGCGCGGCCGTGCCCAGGGCCAGGCTCCCGATCGCGGCCAGATAGGCCAGCCGGTAGCCGGTCATCAACCGCCACAGCCCGCGCCAGCGGCCGTCGCGCACGGTTTCCTTCAGATCGTATGCATCTTTGGGGGGAATGTTGTCGAATGGGTTGTTCGATCCGTCGTTCGAACTGTTGTCCAACTCGCCGTGCAACTCTTCATTGTTCAATGTCACTACTGCCATGATGGCCCTCCTGAGGAGATTGAAGATTGAGGATTAAAGATTGGGTGATGCGAGATTGCGAGACTGAAGAGATCCATTGCAGCGCCGGTTCCGCCAATCTCCCGAATCTCTCGATGTCCAATTTTTAATCTTCAATCTTCAATTTTTAGCTCTTCCAATACAAAAAGACGTAGACAATCCGGTCCAACCCGGATGCCTACGTCCTGAGCTGTCGGCTACGCCCCTGTCAATCGAGACAAAGGCGCCCACCGACCAAACAAAAAGCCGCAGGCATCGGGCGATGCGCTGCGGCGTATGGTCAAGTCATCTTTCAGAGCTAACCGATAGCAGACGCACCTCTCCCTGGGTCGAATTCAACTCCGCTGGGAACAAAACGAACCATCTTTATATACTCGAACATAGATGCGTCTCCTTTTCGAAACTCTTTCCAAGGGCCTGTTCACCCTCGCCCGCCTACTTTATCATGGTTTGGACAGGATGTCAAGACACAATTTTGTGTTTTTGTGAAATTGGGTGTCACTTCAATGTTTCGGGGTGAGTGCGTCGCATTGACCAAAAATAATTCGATTCACCCCAGGACGTCCGGTCAATGCGATGGACTCACCCCAGGTTATTGAGCAGATACAAATTGGTGCAAAAGAAACCGGGTTTTTTGTATCGACACTGCGGAGATTGTCGATATTCGTAAAAACCCGGTTTCTCCTCAGTGGGCGCTATTCCAGTGGACTGAGCCAGCGTTTGCTGTCATCGCCGTCCGCGGCCCAGCCTTCGATGCCGCCGTCATCCGAACGAATTTGGTACCAGACGAAGCCATCTACGCTCTGGGGGCCGGCGAGCACAGTGAATTGGGCGCCGGCGTTGACCTGGGTGATCATAGGGCCGTCTGTGCCCGGCAACGCGCGGATGGACAACTGCTGCCCCTGCTCCACGGTCACCACCACCCGATCACCCACGCGCGGCGCGCGGTTGACCGGCTGGGCCTCGCCAAGGCGGGGGCTAAGCCATTCGCTTTCGTCATCCCCCTGGGCGATCCAACCCTGGTTGCCGTTGCGGTCGTCCACCTTCCACCAGGTATAGCCGTCGGCCTCGCTGGGACCGTCGATTACGTCCACCACTTGGCTGCCGCTCAGATAGGTGACGATAGCGCCGCCGGTTCCAGGGGTCGCACGCATGTTAAGCCCGCCCGGCGCGGCAATGCGCGCCGGCTGGCCGATGCTCAGGGCTGTGCCCGGCTCCGGCGTGGGGGTGAAGGTGGCTGTGGCTTCCGGCTCTGGCGTGGGGGCGACGGGCGGCGTCGGCGTCACTTCGTGCAATTGAACCTGATTGGCCGTGGTGGCGGTGACATTGGCGTCCGGCTGAGGTTGGATCTGTTGCGCGGCGGGGAGGGGAGGCGTCGGCGTAGGGCGGGGCGCGAAACTGCCGCACGCCAAGGCCGGCCCCGCCCACAGGAGCGAAACGGCAAAGAGCACGCGCATTTGCCAGGACTGCCATAGGCGGTCCAGCCGCGTGCGAAGTGTATGTAAGGGAGCAGGATTCTTGTCGTTCATACCCCTATTATAGCGCAGGATGGCTGAGTCGTCAGTTTTGGGACGACAATAGAACGCGGATTTCGCGGACTTTTGTTTTTATCCGTGCAGATCGTATCTGCTCAATAAACCGGTGAAGTCCATCGCACTGACCGGGCGTATCGGGGAAATTCGGCCTGTATTGGGTCAGTGCGACGCACTCCGCCCCGAAATATTGAGGTGATACTGCAGATCCGCTCAATCCGCAAAATTCGCGTTCTATTGTTCTCCGCAACCTCAGAGCTTATAGCTGGACGAATTTCATCCAGGTCAGTTCTTTCCAGGTGGAGAGTTGAGCCAGGATTTCAGGCGGGGGCGCGTCGTCCAGCCCCAGGGCCATGATGGCGTCGGTGCGCGGGCCCCAGCGGCCCACATGCATGAAGCCGATGTTGATGTCCGCCTCGCCGAGTAGGGTGCCCACCCGACCGATGATGCCCGGCTGATCCCGGTGGGAGGTGAGCAGGATGTATCCCCTGGCCGGGAAGTCAATCCAGAGATCATTGATGTCTACGATATAAGGCGCGTCTTTGAGTATGGAACCGCGCACGGTCCAACGGGTGTTGTCCGACGTAGCCCGGATGCTGAGCATGTCATCATAGCGATCCGGCGCTTGATGCTTCTTGCGCTCGATCAGGTTGAGGCCGCGGCGTTCGGCCAGCACCATGGCGTTGACCAGGTTGACGCGTGTAGAGAGCACGCTGGCCAGCAGTCCCTTGACCACGGCCGCGTTGATGTAACTGAGATCGAAGTCGGCCAGCCGCCCATGCGCGGTCACCTCCACATCGCCCATGCCCTGGGCGCCCAGTTGGCGCAGAAAACACCCCATGCGCTCGGCCAGATCGATGTAGGGAACCAGGAATTCCATCTCGGCCGGGGGGATGATGGGGGCGTTGACCGCATAGCGGGCCGGGCGATCGTGAAGCACGTCCACCACCTGGGTGGCGACGTCGCTGGCCACCTTTTCCTGAGCCTCCACTGTGCTGCCGCCCAGATGGGGCGTGAGAATGATCTTCTCATGGTTGCGCACGGGGCTGTCCGCGGGCAGCGGCTCCACCGCGAAGACGTCCAGGGCCGCGCCGGCCACATGCCCCCGTTCGATGGCATCCACCAACGCGATCTCATCCACCACGCCGCCCCGGGCCACGTTGAGGACGCGCACGCCGGGCTTGGTCATGGCCAGCCGCTCGGCGTCCAGCAGGTTGCGGGTCTGGTCGGTCAGGGGCACGTGCAAAGTGATGAAGTCAGCCCGCGCCAGCAGGGTTTCTATATTCACCAACGCCACATTGCGCTGGTTGGCGTACTCTTCGGTCACATAGGGATCATAGGCGATGATTTCCATGCCCAGCCCCTGGGCTCGCCGGGCCACCTCCTGTGCGATGCGCCCCAGGCCGATGACGCCCAGGGTTTTGTTACGCACTTCCGTGCCCACGAAGCGGCTGCGCTTCCAGTCTCCGGCCAGCACGTGCTGGTAGGCCTGGGGAATGTTGCGGGCTAGGGTCATGAGCATGGCGATGGTGTGTTCAGCCGCGGCCACCACGTTGCCCGTGGGCGCGTTGACCACGATCACGCCGGCCTGGGTGGCCGCGGGAATGTCGATGTTGTCCACGCCTACGCCGGCCCGGCCGATGACGCGCAGCCTCTCGCCGGCTTCAAGTACATCCGCGGTCACCTTGGTGGCGCTGCGCACCAGCAGGGCGTCGTAATCGCCGATGATTTCGACCAACTCGTCGGGACTCAGACCCGGCCTGTAGTCGACTTCGATGTCGCTGGCCTCATAGAGCGGCGTCAGGCCGGACTCGGCCAAGGCGTCGCTCACCAATACTCGGAAATTGTCGCTCATCAGTCAATTAGATCCTCTTCGTTTTCCAACCACATGCGCTCCGGCGCGCTGATGCCCAGCAGCCCCAGGGTCTTGGCGAGAACGATACGCGTCGCCTGGCTCAGCAACAGGCGAGCTTCGCTCAGTTCCGGGTTCTTTGGATCGAGCACAAAGCAGTCGCGATAGAAGGCGCTGAAGGTCTTGGTCAGATCGATGGCATAGTGAGTGAGGTTGTGGGGCGAAAGCCGTTCGATGGCCGTCTCGATCTGCTCTTCCAGCCCCAGCAACTTGCGGATCAGCGTCAACTCCGACGGGTGGGTGAGCAGGGCCAGGCGCGCCGGCGTCCGCTCATCGTCGAGAGTCGGGACGGCAAGCCCCTTCTCTCCGGCTTTTTCAAGAATGGAGCAGATGCGGGCGTGGCCGTACTGCGCGTAGAAGACCGGATTTTCGCTTTTTTGGGCCACCGCCAGATCCAGATCGAACTCGATGGTGCTTTCTGGCGCGCGGGTGAGCAGATTGAAGCGCAGGGCGTCGGCCCCCACCTCTTTGACCACGTCGTCGATGGTGATCAGGTTGCCGGCCCGCTTGCTCAGCTTGACTTCCTTGCCGTCACGGACCAGCTTGACCAAATCGTACATCAGGATGACCAGCCGCGTCGGGTCCAGCCCGAAGGCCCGCATCATGGCGGACATGCGCGCCACGTGGCCCTGGTGATCCACGGACCAGACATTGACCACTTTGTCGAACTTGCGCCGAAAGAATTTGTCATAATGATAGGCGATGTCACCGGCGAAGTAGGTGGGCTTGCCGTTGGAGCGCACGACCACGGTGTCTTTGTCGTTGCCAGGGTATTTGCTGGAGAGGAACCAGACCGCGCCGTCCCGCCGCACCAGTTCGCCCCGTTCGTCCAGGTAGTCCAAGGCCCGCTGAACCAGCCCTTCGTCATAGAGGGTTTGCTCTCGAAACCAATTGTCGAAGACCACGCCCATGCCCGCCAGCTCCTCCTTGAGCGCGGCGAGCACGATCTCCTCGCCGATGGGCTTGAGCGCTTCGATGGCTTCGTCCCGCTCCATCTGCAGGAAGCGGTCACCATATTTGCCGACCACGGTCTGCGCGTAGTCGATCATGTATTCGCCCTGATATCCCTCCTCGGGCAGGGGGACGTCCTGGCCCAGGAGTTGGGCGTAGCGGGCGTACAGGGTGGCCGCGAAGTGGTCGAACTGGCTACCCCCGTCATTGACATAATATTCTCGTTGCACCCGGTAACCGGCAGCCTCCAGCACGTTAGACAGGGAATCGCCCAGGGCCGCGTTGCGTGCGCCGCCGTAGTGGATGGGGCCGGTGGGGTTGGCGCTGACGAACTCCACCTGCCAGTATTGGCCTGCGCCCTGGTCCAGGTTGCCGAACTCGACCCCCTGTTCGACGATGACGCCCACCTGCTGTTGCAGCCAATCATTCGCGAGATAGAAGTTGATGAAACCCGGCCCAGCGATCTCCGTCCTGCCGACCAGCGCGCCCGCCGGCAGGTGATCGACGATGGTCTGGGCGATCTGGCGCGGGTTGACCTTCCCGCCGCCGGCCTTGCGCGCGGCCGCAGCCGCGGTCATGGCGATGTTGCTGCTGTAGTCGCCGTGGCCCTCCTGTTTGGGGCGCAGGATCTCCACCGGCGGCATGGCGAAGTCGGGCAGCGCGCCCGCACCCTGGGCCTGGGTGATGGCTTCTTCCACCAATGCTTTTATCTCGTCGCGTACCATTAAATTTTCTCCATATTATACCAATTCGGCCCCACCTCCACGTCCACCTTCAGCGGAACCACGAGCGTATAGGCCGACTCCATGACCTCTCGCACCAGGGCTGCGGCGCGTTTCACCTCTTCGGCCGGCGTCTCCAGCACCAGTTCATCGTGGACCTGGAGCAACATGCGTGTGCGATAGTCACCCTGGGTCAGCCGCTGGTGGAGATGGATCATGGCCAGCTTCATGATGTCGGCCGCGGTCCCCTGGATGGGGGCGTTGATGGCGGCCCGTTCCAGGGCCTGGCGCTGGTTGTGGGGCAGGCGTTCGTTCTTCAACTCCGGGAAGAAGCGCTTGCGCCCCAGCAGGGTCTCCACATAGCCCCGTTCGTTGGCCTGCTCGATGGTTTCCGCGACATATGTGCGGATGGCGGGGTAGGTTTCGAAATACTGGTCCAGGAAAATCTGGGCCTCCGCCGGCGTCAGTTCCGTGCGGTTGGAGATGCCGAAAGCGCTGGAGCCGTAGACGGTGGCGAAGTTGATGGTCTTGGCCACGCCTCGCTGATGACGATCCACCTGGTCGATGGGCACGCCGAAGAGCCGGGCCGCGGTGGCCTTGTGGATGTCCTGGTCGGCCAGGAAGGCCTCGATCAGTCCCTGCTCGTTGGCCACGTGGGCCAGCACCCGCAACTCCACCTGGCTGTAGTCGGCCGAGATCAGCGACCATTCTGGCGGCGCGATGAAGGCCCGGCGGATCTCCCGCCCCAGGTCGGTGCGGATGGGGATGTTCTGCAAATTGGGATTGCTGCTGCTCATGCGCCCGGTGATCGCGCCTGTCTGGTTGAAGCTGGTATGAACCCGCCCGGTTTCGGGGTTGACCAGTGTAGGCAGCGCGTCCACATAGGTGCCGCGCAGCTTCTCCAACTGGCGTTGTTCGAAGATGATCTCCAGCACCTGGCGCTGGGTGGCGCTCAGTTGATCGGCGCGTTCGGCCAGCTTTTCCAGGTTGCCGACCGCGGTGCTGTAGTTGCCGGAAGAGGTCTTCTTCATGCCACGGGAGGGGAAGCCCAGTTCCTCGAAGAGCACCTTGCTCAATTGTTGGGTGCTGCGCAGGTTGAATTCGTGACCCACCAGTTTATAAAGCTGGGCGGTCAGATCGGCCAGCCGTTGGGTCAGCCGCTGCGACATCTCCTTGAGAAAGTCCGTGTCCAGGAGAATGCCGGCCATCTCCATGTCGGTCAGCACCGGTAGCAGCGGCTCCTCGATAGTCATATAGAGGTCCCACATGCCCGCTTCCTTGAGCCGAGGGACCAAGATGTCGAACAGGCGGATGGTGGCGTCGGTGTCCGCACAGCAGTAGGGCGCGGCTAGCTCGACGGGGGCCGCGTCCATGGTGATCTGTTTGCGCCCGCTGCCGATCAGGTCGGAGAGTTCGGTCATGCGCCAGCCCAATTCGTGCCATGCCTGGGCTTTGAGGCCAAGCGAGCGGCTGCCCGGGTCTAGCAGCCAGGCCATGACCATGGTGTCGTAGATATCGCCGGTCACCTCCAGCCCGTGACGCAGGCAGACGGTGAGATCGTACTTGCCGTTGTGGGCCAGTTTGGGAATGCTTCCGTCCGCGAACGCAGGCTGGAGCGCGGCCTTCACCGTCTCCCACGGAAGCTGGCCGCCCGCGGCCATCTCCGGTGCGTGGCCCACGGGGATGTACGCGGCCTGTCCCGCTTCCCAGCAGACGCCCAGCCCCACCAGGTCGGCGCGCATGGCATCCTTGCTCGTGGTCTCCACATCGAAGCTGATGATCTGGGCCTTGGCCAGGGTGGCAGCCAGACGCGCCAGCGCGGCCTCGTCCTGGATGGTCTCGTAGGAGGCGTCGGGATCGGGGAGGTGGGGCTTGCCCGGCTCCGGCATGGCGACCGAACCGCCGAAAAGGGACAACTGGCCGGACGCGCCCGCGGGCGTCTCCGGCTGGTCGTCAGAGGGAGGCAGATCCCGGATCAGGCTGCGGAATTCCAGTTTGTCGAAGAAAGTGACGACCTTGTCGCGGTCGAAATCGCGCAGGCGGCACTGATCGATGTTGTAATCCAGTTCCAGATCGGTGACGATGGTGACCAGGCGCTTGTTGAGCATGACCTGCTCTTTGGCCGCGAGCAGGTTCTGCCGGGTTTTGGGACCCCGGATCTCGTCCGCGTGGGCATAGATGTTCTCCAGAGTACCGTACTGCTTGAGCCATTTGATGGCCGTCTTCTCGCCCACGCCCGGGATGCCGGGGATGTTGTCGGACGCGTCGCCGGTCAGCGCCTTGAGGTCGATGAACTGCTGGGGCGTCAGGCCATAGCGCTCCTCCACCTCCTTGAGGCCGTAGGCGCTGGTCTTAGGGCGCGGTCCGCCCGACGTGTAGAGGATCTTGATGTGCTCGTCCACAAGTTGGAACATGTCCCGGTCGCCGGTGAGGATGAGGACGTCATACCCCTTGTCCGCGGCCTGGCGAGCCAGGGTTCCCAGCACGTCGTCGGCCTCATAGTCGGGATAGGTGACGATGGGAATGTCGAAGGCTTCCAGCAGTTCCTGGATGCGCTCTAGTTGGGGGCGTAGGTCGTCGGGCATGCGCTCGCGGGTGGCCTTGTAGTCGGGGAACTCGCTGTGCCGCCAGGTGTCGCCCAGGTCAAAGGCCACGGTCACGCAGTCGGGCTTGACCTCTTTCATGACGCTGAGCAGTTTGCGCGCAAACCCATAGACCGCTGCCGTGAGTTCGCCGGAACTCGTGGACAGCGGCGTCTTCATGCCGAAATAGGCTCGGTAGGCCTGGGAATGGCCGTCGATCAGGAGTATGGTGGACATAGGAAGTGAAACGTGACAGGTGACAAGTTGCAAGTGGCGGGCAGTGACGTCTCACTTCACTTGCCACTTGCCACTTTTCACTCGATCACCAACTCCCCTTCCTCCACCAACGCCTTCACCTGTTCGAGCTTCATGATGGAACGCAGGGTGCGGATCGCGCGGCCCGCGTCCAGGCGCACGCGGCCGGTGGGCAGTTCCAGGATGTAGTTGTTGCGGCTTTTGTTGACCAGCAAGATCACATCATCCGGTTTCTCTTGCCAGGGTGTGGTGACGGTTTGATAGGCCATGGCGGATAGCGTTCCCTTTGTTTGGTGTATCGACCCGGCGCTGTCAGTATGGACAGTGACGCGTCAGGCGGTTTCCGTGCTTGGAAAAAGGCCTAGGTATTCTACAGGCGCGCAGGAGATTTGACAAGAAGTCGATGGCCGTTGGTCTTCAGGTGTTGATCGAAAATCTACAGCGCACAAAAAGTGGTGGCGCGAGGGGCGCTCGTCGTTAGTCGTTGGTCGTTCGTCGCTCGTCATTCGTCGTTGGTCGTTGGTCGTTCGTCATTCATCCCACAGACATCACTGGATCATCTCCCCTATCCCGGCAGCGGCAACTTCGGATACTTCCGCCCACCCGCCTGACGCTCCGCCTCCCGCGCGGCCTCGGCCTCCGCGATGCGGGCCTGGGCCTCCAGTCGCGCCTGGTAGCGACGCCGCTCCTTGGAGAGCCACTGCTTGGGGTCCAGGCTGGCGTCGATCAGCCGCGCGGAGACCAGATAGCCGGTGTGGGCCACCATCTCATCCTCAGGCCGCAACCGCTCCGGCACGGGCTTGTAGCGCCGCACCAGAACCTCTTCCACGCCGATGTCCGCGAAGCCGTTGGCCTCCAGCCCTTCCAGCAGCTCGATGACCTGGTTGACTGTGGGCGTCAGGCTGGCGAAGAAGCCGCCCGTGCGCAGCGCGTCCCGCACCTGCGCCAGATAACGCCACGGCTCGCGTACGTCCAGCATCAGCGCGTCCGCGTCCTGCTGGAGGAAGCCATCCTTGATGTCGCGCAGGTGCATCTCCACATAGGGCAGCAGGGCCACCCGATCCAGGTTGTTGCGGGCCAGTTGGTAGTTGTGCTCCCGGGTTTCGTAGGTGTAGACCCGGCCTGTGGGCGCCACAGCCCAGGCCAGCGCGGTGGTCAGCCCGCCGCTGCCCGTGCCCGCCTCCACCACCGTGGCGCCGGCGCGCAGATTCAGTTTGTGGACCAGGTAGGCCGCGTCCTTGGGGTAGATGATCTGGGTGCCGCGTTTGAGATGCTTGATCAGGTCCGTGAGCGACGGCTCCAGCAGCAGGGCCTGCGAGCCCAACTGGCTGACGACCGCGCCGCCATAAGGCTGGCCGATGAGCTTGTCATGGGCGAAGACGCCCTGGTGGGTGTGCATGTCGCGCCCCGGCGTCAGCTTGATCACATAGCGTTTCAGGTCCGCGGTCAGCAACAGCGCCAGGTCCCCGACGCGGGCCAGGGATTGGCGTTCGGCGAACCAGTTGGATTGGGGCGGGCGGTCTGAGGTTGGCATG
>Ga0114931_10007247_pt1 | contig 13556 bp, 8 predicted proteins | sample 2SBtaG_FD_89579 | JGI IMG/M metagenome (GOLD analysis project Ga0114931, IMG submission 89579) | Deep subsurface microbial communities from Kolumbo volcano to uncover new lineages of life (NeLLi) - 2SBTROV14_V59a metaG | ecosystem: Environmental > Aquatic > Marine > Volcanic | place: Kolumbo... | reverse complement strand
TGGTTGCGCGTAATGGCAAGACCTGGTGCGTGGTAGCGGAGGGAGATCACTTCACACCCGTCGAGGTTCGGGTGGGGGCGGCAGCGGCGGATGGGCGGATCCCGGTCCTGGCAGGGCTCAAGGCGGAGACCCGTGTGGTCACCCGGGGGGCCTACGAGCTGCTGTATCGCGACATCAAGGAACTCATCCGCTTCGAGGATTGAATCGATGCTTGAACGGATACTTCATCATCCCATCGCCGTGGTGCTGGGTATGTTGCTCATTGGTCTGGGCGGGTTTGCCAGCCTGCGTGGTCTGCCGGTGGATCTGTTTCCACCCCTGGACTACCCCCTGATCAATATCATCACCCACTATCCCGCCGGTACGGCGGAGGATATGGAGCAGCTCATCACCCGGCCGATCGAGAATGCCATGATGGGGCTCACGAACCTGCGGCGGGTGCGCTCAACCTCCGCCCCCGGTTTCTCGCAGGTCACGGTGGAATTCACCTGGGGGGTGGGCGCCCTGCAGGCGCGACAACTGGTCGACAGCCGCCTGAGCTCGCTCAAGCTGCCCGTCGGCACCCGGCCGGAACTGGAAAATATCGGCACCTCACTGGCCATGCTGTCCACCTATACCCTGAGTGGCGGTGATCCGGTGGCATTGCGCGCCTGGGTGCAATACCGGCTGGCGCCACGCCTGGCCGCACTGCCCGGGGTGGCCCGGGTCCAGGTCATGGGTGGTGGCGAGGCCGCCTGGCGTATCGATCTGGATCCACTGGCCCTCAAGCGCCATCACCTGTCTGTACCGGTGATTGCCGCTGCGGTACGTGCAGCCAATGTGCTGGCTACCGGTGGCTATCTGGAACGCCACGGCCGGGATCTGCTGATCCGTACCGAAGGACGGCTGTTGAGTCTCGATGAGCTGCAGCAGGTAACTGTTGGTCACGGTGCTGACGGTCGGCCGTTACGACTGGGTGACGTGGCACAGGTCTACAGCGGCACCAAACCCGAGCGCTATGTCATTACCAGTAACCGGCAGCCGGCGGTGGCCTTTACGATCCAGAAGCAACCCGGGGCCAGTACACTGGCTGTCTCACAGGCGGTGGACAGCGCACTGGACCGATTGCCGTTGCCGCCGACGGCACAGCTGGAGAAATTCTATGATCAGGCCGGGATCATCGGTCTGGCCTACCGTAACATGCGCAACAACCTGCTGGTGGGTGTACTGCTGGCTATCCTTGCCGTGGTCTGGGTACTGGGGCGCAACCGGGCCAGCCTGGTGATTGCCACCAGTTTCCCGCTGGTCCTGCTGGCCACCTTCGTGGCGATGGGGGCGTTTGATCTTGGCTTGAACCTCATGACCCTGGGGGCGCTCACGGTGGCCATCGGCCTCATCGACGACGATGCCATTGTGGTGCTGGAAAATATCGATCGTCATCGCAGCCAGGGCAAAGCCGCCCTGCGCGCCGCACTGGATGGCGCCCGCGAGGTACTGGCGCCGGATGTCGCCGGCACCCTGACCGTGCTGGCCGCCTTCGTACCGCTGGTGCTGGTGAGTGGCCTGACGGGGCGTTTGTTCCAACCCTTCGGCCTCACCTTCGGATTTATTCTGTTGTTCTCGCTACTGCTCTCGCTGACCCTGATCCCGCTGGCGGCGCTCTACTGGTCACCGCGCAAACCGCCGGCTCAAAATAATCTGACCCCGGGCGCGCGCTGGATACAGTGGCTGGGTGACTGGAATCTGCACCTGCTGGACAAGCTGCTGGTGCGCCGGCGCCTGACCCTGCTGGTGACCTTGCTGCTGCTGGTGGTGAGCCTGACGTTACTGGTCTTCAATCCGGCGCGCCTGTTGCCGTTGCTGGACGAGGACAGTTTGCTGTTGGGCTATCAGCTGGCGCCGGGCACGTCACTGGCCGAGAGCAACCGGCTGGGCGACGATCTTGAACGCCGCTTGCTGGCCCTGCCGGCGGTAAAGGCGGTATTCCGCCGCACCGGTTCACCTGACTCCACCTTTTATATAGAAGGCCCGGATGAAGGTGAACTGGTGGTGCGCCTGGATCGCAGCAAGGGCATCGATACGCTGGCGGTCAAGGCACGTATCGATCAACTGCTGGCGGCCACACCCGGCGTGGTTGGCCGGGTCAACGAACCGACTACCGAGAAGCTGGATGAATCGTTCTCCGGCCTGCCGGCCCTGTTTGGTATCACCCTCTACGGTACGGACCTGGCGCAACTCTATAGCGCCGCGGCGCAAGTGCAGGAGATGGCCGGCAATGTCGAGGGCCTGGCCAACGTGGTCAATAACACCCGGATACCGGTCGATCAGTTACGGGTACGCATCGAGCGTGCGGCACTGGCCCGTTTCGATGTGAGTCCCGGGTCGGTGGCGCAGGCCGTGCGCATGGCCATGCAGGGCGAGACCCTTACACAGGTGGTTATCGATCAGCAGCCCATCGATATTTTTCTGCGCTACAGCCGGGCACACCGCGACAGTCTTGACGATCTTCGACAGGTGCAGGTTCCCGACCGGCAGGGCGAACTGATACCTCTGGGCCAGCTGGCGCGCATCGAGACCTTGTCGAGCTACCCGATCGTCGAGCACCAGCACGGGATGCGGGCACTGACACTGACCGCGGAAATCGATGGCAATCCGCTCGCCGTGATACGTCGCCTGGACCGGGCGCTCGCTGATCTTGATCTGCCTGACTCAATTCAGTGGGGCTACACCGGTGAGTACGGCGAACTGCTGCGCACCGGGGGACAGATGTTGTGGGTGTTACTGGCCTCGGTATTACTCGTCTACGGCATCATTGCCATACAACTTGGCAATCTGCTCGATCCTGCCGTGGTGTTGACCAAGCTGCCGCTGGACTTCATGGGGGCGGCACTGGCGTTGTTCATCACCCGCCAGCACCTTGATCTCACGGTGGCTATTGGCTTTGTAACGCTGATTGGTGTGGCAACCAACAATGGCATCATGTTGCTTACCTTTACCCGCGACTTCCGCAAGCAGGGGCTGGATGCCGTCAGCGCGGTCCGCAAGGCGGTCCAGCTACGCACCCGCCCGATGCTGCTGACGCATCTCACTACATTGCTGGCGCTGATTCCGGCAGCGCTGGGTCTGGGGTCCGGGCCGCAACTCCTGCAACCGCTGGGGATCATGCTGTTCGGCGGGTTGACAACCGGTACCCTGTTGACACTCAATCTGTTACCCGTGATCTATGTCGCCACCGAGCGCTGGCGCAAGCAACCGGAGCGTCAAACTGATCCGGTATGATCTGGAAATGCCACTCATGAAGGATGAATTCCATGCAGACCAGGCGCCCGGTGCGCCCGGAGTGCTATCCAACTGGTGTATTGGCGCCAAGCAGGTGGTTGGCACCAGCCTGGGCCCCGGAAGAGTCTGGTTCACCGTGGGGCAGGGGATCCTTAACGAAATATATTACCCGCGCGTGGACATTCCGCAAGTGCGCGACCTCGGTTTTATCGTTGCTGACGGTCAGGGCTTTTGGCAGGAGGTGAAGCAGGTCAGAGACTGCCATGTCGAATGTGTCGAGGCAGGTGTTCCCGCGGTAACGGTGGTGCACCGCCATCCGCGTTTTACTCTGACCCAGCGTATTGTCTCCGAGCCGAACCGTGATGTGATTCTGGTTGAAATAATCCTGGAAGGCGACGCAGGTCTGCAACCTTACGTGTTGCTTGCACCGCACCTGGGAGCAACCGGCAAGAACAATATGGCCGAGGTGGGATACTTCCGTGGCCGCCGTGTCCTGTGGGCACGACAGGGACCCTTCGGACTTGCGCTGGCCGCCGTCGATGCACACCAGCAGGATGCTCTGGGTCCAGGCAGTGCGGGCTATTCGGGTCGCTCCGATGGCTGGCAGGATTTCAGCCGCTACGGCCGCATGAAAAACAGATACTGGCAGGCCGGCCCGGGTAATGTGGCACTAACGGGCGCCTTGCCCCGCTATGCGGTTATCGCGCTGGGCTTTGGCAGCAGCCGTGAAGCAGCGGCAACGTTGTCCGTCTCATCGTTATTGCAATCTTTCGATCTGATCTGGCGGCAACAGACCCGTCAGTGGCAGGACTGGCATGCCCAATGTCATCTTTGCACGCCGGAACATATCGAACAAATTACCCGGCCTCTCGCGGAACAGGTCAGAACCAGCGCCATGGTGTTACGCACGCATCAGGACCGGAACTTTCGTGGGGCACTGGTTGCCAGTCTCAGTGTGCCCTGGGGTGAAACCTCCAAAGAACGACCGGGCTATCACCTGGTATGGCCGCGCGACCTGGTGGAGTGTGCCGGGGCACTGTTGGCGCTCGGATCCGAAGTGGAAGCGCGAGAGATACTACGTTATTTGATGGCTACACAGTGCCAGAATGGTAGCTGGTATCAGAACCAGTGGCTTGGCAGCAAACCTAACTGGACTGGCATCCAGCTTGACCAGGTTGCATTTCCCGTGTTGCTGGCGGGGACACTTGCAGACAATGAAGCGCTGGATAGTATCGAGGTGTCCGATATGGTCGAGCGGGCACTGGGTTTTATACTATGTAACGGTCCAATCAGTCCCCAGGACCGCTGGGAGGAGAACAGCGGCGTCAATACCTTTACCATGGCCGTTTGTGTGGCGGCACTGGTTTCAGGCGCGCGTTTCCTGCCGACGGCGGATGAAGCCTTCGTACTGGAAATGGCTGACTACTGGAACGTGCGGATAGAAGACTGGACAGCCGTACACAATACGGCATTTGCCAAACGACATGGCGTTAACGGTTATTACCTGCGGATTATGCCGGCCTCTGCGCTGATGGACGAATCGGCGATGATGCACCCCCAGCCAATCAAAAACCGCAAACGGGATCCCGACCTGCGGCCTACGGAACAAATCGGTGTGGATTTCCTGCAACTGGTCCGTTACGGCTTGCGCGATGCCGATGACCCACTGGTGCGCGACACGATCAAGCTGGTTGATGAACAATTGCGGGTCGACTTGCCACAGGGCCCTTGCTGGTATCGTTACACGGGCGATGGCTACGGCGAGCATACGGATGGCCGACCCTACGACGGGACCGGTCGCGGACGCCTGTGGCCGTTACTGACCGGTGAGCGCGGCCATTATGAACTGGTCCGTGGTGCGGATGCCCGGCCTTTTCTGCAGGCGATGGCTCGTATGGCAGGAGCGGGCGGTATGTTGCCGGAGCAGGTGTGGGACTCGGATGACATTCCTGAGTATGGTCTTGCACGGGGCCGCCCGACTGGCTCTGCAATGCCATTGGCGTGGGCGCATGCCGAATACATAAAGCTTGCCTGTTCAATTGTCAAGGGTCGGCCGGTAGATCGACCTGAACCGTTATGGACGCGCTATCATGGCAAACGGCCCAGGGCCTGGATTTCGTACTGGTCGCTACAGGCGCCAGTGCGGAAAATCCCGGCGGGTGTCCGCCTGGGTTTTTGTCTGCCGGAACCGGCCACTGTTAGCTGGCGCAGTGATGCGGGTCCGGAACAAGTGCTTGATACCCGGGCGCTGGCAACGGGAGCAAATATTCTGCGTTTGCCGGCATTTGCCAAAGGGGTTCGCAAGATCACATTTCGCCTGCAACTGACGGGGCAGCCCGATACCCGGTACGAAGTACGGATTACCTCCGCTCATGCCTGATGGCTGCCGGCATGTCAGCGCCGTTCGTGCCAGGCATATTTGGTTGTCTTTATTTTACGGGGAACTATCATCACTCATGCCGGCCACAGGTGCGGGGTCTTGCCGGTGATTGAAAAGGAGGCAGGTTGATGCAAATTGGAATGATTGGTCTGGGGCGCATGGGCGCCAATATGACCAGGCGGTTGCTGCAGGCCGGACACCAGTGCGTGGTGTTCGATCATAATGCCGAAGCAATAGCTGCACTGGTGGCGGAAGGCGCCACGGGTGCGCAGAATCTGTCCGATCTGGTGGCAAAGCTCACGCCGCCACGGGCGGTCTGGCTGATGATCCCGGCGGCCTATGTCGAGGCTACGGTGACCGGGCTGGCCGGTTTTCTGCAGCGCGGCGATGCCATGATCGATGGCGGCAACTCCTATTATAAAGATGATATTGCCCGTAACAAGCAGCTATTGCCGGAGGGTATCGACTATCTGGACGTGGGCACCAGTGGCGGCGTGTGGGGGCTGGAACGTGGCTATTGTCTGATGATCGGGGGTGACACCGCGGCCGTACAGCGGCTGACCCCGATATTTGCCGCACTGGCGCCGGGACCGGGCGAGATCCCGCGTTCCGAAGGACGCAGCGGCGCGCCGGCGCCTGCGGAGCAGGGCTACCTGCACTGTGGCCCGTCCGGGGCCGGGCATTTCGTCAAGATGGTCCACAACGGGATTGAATATGCCCTGATGGCGGCCTATGCCGAGGGGTTTAATCTGCTCAGGCACGCAAATATCGGCAATCAGCAACACAGCCAGGATGCGGAAACCGCGCCCCTTCGGGAACCCGAGACACTGCAGTACGACATCGATGTACGCGAGGTCGCCGACCTGTGGCGGCGTGGCAGTGTCATCTCGTCCTGGCTGCTTGACCTGAGCGCCAATGCCCTGGGCAAGAGCCCGGATCTGGCGGATTTCTCGGGGCGGGTCTCCGATTCGGGGGAGGGGCGCTGGACCAATATTGCGGCCATCGAGGCCGGCGTACCGGTACATGTATTGAGTGCCGCCCTGTATGACCGGTTTAATTCCCGAGACGCGGGTGGTTTCGGCAATCAGTTGCTCTCGGCCATGCGCTTCGAGTTTGGCGGCCACCTGGAAAAGAAAGGGTCGTAACAAGCTGAAACAAATGACACGGAGCACACTCTTTAACAGTCTGACAGGGAATATCCCATGGTAACAACAATGAGTGAAAACGATTCTGTATCGGAGACGGCGAAGCCGGCACCTCCCTGTAACCTGGTTATCTTCGGCGCAGCTGGCGACCTCACCAAGCGCAAATTGCTTCCGGCGATTTACCACTTGCTGCAACAGGGTCTGTTACCCGATGGTTTTTCCATCATTGGCGTTGATCGTGATGAGCTGGATACCGGGCATTATCGGGACCAACTCAATACGCAGGTGCATAAATTCATTGGCGATGAATTTATACAGACAGAGTGGGACAAGCTGGTTACACGCACGCATTATCTGCAGGGTGATTTCCGCGATGCATCAACCTACAAAAGCCTTGATGCTATACTGAAAGAGATTGTCGACGAGATGGAGACTGGCGGCAACACGCTGTTCTACCTGGCGGTCCCGCCCCGTTTTTTTGGTGAAATCGCCACCCAGCTGGGTACCGCGCAGTTATCGATTGAAACGGAGAATAGCTGGCGCAGAATTATTATCGAGAAGCCCTTTGGTCACGACCTGGCCTCGGCCCGCGAGCTGAACAAGACCCTGTACAACGCTTTCAATGAACCACAGATATACCGTATCGACCATTATCTGGGCAAGGAGACTGTACAGAATATTCTTGCCTACCGCTTCACCAACAGTACCGTGGAACCCATCTGGAATCACCGCTATATCGATCATGTCGAGATTACCGTGGCGGAGAACCTCGGGATCGAGAACCGCGCAGGCTATTACGAACGGGCTGGCGCACTGCGTGACATGATTCCCAACCACCTGTTGGCACTGTTGTCGCTGATTGCCATGGAGCCCGCCAATTCAATCGATGCCAATGCAATTCGTGATGAACAAACCAAGGTATTACATGCCATTCAACCGATGGAGCCCGAGCAGGTGCTGACCCGTACGGTCAGGGGTCAATACGGTGCCGGTCAGCTTGCCGATGGCAGCATGGCTGCTGCGTATCGGGATGAACCCGGGATCGATCCGGAATCGCATACCGAAACCTTTGTCGCCATGAAGCTGATGATCGACAGCTGGCGCTGGGCCGGGGTGCCGTTTTACCTGCGTACCGGCAAGCGCATGGCCGGCCGTTTTACACAGGCCTGCATCCAGTTAAAACATGCGCCGAACATGATGTTCCGCGAGTCGCGGATTCGGAAATTCAATGCACCACCCAATATGCTGATACTGGGTATTCAGCCCGCCGAAGGCATTGGCATGCAATTCAATGCCAAGATACCCGGGCCGACGCAACAGATCAGCCCGGTGGAGATGCATTTCAAGTATGCCGATTATTTTGGCACTGCACCGAGTACCGGGTATGAGACCCTGATCTACGATTGCATGGTGGGCGAAGCCATGCTGTTCAAGCGGGCCGACACCATCGAGTCCGGCTGGGAGCTGGTGCAGCCGGTCATGGATGTCTGGAGTGCGCTGCCACCCCGGGACTTTCCGAATTATGCCTCCAGCTCATGGGGTCCGGCGGATGCGGATGAGCTGCTGGTGCACGATGGCCGTGCATGGACCCCCTGCCAGCGTTGCGCCGGGCTATAACGGGGCTGCCAGAGGTGCGCAGGTGTGCCCGCCAGCGCAGTTGCTCAGGCCCTGCGGGAACTTTTGGGCCGCCACCCCGTCCTATTGAGCATTGTTAAACACACTGCCTGCAAGTAAACGGACAGATTTGATCATGGGTACCAGTAACAAGGCTATGTGCAGAAGGTCAACAGGTCTTGAGCCTGATTCTCGTTGCTGTTTCTTTCCTGATCCCGGTTTTCCCTGAAAGGTCCGCATATCTTGATGGCCCCGGAATGGTGATTTCCGGGCGTTGTATTATTATGTCTCCTGCTGCATTTGCTGGCGGCATGGAACCAGATCGAGAAGAGAGGACAGGCATGATTCAGAATGAACATTACCAGGCTATACCGGAAGAGGTAACATCGTGACGACGCTGGCCGGGGTGCCGGCAAAACAACCAGGGGGCTCGGCGCTGGCGGCGGTTCAGCGTCTGCGAACGCACCTGGAGAGAGAGATCATCGGCCAGCAGACGCTGGTCGAACGCTTGCTGATTGCCCTGTTGACGGGCGGGCATGTGCTCGTGGAAGGTGCGCCGGGACTCGCCAAGACGCGTGCAATCAAGGCGCTGGCCGCAGGGCTCGAGGCGGACTTCCACCGTATCCAGTTCACGCCCGACCTGTTACCGGCCGACCTCACCGGCAGCGACATCTATCGCCCCGAAGACGGCAGTTTCCGGTTTCAGCAGGGCCCGATCTTTCACAACCTGCTGCTGGCCGATGAAATCAACCGCGCCCCGGCCAAGGTCCAGTCGGCCCTGCTGGAAGCGATGGGCGAGGGCCAGGTGACCGTGGGCGCGAAAAGTTATTCATTGCCGCCGCTGTTTCTGGTCATGGCGACACAAAACCCCATTGAACAGGAAGGCACCTATCCGCTGCCCGAGGCACAACTTGACCGCTTCCTGTTTCATGTGCGCGTGGACTACCCGGCACGGGAGGCGAGCCGCGAAATTCTGCGGCTGGTGCGTGCTGAATCACTGGGCGAGACTATTGCCGGCGACGCCGGTGAAGGGCTGCCCCAGACCGACGTATTCAGTGCCCGCGACGAGGCGTTGCGCCTGCACCTGGCCGAGCCGGTCGAGGATTATATTGTGGAACTGGTTGAGGCCAGCCGTGCACCGGGCGCCTATGGCGCGGAGCTGGCCGACTGGGTGCGCTGGGGTGCGAGTCCGCGTGGCGCCATCGGCATTGAGCGTGCGGCGCGTGCCCATGCCTGGCTTGCCGGACGTGATTTCGTGACGCCTGAGGATGTGCAGGCCATTGCGCCTGATACCCTGCGGCATCGGATTTTGCTCGACTACGAGGCCGAGGCCGAAGGTATCACGCCACAGCATTTCGTGGAGGAATTACTGGCCCGTGTTCCGGCACCCTGACGCAGCGGTTTTCCCCGCGATATCCGATCTGATTGCTCTGCGCGGCCCGGCCCATGGACTGGAACTGGGGTCGCGCCGTATGGCCCTGTCGGCCCAGGCCGGCGGGTACCGGTCGGTGTACCGCGGTCGCGGGCTGGAGTTCGATGAAGTGCGCATCTACCAGCCGGGCGACGCAGTGCGTGACATCGACTGGCGCGTGACTGCGCGCCGCGGGCGCGTGCATACCAAACTCTATCGTGAGGAACGCGAACGCCCGGTGTTGGTGCTTGCTGATCTGGGTCCCGGTATGTTTTTCGGTAGCCGGCGTCTGAAATCGATGCAGGCCATGCATGCATGCGCCTTGCTGGCCTGGGCCGCGGAACATGCCGGCGATCGCGTCGGCGGTGTCGTGGTGGGCGAGGAGGGACACCGGGCCCGGCCTGCCATGCCGCGACGCGCGGCGGTACTCGCCCTGCTGAACATCCTGGTGGAGTTACAACCGCGTACGCCGGTCCTGCCGGTGCCGGGCCTGCTCGACGACGGTCTGGCGCGGCTGGTGCGTACCGCGCATCCAGGTAGTCTGATTCCGGTCATCAGTGATTTCCAGACCCTGACCGCGGCCGGCGAACGTTCCCTGCAACGGCTTTCCGTACACAATGATCTGCTACTGGTGTGGATTTTCGATCCACTGGAAGCTGAGCCGCCGCCACCAGGCCGCTATCGCCTCGGTTTACCGGGGCAACTGGTCGAATTGGACAGCCGCACGGCCGCCAGTCGCTGGCGGCAACGCTTTGTCGAACAGCGCGAGCAGCTGCAACGGCTGGCACGGCGTCTGGGTTGTCCGTTGCTGGAACTGCCCACCGATGCGAACCCCGTGACCGTACTGGTGCGGGGTCTGGTGCGGCATGCGCGGGCGGCATGAACAAGCTGCCGACGAATGATCCACTGGCGGCGCTGCGCCCCCTGCATCCACCGGCGCCCATTGGCTGGTGGCCACCGGCGCCGGGTTGGTGGTTGCTGGCCGTTGCGCTGTTGGTCTTGCTGGGTGGCCTCTGGTGGTATCGCCGCCGCTCCGCGTTGCGCCGTGCTGCACTGAACGAGTTGCGGCAACTGGAGCAGAGTGACGCGGATGCAACGCACTTGACGGCCGGTCTGAACCAGTTGTTGCGCCGTGTGGCGCTGACCTGTTTCCCGCGTGATCAGGTCGCCGCACTGAGCGGTACGGACTGGCTGCGGTTTCTCGATGCGCAGGGCAGGGGCGATGGATTTTGCGCCGGTCCCGGCCGGGTGTTGGCGACGGCGCCGTATGCGCCGGCCTGCCATCTCGATCGGCCGGCACTGCTGGCGCTGGCACGGCAATGGATTCGCCAGGCCTGCCGGAGACGCTCATGATTCAGTTCGCCTGGCCCTGGTTGCTGGTATTGCTGCCTGCGCCCTGGGTGGTATGGCGCTGGTGGCCGGCAGCGCCGGAGACGGGTGGTGGCGCCCTGTTTGCCCCGTTTGCGAGCGGGCTGGGTGCGGCGGAGGCGGCAAGCCGGTCCGCGAACCCGGTGCGCTGGCGGCAATGGCTGGCTATGCTGGCCTGGATTTGCCTGCTTGCGGCCGCGGAACGCCCCCAGTGGTTGGGCGCACCGTTCGCCATGCCGCAGACCGGGCGCAATCTCATGCTGGCGATCGACGTGTCCGGCAGCATGGAAACGCCGGACCTGGCGCTCAATGGCAGCCAGGCGACGCGTCTCGATGTGGTCAAGCAGGTGGCCGGTGAATTTGTGGAGCAGCGTAGCGGGGATCGTGTCGGGCTGATTCTGTTCGGCAGCCAGGCCTACCTGCAGGCCCCGCTGACCTTCGACCATATTACCGTGCGTCATTTCCTGGATGAAGCGGTCATCGGTGTGGCCGGTCGCGAGACCGCGATCGGTGATGCCATCGGACTGGCGGTGAAACGACTGCGTCAGGCGCCGGGCAAGCAGGCGGTACTGATTCTGCTGACCGATGGTCAGAATACGGCGGGCAACGTGTCACCGCGCCAGGCGGCGCAACTGGCGGCACAGAGCGGGTTACGTATCTATACGATCGGTATCGGCGCGGACCGGATGCGGGTGCGTGGTCTGTTTGGATCGCGCCAGGTCAATCCTTCCGCGGACCTCGATGAAGCCACCCTCAAGGCAATTGCAGAGACGACCGGTGGTCGCTATTTCCGCGCGCGCGACCGCGCTGATCTCAAAGCGGTGTATGCGCAGATCGATGAACTGGAACCGGTCGCCGGCAAGGGTCGCGTAGTGCGGCCGGTGACGGCGCTCTACCCCTGGCCACTGGGCACTGCCCTGTTGCTCAGTCTGTTGTGCGCCGCCGCGCCATTGCGTCGCCGGGAGGTGGCCCTTGGCTGAGTTTCACTTTCTGCGACCGGGCTGGTTTTTCGCGCTGCTGCCATTGCTGTTCCTGCTGGTATGGCTGTGGCGCCGGCGCGTGCGCTCCACGGGTTGGCAACAGCTGGTGGCGCCGGCCCTGCTTGCGCACCTGTTGCTCGATGCGGACCAGACCGTGCGGCGGGTGCCATGGGTACTGCTGGGTTGCGGCTGGCTGCTGGCGGTCACTGCATTGGCCGGACCTACCTGGGAGCGCCAGCCGCAACCGGTCTACCGCGCCCCGGCCGACCGGGTGATTGTGCTGGATATGTCGCCGTCCATGGCAGCCGCAGATCTCAAGCCCGACCGGCTGACACGGGCGCGTTTTGCGATCCGTAATCTGTTGTCCGCGATGCGTGAAGGCCGGGTCGCCCTGGTGGTGTTCGGCGCCGAGCCACATGTGGTCGCGCCGCTGACCGACGATGTAGCGACGATCGAGGCCCTGTTGCCGGCGTTGTCCGTCGACATTATGCCGGCGCCCGGGGACCGCGCCGGGCCGGCATTGCGCAAGGCGGATGAACTGTTGCAGCGCGTTGGCAGTACACATGGCACGGTACTGCTGGTGAGTGACGGTGTTCATGATCCGGCCGACAGCCTGGAAGCGATACAGACGCTGCGCCGGCGCGGGGTACGTGTCGCGGTGCTGGGTATCGGGACACTGGCCGGGGCTCCGGTGCCTGCTCCGGACGGTGGTTTTGCCAACGGCCCGGGCGGGGCGATACAGCTGGCACGTCTCGATGAAACCGGCCTGATGGCGCTCGCCAGTGCCGGTGGTGGACGCTACCAGCGGCTGAACGCAGGGCAGCCGCTGGCGTTGTTTGATAACGCCGTTGATCATCATATCGGGTCTGCCTTGTCCGCTGACCGGGGCGTGCAGCACTGGGTGGAGAAAGGCCCCTGGTTGCTGTTGCCGTTACTCGCCATCGCCGCACTCGGCTTCCGGCGCGGCTGGCTGATGGTGCTGGTCCTGTTTATGCTGCCACCACCGCCGGCACAAGCCTTTAGCTGGCAGGATTTGTGGTTGCGTCCGGACCAGCAGGCCAGCCGCTTGCTGGAACAGGGCGATGCCACCGCGGCCGCCGAACATTTCAAGAATCCACAATGGCGCGCTACGGCCCGCTATCAGGCCGGTGATTATCCGGCTGCCGCCAGGGAGTTTACCGGGGAACAACCCGATAGTATGTACAACCGCGCGACGGCACTGGCCCGGGCCGGTCAGCTGCAGGAAGCGCTGACCGCGTATCAGCAGGTACTGGATCGGCAGCCGGATAGCAAGGACGCGCGGTTTAACCATGACCTGGTGGCAAAGCTGCTACAGCAACAGCAATCCGGGAAATCCGGCAAGCAGCAGGGTCAACAGGCACAATCCGGGCAATCCGGCA
>Ga0114931_10007246_pt1 | contig 13565 bp, 15 predicted proteins | sample 2SBtaG_FD_89579 | JGI IMG/M metagenome (GOLD analysis project Ga0114931, IMG submission 89579) | Deep subsurface microbial communities from Kolumbo volcano to uncover new lineages of life (NeLLi) - 2SBTROV14_V59a metaG | ecosystem: Environmental > Aquatic > Marine > Volcanic | place: Kolumbo... | reverse complement strand
TTTTTTCGGCCGCCAGCGGGCCCGGCTCAGTCAGTCGCTGTTTCAGGTAATAGATGGCGCCGATCACAAATGCCGTAATCACAATCGCGAAGGACAAAAAACCGCTCAGCACCATGCCGAGCCGCCACAGCCGCCCCGGACGCGAGCGCCTGCGTTTGCCCGTCTCTGGCGCGGGCGCGGGCGGCGCCTCGCTGCCGTAGGAATAATCCATGCTGTATTTCGGTTCGTCGTGCATCTGTTCCCGTGTGCCCGGTTACCGGCGCGTCCGGTTGCCGGCAGATAGCAAAAAATCAGTATTATCAACCGCAGTTAGTCGGAAATACGGCGCAACACCAACGAGGCATTGGTGCCCCCGAAGCCGAACGAGTTCGAAAGCGCGGTGTTGATTTCCCGCTCGACAGCCTTGTGGGGCACCAGGTCAATTCTGGTCTCAACCGAGGGCTCGTCGAGATTGATCGTCGGCGGCGCGATATTATCGCGGATCGCGAGCGCCGAAAAAATCGTCTCAACGGCGCCGGCCGCACCCAGCAAATGGCCAACCGCCGATTTTGTCGACGACATTGCAACACTGTCGACCTTGCTCTGAAGCAGCCTTGTTACGGCACCAAGCTCGATCTCGTCGCCCAACGGTGTCGAGGTGCCATGGGCGTTGATGTAGTCGATTTCACTTGGATCTATCCCGGCCAGATCGGTCGCCGCCGCCATTGCCCTGAAACCACCGTCACCATCTTCGGCCGGCGCGGTGATGTGATAGGCATCACCCGACATTCCATAGCCGGCAATCTCGGCGTAGATGGTTGCGCCGCGTGCCCGCGCATGTTCGAGATCCTCGACCACCACCGCCCCCGCGCCCTCTCCCATGACAAAACCGTCACGGTCCCTGTCATAGGGCCGTGAAGCCGCCTCCGGACGGTCATTGAAATGGGTCGATAGTGCCCGGCACGCGATGAAGCCGACAATACCGATCCGGCAGATCGAAGATTCGGCGCCACCGGCCACCATGACATCGGCCTCGCCCAGGGCAACCATTTTCGCGGCATCGCCGATCGCATGAGCCCCGGTCGAACAGGCCGTGACGACCGAGTGATTGGGACCCCTGAAGCCATGGATGATAGAAACATATCCTGATATCAGATTGATAAGCCGGCCTGGAATAAAGAACGGGCTTATCCGGCGCGGCCCCTTCTCGGCGAGCAGCAAAGAGGCCTTTTCGATACCGGCCAGACCGCCGATGCCCGACCCCATCAGCACGCCGGTGCGGATCTGGTCCTCATAGGCCTCGGGTTTCCAGCCGGAATCATCAATTGCCTGCTAGGCTGCCGCAATCCCGTAGATTATGAAATCATCGACCCGGCGCTGTTCCTTGCGATCGACCCATTGGTCAGGATTGAAGCTGCCGTCGCTGCCGTCGCCCCGGGGCACATGACAGGCGATCCGGCACGCCAGATCAGACGCATCGAAGCTGTTGATCTGCCCGGCGCCCGAGCGGCCGGCGATCAGCCGCGACCAGGTCTCCTCGACACCACAGGCGAGAGGCGTGACCATACCAAGGCCAGTGATGACTACTCGTCTCTGCCCGTACATATTCCTATGGCCTCACCCGCCAGCCAGCAGATGCTCCTTGTCGAATCACCGGCCCGCAGATCGCACCCTCGGCAACCCCGCCGCCAGTGCGCTTCAGCAGGCGGATTGTGGTTCAGGCGCTGGCTTCTTTCAGGAAACTGACGGCATCGCCAACCGTCTGGATTGTCTCGGCCGCATCATCAGGAATTTCAACGCCAAATTCCTCTTCAAACGCCATGACCAGTTCGACCGTGTCGAGGCTGTCGGCGCCCAGATCCTCGATAAAGCTCGCGCCTTCAGCGACCTTATCGGCGTCGACACCAAGGTGCTCGATAACAATTTTCTTAACTCTGTCCGCAATATCGCTCATTGCTCTTCCCTGATTGATTGAGCTGAAATTATCCAACAATCCGAGAGGCGGCAGACTGCTTCGTCACACCTGAGCCCAAACGGGCCGCTCCCCCTCGACATATGCTTTGTGTTATGCACCCGTTCCCGACGGTCCGGCAGAACAATTTGCGGGCTTCTAACACACTTTTTCAACCTTTACCAGATTGTCAAAGTACTCCGCCGAACACCGCTATATCATCGCCATTCCACCATTTATATGCAGTGTCTGACCGGTGACATAGCTCGCCTCTTCGCTGGCCAGATAAGCTACGCCGGCCGCAATTTCTGCCACTGCGCCGAGACGCCCGGCCGGTATCGTGCCAAGGATCGCGTCCCGCTGTTTGTCGTTCAACGCATCGGTCATGGCGGTTTCAATAAAACCCGGCGCCACGCAATTGACCGTGATGTTGCGACTTGCCACTTCCTGCGCCAGCGCCTTGGACATGCCGATCATGCCGGCTTTCGCGGCGGCATAATTGGCCTGGCCGGCATTGCCGGTGACCCCGACAATCGAGGTGATGCCGATGATCCGTCCCCAGCGGCGCTTCATCATTGCGCGCAGACAGGAACGGGCAATCCGGAACCCCGCCGTCAGATTGAGCGCAATCACCGTATCCCAGTCCTCGTCCTTCATTCGCATCGCCAGATTGTCGCGGGTCACGCCGGCATTGTTGACCAGAATGTCGACCGCGCCCATGGCCTGTTCCGCACGCGCCGCCAGCTCCGCCACCGCATCGGCGTCACCGAGATCGCAAGCGATAACATGGGCCCGCCCGCCGAGTTCACCGGCAAGCGCCTCGAGCGCCTCAACCCGGGTGCCGGACAATCCAACCGCCGCGCCCTGCGCGTGCAGCGAGCGCGCGATGGCGCCGCCAATGCCCCCTGGCGCGCCGGTGATCAGCGCCGATCTGCCGGTCAATTCAAACATGCACCCTCCCCCTGAGGACCAATCACGACGGCATCAAACGTCACCCGCCACGGCCTCGATATCTTCCGGCGTCCCGACCGCAACCGTCTCAAGTTCGCGGTCGATACGCCGGGCAAGTCCACTCAGGACCTTGCCGGCACCGATTTCATAGAGCCTGGAGACGCCTGCATCGGCCATGAAGGCCACCGATTCACGCCAGCGCACCATGCCGGTCACCTGTTCGACCAGCCCGGCCCTGATCGCCGCCGCATCACCGACAGCGGTGGCCGAGATATTAGCAACCAGCGGCACCACGGGATCGCTGACCTCCACCTCTTCAAGCGCCCGCGCCATGACCTCGGCGGCCGGCGCCATCAGCGCACAATGAAACGGTGCGCTGACCGGCAGCAGCATCGCCCGGCGCGCACCCTTGTCCCTGGCGATTTCCAGTGCCCGGTCGATTGCCGCCCTGGCGCCGCTGATGACCACCTGTCCCGGCGCATTGTCGTTGGCCGGCGCACAGACATCACCCTGTGCGGCCTCCTCGGCAACGGCGCGCGCGGCTTCAAGATCAAGTCCGAGCAGCGCCGCCATGGCGCCCTCGCCAACCGGCACCGCCACCTGCATGGCGCGGCCACGGGTCTTCAGAAGCCGGGCGGTATCACTGAGGGAAAACATTCCGGCGGCGGCAAGGGCCGAATACTCGCCAAGCGAGTGGCCGGCGACAAATTCAGCCGCCTCCCCGAGATCAAGCCCGGCATCGCGCTCCAGCACCCGAAGCGCTGCGAGACTGACCGCCATCAGCGCCGGCTGGGCGTTTTCGGTGAGCGTCAATTCGTCCTCGGGTCCCTCCCACATCAGCCGGGAAAGGTTCTGGGACAGCGCATCGTCTACCTCCTGAAAAACCTCGCGCGCGCTGGCAAAGGCCCCGGCCAACGCCCGGCCCATGCCGACATGCTGGCTGCCCTGGCCTGGAAAAGTAAACGCAACACTCATATTTGTCGGCCGCCGCCCCGCTGGTATGTGCTGCACGCACCCGCCCTGGCCCGACAGATACCGCTTTCGACCCCCGAGTCAAGACACCGCCCCGGCACGGACCGCTGCGGGCCTGCCGCGGCCTGCGACAAACAGCGAACCCACAGCGCTTGCAAGATCGGCTAATTTGCGTATAACAGCGCCATTGAAATGACCGCTCGCCCGGTTGGAGGCTGAACGGAAGGCCGGTTGGATGCCGTTTGCATTATCCGGCAGGACAAGTTGTCCGGCTTCCCGTGTTTCCGCTCTTTTGGTCTCATCTTCTTGACGCCTTTCCTTATTCCAAGGGGCTCAAGGGAGGCTCGGCGCCGGGGCGCGGTTGACGACACGAATTAGGGAAAGGCCGGCCCATGCCGCTTTACGAGCACGTCTTCCTTGCGCGCCAGGATGTATCCTCCGCGCAAGTCGAAGCATTGACCAAGAAATTTTCCGACCTGATTACCGGCGCCGGCGGCACGATCGCCAAGACCGAACACTGGGGACTGAGAACGCTCGCCTACCGGATCAAGAAAAACCGCAAGGCGCATTTCACGCTGGTGAACATCGATGCACCCCATGAGGCAGTGGCCGAAATGGAACGCCAGATGGGTCTCGATACCGATGTCATCCGGTTCATGACGCTCCGGGTCGCGGAACATGAGGAAGGGCCATCGGTGGCGATGCAGGCGCGCTCCGGCCGTGATGACAGTCGCGGCCGTCGTGGCGGCAGGCATGATGACCGCCCGCGCCGGCCGGCACCGCGTCGCGATGACCCGGCACCGGCGGCGGCCACTGACAAAAATGATGCGCCTGAAACCGGCGCCGAACAGGAGACGGAATAATGGCTGGTCCCGGTGGTGGCGGCGGTGGAGCGAGGCGGCCCTTTTTCCGTCGTCGCAAGTCCTGTCCGTTTTCAGGCGAGAATGCACCCAAGATTGACTACAAGGATGTGCGGCTGCTGCAGCGCTATGTCTCTGAGCGCGGCAAGATGGTGCCGAGCCGGATCACCGCGGTGTCGGCGAAAAAGCAGCGCGAACTGGCAAGAGCGGTGAAGCGGGCGCGGTTTCTTGGACTGTTGCCCTATATTGTGAAATAGCGTCCAGGTCATGACCTGGGCCCTGGGCGTTGCGGACCGTGGCGACACGGCGTGAGAATTGCGCAGCGCCAACCAACTGGTTGGGGCCGCCCGGCGCGGGCCGCCTCTAACCGCATCATCCGGACTGACCGGAAGGCGGGACAGCTGACGATATGATACGAACTCTTCTGATTGGCGCCGGCGCCGGACTGGTCTGCACGGTGCTCTACGCGTCGGTTGCCAGCGGCAGCCCGATTTCCGTCGTGCTGTTCTATCTCGCACCGCTGCCGCTCTATATCGTTTTTTTCGGCTGGGGCACGCCCGCCGGGCTGACGGCGGTGGCCGTGGCCAGCCTCGCCGGGCTGTCGATCATGGGCCCAAGTGGCGGCGGGATGATCCTGCTGTCCGCAGGCCTGCCCGCGGCATGGCTCGGCCGGCTGACCATGATGTGGCGCGATGCCCGGACCACGCCGGCGGCGCAACCGGGTTCCGACCCGGCACCGCAGCGGCTGTGGTATCCGGTCGGACGGCTGATCATCTGGTGCGCCGGTATTGCGACGGCGCTGGTTGGCGTCGTCATGATCACCATGGGCGGCGACATCGAAAAGTTCCAGGCGCTCGCCGGTGAAATGCTGCGCCAGATGATCGCGCAAAGCGCCGCGCGGGGCACCCTCCCGGCCATGCCCGAACAACAGCTTGAGCGACTTGTCGCATTTCTGGTGTGGTTGTTGCCTGTCGTCTCGGCGGTCATCTACATGGTCGCCACACTCCTCAACATGTGGCTCGCAGGGTGGGTCACGCGCAGGTCGGGCCTGTTGCAGCGTCCAGCGCCACAGATCAAGGCGCTCAGCTATCCGCGCTGGCTGATGGCCGCGCTGTTTCTCGCATTGATATTTTCGCTTGTGCCGGGCTTCGCCGGTCTCTTGGCCGCGGTGGCCGCCAGCACCATCATTATCGCTTATGCCCTGCAGGGCCTCGCGGTCATCCACGTATTGGCGGCAAATACCTCCGCCGGGCCGATGGTGCTGGTTGGCGCCTATGCGCTGCTGATCTTTTTCAACTGGCTGATCGTGCTGGCGCTCTCGGCATTCGGGCTGGCGGAAAGTGTTTTTTTCTTCCGCCGCCGGATTGGTTCATTCAGAGGCGATGGAACCTCGCCCGACAACACCTGACCAAACAACAAGGCAACCTGCAAGGAGACTAAAAAATGGAAATCATTCTGCTCGAACGGATCGGCAGGCTTGGCAAGCTTGGCGATGTTGTCACCGTCAAGGACGGCTATGCGCGCAACTTCCTGCTGCCGCAGAAGAAGGCATTGCGGGCGACGAAACAGAATCTCGAGCGCTTCGAGGGCGAGCGCGAAGAGCTTGAAAAACGCAACGCACAATTGAGGGCCGAGGCCGATACCAGCGGCGCCAACATTGACGGCAATTCGTTTGTTATCATTCGCCAGGCCGGCGACACCGGTCAGCTCTACGGCTCGGTCAGCACGCGCGACATCGCCGATGCGGTATCGGCGCAGGATGTGGACGTCAAGCGCAACCAGGTGATCCTCGACCGCCCGATCAAGCTGCTCGGGCTTCACGAAATCCGCATCGCCCTACATGCGGAAGTCACCGTTACGGTCATCATCAATGTGGCGCGGACCGAGGACGAGGCCGAGCGCCAGGCGCGCGGCGAAGATGTGACCGCCGACGAGTTCGACGAGGATGACGGCGAAGAGGCGATGGCCCCTGCCGAGGAACTCTTCGAGGACGAAGAGCAGGCAAGACAGGCAGCAGAAGAGCTTGCCGAGGTGGCTGTACAAGACGATGCAGAGGGCGGTGATGGCGACACCGATTCGCCGGACACAGCCATGGTCGCGGACACCGACGACGGTGCGGAAGTCGATAGCGAAGACGCCAGAAACGAAGAATAAACCGCAAGAACACAAGTGTTGCGTGCGGCGGCATGCCGCCGCACGCCCGCATGACCACCGCCGGTTGAGGCCCTGTTTGAGTTACAGGCTCACCGGGTCCGGTCTTGCAGTGCCTTTTACCACCTGCTTAAATGATATTGCGAGCCATGAATGGAGCGACAGCTGAGGCAGAACAATCATGTTTGGCCTGCTTAACCTGGTGTTTGACAATATTGTACGGACCGGAGATCTGACGGTTCATGACGCCGCCGGCGGGCGCCACCGCTATGGCGATGGCACTGGTGATCCTGTAAGCTTGCGCATTACCGACCGTTCCCTTCACTGGAAACTCGTCCTTGATCCGAACCTGCATCTCGGCGAAGGGTTTATGAACGGCGGATACACTTTTGAGCGCGGCAGCGTGTATGACTTTCTGGCGCTTCTGCTCAGAAACATCCGGCAACTGCCGGTACGGCCGCGCTGGGTCAACCTGCTCGCCGTCGTCCGCACCCTGACGCGGCGACTGCACCAGCATAATCCGCTGCGCCGCGCGCGGCGCAATGTCGCCCATCACTATGATCTGGACGACCGGCTCTATTCGATGTTCCTCGATGCCGACATGCAGTATTCGTGTGCGCTGTTCGAAGACCCGGATATGTCGCTCGACGAGGCGCAACTGGCGAAAAAGCGGCACATCGCGGCCAAGCTCGATATCCGTGACGGCCACAAGATCCTCGATATCGGCTCGGGCTGGGGTGGCATGGCGCTTTATCTGGCGTCGTGCGCCGATGTTGAAGTGGTCGGTGTGACTCTCAGCGAAAACCAGCTTGAGACCGCCAATCGGCGGGCCAGCGAGACCGGAATGGCGGACCGCGTGGAATTTCGGCTCCAGGACTACCGGACACTTACCGAAAAGTTCGACCGGATCGTTTCCGTCGGCATGTTCGAGCATGTCGGCGTCGGTTACTACCGGCGGTTTTTTACGCATATCCGCGAATTGCTCAAGAAAGACGGCATCGCGCTTTTGCATTCACTCGGGCGCTTCGACGGGCCTGGCTTCACCAATCCGTGGATCGATAAATATATCTTTCCCGGAGGTTATATTCCCGCCTTGAGCGAGGTGCTGCCGCATGTCGAAAAGTGCCGGCTGCTGTTAAGCGATGTCGAGATCCTGCGGCTGCACTATGCCGAAACGCTGAGGCATTGGCGGCAGCGCTTTATGGCAAGGCGCGATGAGGCGCTCACTCTGTTTGATGAACGGTTCTGCCGGATGTGGGAGTTTTATCTCGCGGCGTCCGAAGCAACGATTCGCTATGACGACATAATGGTGTTCCAGGTTCAACTTCTGCGGGACCAGAATGTCCTGCCACTTACCCGCGACTATATCAACCGCTGGGAGAACGCCCGCAAGCATCAGGAGGAAGATGCCCGCCGGCCGCGAATCGCCGGGGAATAGTGGGTCTTTCTGTGTTTTGGGCGGCACCGCGCCGCGCCCGCATACGGCACCGGCGAACCGGTTCAAACGATAAAATCGTCAAGCTGAATCTGTTTGCTTGTGGATAGCGGGGATAAGCCGATCTGCCGCGAATGAGAAGTTTGCCATCGCCGTCCGGTGCGCTATCAAGGGTTCATGGACTCCGCTCAAAGAATAAATCCCGATGCTGCCCCGATAGCCGCCGACGATGCGTCGATGCGGACCCAGCCGCACAATATCGAAGCCGAGCAGGCGCTGCTCGGGGCGATATTGATCAACAACGAAGCCTGCGACCGGGTTTCGGGATTTCTGGAGCCGCATCATTTTTTCGAACCGCTGCACGCGCGCATCTTCGAGGCTGCGGCGACACTGATCCGGGCAGGCAAACTTGTCACGCCGGTGACCCTGAAGTCCTATTTCGACAATGACGAGACGCTTGCCGAAATCGGCGGCGCGCCCTATCTCGCCAAGCTCGCCGCCGCCGCGACGACGATCATCAATACCGAGGAATATGGCCGAACAGTCTATGATCTGGCGGTTCGCCGCCAGCTTATTGCGATCGGCGAGGATATCGTAAACGTGGCCTATGACGCAGTTGTCGACAACCTGCCAAGCGACCAGATCGAGCGTGCGGAACAGGCCCTGTTCGACATCGCCGAAACCGGCAAATACGGCTCTGGCTTTCTCAATTTCGGGACCGCTCTGACCCACGCCATCGACATGGCGGCAAAAGCCTATGAACGCGATGGCGGACTGTCCGGCATTTCCTGCGGCCTCGTCGATATCGACCGCATGATGGGCGGCCTGCAGCAGTCGGATCTCATCATCCTTGCCGGACGGCCCTCGATGGGCAAGACGGCGCTTGCCACCAATATCGCCTATCAGGTCGCCAATGCCTACAAGGCCGAGCACAATACCGACGGCACGACCACCGTGACCGACGGCGCAGTCGTCGGCTTTTTCTCGCTTGAAATGTCGGCCGAACAGCTCGCCACCCGGATCATCGCCGAGCAGGCCGCGATCCCGTCGGAAAAGATCCGGCGCGGCCGCATCACCGAGAACGATTTCCACCGGCTGGTCCAGGTTTCACAGAACCTTCAGGGCCTGCCGCTTTATATCGACCACACCGGCGGCATCACCGTCGGCCAGCTTGCGGCACGGGCACGGCAGCTCAAACGCCAGCGCGGCCTGGGATTGCTGGTGGTCGACTATCTGCAGCTTCTGGCCGGTTCCGGCCGGCGGGCGCGCGAGGGGCGGGTCCAGGAAGTAACGGAAATCACGACCACGCTGAAAGCGCTGGCCAAGGAACTCAATGTGCCCATTCTGGCGCTGTCACAACTGTCGCGCCAGGTCGAGCAGCGTGACGACAAGCGGCCACAGCTCGCCGACCTGCGGGAATCCGGTTCGATCGAACAGGACGCCGATGTGGTGATGTTCATCTTCCGCGAGGAATATTACGTCCAGCGCCGCGAGCCGCGGGAGGGCACTCCGGAACATCTTGAATGGCAAGATGAGATGGACAAGGTCCACGGGCTGGCGGAAGTGATTGTCGGCAAGCAGCGTCACGGGCCGACCGGAACGATCAAACTGCGGTTCGAATCAGATGTGACCCGGTTCATGAGTCTTGCAACCGACGACTACATGCCCGAGCATCACGGCTGACACGCCGCCCGGCACCACACCGAACTTGCAAAAAAAGAGGAGCAGACCCTCACCCCGGCCATGACGGTCCGGGGTATCGGCGCCCGCTCCAGGAGAGTCTTGTTGCCAGTCGCGAAAGCCGCAACTGGGGTCAGCGCCTGCCCTAGCTGAAAAGAATGCCCGCCAGAATCAGAATGCTGAACCCGACGACTGGAATAATCCAGGTGTAGCGCTTTACAAAATCAGTCATTGCCGTCTCCTGTTGGCGTTCGATCCGGGTGGTGTCGCCGGTTGCGGTCTCGAAACCTCCGGATCAGTCTGCTCAAGGTCGACATTAAGCGCGCATCGGGCCACGAAACAATTCGACGATAGGATTGAGACTTTCGGCCAACGGCGGACTGCGCACGCTCATTACAACGCCCGCAGCCGGCCGCCGTCCGGTCACATGGTGACGATCACCCTGGCGCCCACTTTGACCCGACTATAAAGATCCATGACGTCAGCATTGAGCATCCGGATGCAGCCGCTGGAGACCGCCTTGCCAATGGTCTCGGCGGCATTGGTGCCGTGGATGCGGTACAGCGTGTTGCCGATATAGAGCGCGCGGGCGCCGAGCGGATTCTGCGGCCCGCCCGGCATGACGACCGGCAATGTTCGGCCATAGAGCCTCCGCTCGCGGACCCGCATTTCCGCCGGCGGACGCCATGTCGGCCACTCGGCCTTGCGGCTCACCTTGTGGCTGCCGGTCCATTGAAAACCGGGACGGCCAACACCGACGCCATATTCTATCGCCCTGTTGCCGGGAAGCACGAGACGGAGCTTGCGCTGCGATGTGCTGATCAGGATGGTACCGGGCCGGTAGCCGGAGCGGAAGCTGATCGTCTGGCGCATCGTCGCCTTGCTGTAACGCCGCGCGGGGCGGTTCTGCGCGCCGTAGGCGGGCGGATCGTCTGAGCCGAATGCAAAACTGTCGTGGCTGTTGTAGTGAAAGGCCTGGGCCGGCGCACCAAACGCCAGAAGTCCGCCCGCAATCGCACTCGCTGCCACCAAAAGACTATACCGCATTCTCTTATTCTCCCTTGTTTCAATATCAGGCAGATGATTGTGCGGGTCAGCGCACAATCGGCCGATTTGTGCCAAATCAAAACACTTTCGCCGCAAGCAAGCCGGTGCTCGCCTGCCGCAAACCCTCTAAAAGCAAGTCTTGTGCACAATCTATGTGACGTTTGCGAAACGCGAGGCGCCGCAGCCGGCAGGACAGAACATCATGATCCTGTCAGCGGGCGACCCGGTCCATCATGTGGGCCTCGCCCCAGTGCCTGAGCGCGACGATAACGGGCTCCAGCGTCCGGCCGAAATCGGTCAGGGAATATTCCACCCTTGGCGGCACCTCGGCATAGACCTTGCGATGTACCAGCCGGTCAGCCTCCAGCTCACGCAACTGGTTGGTCAACATCCGTTGCGTGACGTTCGGGATCAGCCGCCGCAATTCGTTGAACCGTCTGGTGCCGCCGAAAAGCTGGAACAGAATCAACGATTTCCATTTGCCGCCAATGACATCAAGCGCCGCCTCGGTCGGGCAGTTTGCATAGCCCGGATGCCGTCTTTTCGCCATTTCCGGATCTCCTTTAGTATACAATTATGTACTATGTACAATACATGTGCGTACTTTGCAATATCCGCATTATGCGCGATATAGCCCGTTGAACGCCCGCAGACGCTGCGGGCCGGCAAACGGAGAAAACTCATGCAACGACCATATCGCATAAAATTCGCGGCACTTATCGCGGTGTTCGCACTGATTCTGGGCACGACCCTTTTCGCCAAGTCCAAACAGAAAGTGCTGGGCTACACCAGCTACGGATCGGGTCCGGAAAAGGTTCTGGTTCTGCACAGCTGGATGGGCACCGGGCGCAGCTTCGATGCGGCCAGGCCCTATCTCGACACCAAATCCTTCACCTATGTATTCGCCGATGTGCGCGGCTATGGCCGTTCGCTGAAAATCAGGGGCGCCTATAACAGCAGGGAAATCAGCGCCGATGCATTCCGGCTTGCCGATGAACTGGGCTGGAAGCGTTTTCACGTGGTCGCCCATTCGATGAACGGCATGGCGGTTCAGCGCATGGCGCTGGACGACTGGACATCGGGGCGAAAGCGCATCAAGAGCATCGTCGCCGTGACCCCGGTGATCGCATCGGGTTATCCGGCGGATGCGAAGACCGCCGAATTTCTGCAGAACCTGATCCACAACCGCAAACTCACGATGGCCGGTTTCAGCGGCCTGACCGGCGGCAAGCTCAACGCGACCTGGGCGGTGCTGAAGACCAATCAGCATCTGGCCACGTCACGGCCTGACGCCATGCGCGGCTATTATGACATGTGGCTCGGGGAAGACTTTTCCGATGCACTGAAAAAGGCGCAGCCCGGCATGGCCGTCCGGGTGATCGGCGGACGCAATGATCTGCCCGGGTTTCAGGAACCTGTCCTGCGCCGCGGCTTCACCGGTCTGTTTCCAAGGCTCGACTTCAGGTTTGTGACCGATGCCGGGCACTTTCCGATGGAGGAAACCCCGGCCCTGTTCGCGAAGCTGGTCGAAGAACACCTGAACGCCAACCGCTAGCGGTCGGCCAGTCCCGCGCGAACAACTAAGCCGCTCCTGACACCTCCCGTCAGGAGCGGCTCAAGACACAACCACGCATCGAACGTCATCATCTTGCCGGCAAGATCATATTTGTCCCGGGCGCCCAGGTTTGCAGGCGATATGCGTTATGACCCGATCACGAGGGGCGCATCCGTGGACGCCAGGATCTCAATATCTATCTTCAGGGTCGAGACCGCGCTGTCGCATTTCATGCCGACCTGAACATTGCCCGGCTCCACGGTGACATGGCGCGAAATGACCGCGAGGATATCTTCGCGCAGCACCTCGATCAGGTCGGAGCGGCCACCGAACGTCCGTTCGTGGGCGAGCAGCACCTTCAGCCGCTCGCGGGCAACCGGCGCGGAGGCGCGCGATCTGAAAAAATCAAACAGACTCATGCAGCCCTCCCGCCAAACAGTTTGCCCAGCAGGCCCCTCGTGTCGGCGGGGATCGCAACGACCACGTCTTCACCGTTGAGGCGCCGCGCCGCGTTGCGGAACGCCTGCGCCGCCGCACTGCGTGGATTGCCGATGGTAACGGGCACACCCAGATTGGAGGAGCGCAACACTTCCTGACTCTCCGGCACGACGCCAAGCAGCGGGATCGACAGGATTTCCAGCACATCGTCAAGGGCCAGCATCTCTCCACGCGCAACCCGGACCGGATCATAACGTTCGATCAGCAGGTGCTTTTCGATATGACCACCGGCTTCCGCCTTCTTGGTCTTGGCGTCCAGCATGCCGATGATGCGGTCGGAATCGCGCACCGATGAAATTTCCGGATTGCTGACGATGACCGCAATATCGGCATGGCGCATCGCCAGTATGGCGCCGCGTTCGATGCCCGCCGGACTGTCGCAGATCACCCAGTCGAACCGCGCACGAAGTTCCTTGATGACCCGTGCCACGCCGCGCTCGGTCAGTGCGTCCTTGTCGCGAGTCTGGGACGCCGGCAGCAGCCACA
>Ga0114931_10007245_pt1 | contig 13566 bp, 10 predicted proteins | sample 2SBtaG_FD_89579 | JGI IMG/M metagenome (GOLD analysis project Ga0114931, IMG submission 89579) | Deep subsurface microbial communities from Kolumbo volcano to uncover new lineages of life (NeLLi) - 2SBTROV14_V59a metaG | ecosystem: Environmental > Aquatic > Marine > Volcanic | place: Kolumbo... | reverse complement strand
GGTTGCGGGTGACGGTGCGGGCCTCCTGGTCGGTCGCGGTCAGGTCGGTCTCGATCCGATCGAGGACGTCCAGGGCGTCGCCCACCCGGGCGGCCACGGTCTGCGTCAGGGTGGCGCTGGCCTGGTGCGAGCGGTGGTGCCGGTGCGATCGGTGGTGGTGCGACCGATGCCCGGCATGGGCCTCAGCGCCGCTGGCCAGGATGATGCCGCCCGCGACCAGGGCCGCGGCGGCGTGCGTCGAACAGAAACGCACAGCCCGGGGAGGGTCGCCAAGCGCCCCCTGTTGGTCAAGGCGAGCGGCCGGCAAAGTGCCACCGGCCCCGGATGTGCCCGTTATTAATGTTGCAGGCCGAGCGCGGCGGCCTCGGCGGCATCGTCGGCGTGGAGAGCGCGGCGGGCCATCCCCCGCAAGAGCAGCGCTCCAACGCCGACGCTGGCCAGCGGCAGAATGAGCAGCGCCCCGGCCAGGCCGCTGTAGCCGTCGGCCCGCAGCGGCGGTCCGAGGAAGATCGCCAGGTCGTACATGCCGTGCATTGCCACCGCGGCGAGGTAGCCGCCGGGCAGGCCGGGGCCGGCGTTGTCGAAGCGCTTGCGCGCGCCCCAGTAGCCCATGACCCCGGCCCAGATCGCGTGGCCGGGCACCGCCAGCACCGCGCGCAGGATGTAGATGCGGATGAACTCGTTGCTGCTGCTGGCCTGGGCCAGATAGAGCACGTTTTCGACCAGCGCGAAGCCGAGGCCGGCGCGGGCGGCGTAGACGATGCCGTCGAGGCGTTCGTCGAACTCGGGGGTGTGCCAGACCAACCAGTAGACGCACAGGACCTTGGCCATCTCCTCGACCGCCGCCGCGACCAGCACCCCCTGCCAGATCGCGTTGGCGTACGTCCCCTCGGGGGGCGCGAGGGCCAGCAGCATCAGCTCGATGATGATCACCGGGATCACCGACAGCGCTCCGGCGATGGACACCTTGCGCAGGGTCCACCGCGGCTCCGGCCGCTTGGCGTCGAGGCGGTCCACGTACCACATCGCCAGCAGCGCGGGAACGGCCCCACTGAGCGCCCACGCGTGCATTTTCGCGAGTATACGCCCAGCAGACAGCGGGAATAGCGTCAGGGCGCCTGGTGGTTATGGTTAACGGGGCAGACAGCGGCTTTTGCGCTTTGCAAAGGCTCGTACTTGAATCAAACTGCGCCGCGTCCGTCGTAAGCCTGGGCTCCTCTCCATATCGCGGAGCCCCACTGAGGAGGATCTAGAGGATGAAGAGAGTCAGCGCGCACATCGTGGGGGCGGCCGTTCTGGTCGCGGGTCTGGCGCTCGCACAGCCGGCCCAGGCCGGTAATGGGCGCAGCGCACTGGCGCGGCTTCCCGCCGACACCGCCATGGTGCTCACCATCAATGTCGACCGGGCCAAGCGGTCGGGGATGTTCAAGGACGTCCTGGCCATGGCGCAAAAGAACGCCGACACCGCCAAGGGGCTCGATCTGCTCAAGGCGCAGGCCCAGTTCGACGTCGCCAAGGATCTGAAGACCGTCGTCATCGGCTTCGACAAGGACTTCCAGACCAACGAGCACGCAGTCCTGGTGGTCGAGGGCAACTTCAACGCCAAGAAGATCATGAAGTTCGCCAAGGCCTCGGCCAAGGTCGTCGACGCCAAGCACCGCGGCGTCCACTACTACAAGGTCGACAAGGACGCCGAGGTGATGTTCGGCAAGGGCTACATGATCATGACCAAGGGCGGTCACATGGATCGGGTCATCGACGCCCAGAAGACCCACAAGAGCATCACCTCCAACAAGGCGTTCATGCGCCACTACAAGGGCGCCGACACCGGCAAGGACTTCTGGTTCGTCGGGCTGATCCCGCCCAAGGCCAAGAACCAGATGATGGGCATGAGCCTGGACGCCATCGTCGCCAGCGTCGACATTGCCAAGGGCATGGTCGCCAAGATCCGCCTCGCCGCCGCCGACGCCGCCACCGCCCAGTCGATGGCCACCATGATGCAGGCCGGTCTGGCCCAGAGCAGCAACGACCAGACCGTCAAGACGCTCGGCCTCCAGAGCGCGCTCAAGAAGGTCACCATCAAGGCCAATGCCGCCAACGTCGACGTCGGCGTCAACCTGAACGACGCCGAGTTGGCCAAGATCAAGAACATACTCAAGGCGTTCATGTAGACCGCCAACCGGCGCAATCCCGACGGGCGCCCTCCGGGGTGCCCGTTTTCGTTTCGGCCCGCCCCGCGTGACCGTCGCTCAAGGCGCGCGAGCCTTGCTCCGTCAGCGATGACGGTCTAACGTCGGGGCGATGAGCTTCAAGGACGACGCCCTCGAATACCACCGCCGATCGCCGACCGGGAAGATCGAGGTCGTTCCGACCAAGCCGCTGGTCACCCAGCGCGACCTGTCGCTGGCCTACACCCCCGGGGTCGCCGAGCCGTGCCGCGAGATCGCGCGCGACAAGGCCAAGAGCTGGGAGTACTCGGCCCGCGGCAACCTGGTCGCGGTGATCACCAACGGCACCGCGGTGCTGGGCCTGGGTGACATCGGCCCGCACGCGGCCAAGCCGGTGATGGAGGGCAAGGCCGGGCTGTTCAAGAAGTTCGCCGACATCGACGTCTTCGATCTGGAGATCACCGAGACCGACGTCGATCGCATCGTCGACGTGGTCGCGGCGCTGGAGCCGACCTTCGGCGGCATCAACCTCGAGGACATCGCCGCCCCCGCCTGCTTCGAGATCGAGGACAAGCTGCGCAAGCGACTGCACATCCCGGTGTTCCACGACGACCAGCACGGCACCGCCATCATCAGCGGCGCGGCGATGCTCAACGCCTGCGAGGTCGCCGGCAAGGAGCTGGCCGACATCCGCGTGGTGGTGTCCGGCGCCGGCGCAGCGGCCATCGCCTGCGTCGACTTCTTCGTCCAGCTCGGCGTTCTGCGCGAGAACGTCACCCTGGTCGATTCGCGCGGCGTGATCTACGAGGGGCGCGAGGGGCTCAACGTCCACAAGCAGCGCTTTGCCGGCCCCGACGACGGGCGCCGCACCCTGGCCGACGCGATGTCCGGCGCCGACCTGTTCCTCGGCGTGTCGATCGGCGGGCTGGTGAGCCAGGAGATGGTCCGCAGTATGGCCGAGCGGCCGATCATCTTCGCCCTGGCCAACCCGGATTCGGAGATCGGCTACGACGAGGCCGTCGCCGCCCGCCCCGACGCCATCGTCGCCACCGGGCGCTCCGACTATCCCAACCAGGTCAACAACATCCTCGGCTTCCCGTACATCTTCCGCGGCGCCCTCGACGTGCGCGCCACCAGCATCACCGAGGGGATGAACATCGCCGCCGCCCGAGCGCTGGCGGCGCTGGCCCACGAGCCGGTGCTCGATTCGGTCATGGCCGCCTACGGCGGGCGCCAGCTGCGCTTCGGTCGCGAGTACCTGATCCCCAAGCCGTTCGACCCTCGGGTCCTGTGGTGGGTGGCGCCGGCGGTGGCCGGCGCGGCGATGGAATCCGCTGTCGCGCGCATCGACATCGATCTCGACGCCTACCGCGAGCGGTTGGCGCGGCGTAGCGGCGGCGCCGGCTATTCGATCATGCGCGGCATGATCAAAGCGGCGAGGGCCAACCCCAAGCGGATCGTCTACCCCGAGGCGGCCAACCCCAAGCTGCTGCGGGCGATCCAGATCATCCTCGAAGACGGGCTCGCCAGCCCGGTGCTGCTCGGCCGGCAGCGCGAGATCCACGCCATGTGCGAGGAGCTGCAGCTCGACCTGGACGAAAGTCAGATCGAGATCATCGATCCGCGCGACCCACAGCGGATGGAGCAGTACGTCGAGCGCTTCTACGAGAAGCGCCAGCGCAAGGGCGTGACCATGGGCCAGGCACGCCACCAGCTGACCCGGTCCAACTACTTCGGCATGATGATGGTCGAGGTCGGCGAGGCCGACGGTGTGGTGTCGGGGCTCAAGCTGAGCTACCCGGCGACCCTGCGCCCGGCGCTGCAGGTATTCGGCCTGCGCAGCGGCGCCAAGGTAGCGACCGGCATGTACATGATGGTGATGCAGGACGAGGTGAAGTTCTTCGCCGACGCCACCGTCAACATCGAGCCGGACGCCGAGACCCTGGCCGACATCGCGGTGCAGGTCTCCGATGCCGTCGCCGGGCTGGGCATCACCCCGCGAGTGGCCCTGGTGTCGTTCTCCAACTTCGGCGCGGTGCGCGACCATCCGGAGCCGCAGCGCGTTCGCGCGGCGCTCGAGCTGGTGCGCGCCGCCCGTCCGGAGCTGGAGATCGACGGCGAGATGCAGGCCGACTTTGCGCTCGACAAGGCCCGGAGGCAGGAGCTGTATCCGTTCTGCCGGCTCACCGATAACGCCAACGTCCTCATCTTCCCGACCCTTACGGCTGGCAACGCCGCCTACAAGGTGCTCAACGTCCTCGGTGGCGCCCAGCTGGTGGGGCCGATGATCCTCGGGCTGGCCAGGCCGGTGGCGGTGCTGCAGAACGAGGCCAAGGTCGAGGACATCGTCAACGCCACGGCGTTCGTGGTCAAGGCGGCGCAGGACCAGGGGCGCTGAATCGCGCTCGTCCGCACCGGGAAAAAGTCGGGCAGGGCGGCTCGCGACCTCCGTGGTAGGCTGGCGCTCCCACAGGGCGAATTCAGCCGGGAGGAAGACCGATGGCCGCACCGCAGAGCGAGACCAAGGGAGCCGTGGAGTTCATCGAGAGCCTCAACCCCAACACCGGTGAGGTCGTCGGCGCCGTTCCCGACATGACCGCCGAGCAGGTCGACGCCGCGGTCGAACGCGCTCGCGTCGCCTTCGAGGAGTGGGGCGGGCTGTCGTTTGCCGATCGCCGCGAGCAGCTGGTTCGATTCCGCCGCGCGCTGGCCGCTCGGGTCGACGAGATCGCCGAGCTGATCCACAAGGAGAACGGCAAGCCGAAGGTCGATGCCATCATGGAGGCGTTCATGGCCATCAGCCACCTGGCGCACGCGACCAACCGGGCGGAGAAAGCGCTGCGCCCGCACAAGGTCGGCTCCGGGATCATGGCCAACGTGCGCGCGGTCATCAGCTACCACCCGCTGGGCGTGGTCGGCGTCATCGGCCCGTGGAACTACCCGATGTTCACGCCGTTCGGGTCGATCGGGTATGCGCTGGCAGCCGGCAACACGGTCGTGTTCAAGCCGTCGGAGCTGACCCCTCTGGTCGGCCAGCTGGTCGCCGAGATCGCGGCCAAGGCGATCTCGATCCCCAACGTGCTGCAGGTGGTGACCGGCGCCGGTCGCGCCGGCGCTGCGCTGGCCAAGGCGCGGGTCAACAAGATCGCCTTCACCGGCTCGGCCGGCACCGGCAAAAAGGTGATGGCCGCGGCGGCCGAGAACCTGACGCCGGTCTTGATGGAGCTGGGCGGCAAGGATCCGATGATCGTGGCCGAGGATGCCGACGTCGACAAGGCGGCGGAAGCGGCGGTGTTCGGCGCGCTGACCAACGCCGGCCAGGCGTGCATCTCGGTCGAGCGCGCCTACGTTGCCAGCGGCGTCTACGACCGCTTCGTCGACAAGGTGGTCGACGAGGTCAAGAAGGTCCGCGTCGGCGGCGACGACGAGGCCAACATCGGCGCCATCACCCGGCCCGCGCAGGTCGACATCATTCGCGACCACATCGAAGACGCCGTGGCCAAGGGCGCCACGGTGCTGACCGGCGGCGCCGACAAGATCCGCGGCTACTTCGTCGAGCCGACCGTGCTGACCGACGTCACGCCGGACATGAAGATCATGCGCGACGAGACCTTCGGTCCGGTGCTGCCGATCGTCAAGGTGCAGAGCGCCGAGGAAGCGATCCGCCTGGCCAACGACACCGTCTTCGGCTTGGGCTCGTCGGTGTTCGGCAAGGCCGGCGTGCGCGACCTGGCCAACCGGGTGCGCGCCGGCATGACCGCGATCAACTCGGTGATGGTGTTCGCGTCGATGCCGACCCTGCCGTTCGGCGGCGTCGGCGACTCGGGCTTCGGCCGCATCCACGGCGACGAGGGCCTGCGCGAGTTCACCCGCACCCAGGCGACCGCCGAAGAGCGCTTCGCCCTGCCGATGAACCTGCTCAGCTTCAAGCTGCCCAAGGGCACCTACGAGCGCATCCGCGGCATGATCCAGCAGCTCTACGGCGGCGGCGTCGCCGACCGCGCCGGCGGCGTTCTGCGCAACCTGCTGCGATAGTACCGGCGGCCGGAAGTTCGATCCGGGTTTTGGCCGGCCCGGCCTTGGTGAGGCCGGCCAAAACCCGCGTCGGCCATCCGTCTGCCCGCGGTTCCTTTCGATCGTTGCGTTTCGTACTCGAAACCCGGAACGGAGTTCCGGTTTCGAGTACTGGGTCAGCCGATCAGCGGCAGCTCGGTGCCGGCGCCGCGCTCGCGGGCCAGGTCGTAGACCATGCGCGCGACGGCGACGTCCTGGATCGCCAGGCCGGTCGAGTCGAAGACGGTGATCTCGTCGCCGCGGCGGCCGGGCTGCAGGCCGGCGACGATCTCGCCCAGGGTTCCGTGGAGGTCGCTGTCGGCGAGCTGGCCAGCGGTCACGGGGACGTTGATCTCGCCCGAGTGCACGGCCTGGTGGGCGTCGTCGATCACCACCTGCGCGTCGCGGAGGATCGCCGGGTCGAGCTCTTGCTTGCCCGGGGCGTCGGCGCCCATGGCGTTGATGTGGGTGCCGGCGCGGACCCAGGCCCGGTCGACGACCGGCGCGCGCGACGGCGTCGAGGTGCAGACGATGTCGCAGGCGGCGGCCTCTTCGATCGACACGGCGGCGCCGCCGGTGCTGCGGGCGAAGCGTTCGGCGCGGGTCGCGTCGATGTCGGCCATCTTGAGCTGCAGGTCGGAGAACAGCGCCCGGTGGGCCGACAAGAGGACGCGCGCCTGCACGCCGCAGCCGACGAAGCCGAGGGTGCGCGGCTCGCCGACGGCGAGGTACTTGGACGCCACGGCGCCGGCGGCGCCGGTGCGGTAGGCGGTGATCACCGTGGCGTCCATCACCGCCAGCGGCAGCGCGGTGGCCGGGTCGCTGAGGATGTACAGGCCCATCACCGACGGCAGCTTGTTGCGCTCGGGGTTCTCGGGGTGCGAGTTGACCCACTTGACCCCGGCCGAGCCGGCGAGGAAGGCGGGCATGGCGCGAAAATCGCCGTGGTGCTCGGGCAGGTCCAGATAGACCTTGGCCGGCATGCGCGCTTCGCCGCGGCCGTAGGCGGCGAACGCCTGTTCCACGGTCTCGACCACCCGCTCCATCGACAGCAGCGACTCCACCTCGGCGCGGGTGAGGATCAACGTGCCCATGTCGATACTGTACACGGCGGCCGGTGGTCATAAACACAGACGCCTGGATCGGGAGCCAAATTTCGCCGCCCCTCTTGGGTGAGGGCGGATGAAATTCGGCTCCTGTCCGGGCGTGTGCGTTTGTTCTCTACCATTGTTGCTTTTACCGGTCGGCGCTCCAGACACAAACGCCTGGAGACTTTCGCGTCTTGCTGCCCGCCAGCTTGTAGTTCCCACAATGACGCATTATCAATGCATCATTGTTTAGTCGGCACCAACTGACGAGGAGAGTCCGATGAAGCTTCAGGGATCCAGCGCCATCGTCACCGGCGGCGCCTCCGGGTTGGGCGCGGCCACCGCACGGCGGCTGGCTGCGGGCGGCGCCCGCGTGGTCGTGGTCGATCGCGACGAGGCCAAGGGCCAGGCGCTCGCCGCCGAGCTCGAAGGCGGTTCGTTCGCCGCCGCCGACGTCACCGACGCCGCGCAGGTGCAGGCCGCGGTCAACGCCGCGGCCGCGCTGGCCCCGCTGCGCGTGGCGGTCAGCTGCGCCGGCGTCGGCTGGGCCTCGCGCACGCTCAACAAGGCCGGCGAGCCCCACGCCCTCGACCTGTTCGAGACCGTGATTCGCATCAACCTGATCGGCACCTTCAACGTGCTGCGCCTGGCGGCGGCGGCGATGGCCAAGAACGAGCCGGTCGATGGCGAGCGCGGGGTCATCGTCAACACCGCGTCGGTGGCGGCCTTCGAGGGCCAGGTTGGTCAGATCGCCTACGCGTCGTCCAAGGCCGGCGTGGTCGGCATGACCCTGCCGGCGGCGCGCGACCTGTCGCCGGCCGGCATCCGCGTCTGCACCATCGCCCCCGGCATCTTCGATACGCCGATGCTCGGCTCGCTGCCGGAAGAGGTGCGTCAGATGCTGGCCGCCAACGTGGTCTTCCCCAGGCGGCTGGGCGATCCGGCCGAATACGCCGCCGCCGTGGCGTTTGCCGTCGACACCGGCTACCTCAACGGCGAGGTCATCCGGCTCGACGGAGCCCTGCGAATGCAGCCCAAATGATCGCGGCCGCCTTGGGCGCCGGCGCCCGAGCGGCTGGCTTCGACGGCGGCACGCGCACGGCCTCGTGGCCCTTGGCCGCGAGCTGGGCGAGCACGCCGTCGTCGCCGAACAGGTGACCGGCGCCGACGGCGATGAAGACGTTGCCGCCCTCGAGGTACTGCTCGATCTCGGGGACCCACTTGGTGTTGCGGTCCTTGAGGATCGGGTCGTCCTCGTCGCCGTCCATGTCGTCCTGGAACAGCTTGACGAATCGGTCGAGATCGCCGGTGCGATAGGCGTCGACCACGTCGCGCAGGTTCTTCTGGTTCTTGTCGTAGTCGTCGATCGCCTCTTTGAGGTCGTCGAGGTCGCTGGTCTTCTCGATCGCCGCGATCTGATCGTCGGCGGTCTCGAGCTGGCCCAGGGTGATGCCGTGATCCTTGGCGTAGCCGAGGAACTCGAGCTCCATCGACTTGGTCGGATCGACGCCCACCACCTGCAGCAGCATGGCGGCCAGCCACGGCTTCATCTTGGCCAGCATCGCCGGCGGCACCTTGACCAGCTTGGTCAGCTTGGTCCAGAGCTCGGGCCCGAGCTGCTGCTCGAGATCCGGACCGTCCTTGATCATCGCCCGGCCGATCAGCGCCATCTGGTTGATCGACGTCGGATCGATCTCCAGCACCAGCTGCTTGCACGAGGTGAACGACGACCAGACCACCGGGTCCAGGTCGTCCTTGGCCGACACCTCCATGTGAATGGTGCCGAACAGGTAGACCGGGCCGGTCTTGCCCTCGAGCCGGTAGAGGAACGGGCCCTTGGGCGACGGCGCCTTCTTGGCCACCGGCTCCGGCGCCTTGGCGTCCGCGGCCTTGGTCTGAGGGGTCTTGGCCGCCGGCGCCGAGGATCCACCGCAGCCGGCGTAGAGGACGAACGAGACAGCGAGCGTGAACCAGCGCCGACGGCAAGACTTCATGGGCGAGATAGTAGCCAAGATCGGCCGGCGTGCACGCTCCAGAGCGCCGACCGGTTTACGAACGCTCGCCAAATCGCGTAGCTGCGTCGCATGGCGGCGTCGCTCATCAGTCGTTGGGGCGCACCCAACTCCTTCTTCGCTCCTTGCTCTGCTCGCATCTACGCGATTTCGCGTCGCGTCGCAAACCGATCGCCGCTCTAGTACCAGGCGGTGACGCCGAGGCTCATCAGCACGTAGCCGGACTGGTAGGTTCCGGCGTTGAACGGGCTCTCGAGCTGGTTGCGAGAGCCGCGCAGCGGCTGGCCGGGGTCCGGCTGGGTGCGGTCGGCGAACGGGATGTCGGCGCCGCCCGGGCCGCAGCCCGGTGTGTCCACGGTGGGACCGTCCGGCGGCAGGCACGGCTCGACCGTGATGTCGGGCTCGAGCGAAGCGCCGCCGCCCAGGTCGATGCGGTAGTGGGCGGTCTCGAAGGCGATGCCGCCGGTCAGGGTCGCGCGTGCCTTGCCGTCGATGTCGACGCGGGTCCAGCTGTCGGGCGCGGCGGCGGTGTCGTAGGCGGCGCCGGCGCGGAGGATCAACCGGTTGCTACCCACGTCGATGGCGTACGAGCCGCCCAGCCGGGTCGACAGCACGTCGCGGAAGCCGTGGCGGTTGAGGCTCTCGTTGAGCGGCAAGAGGCCGCCATTGGTGTCGACCTGGCCGTCGATCTGGATGATGGTGTTGCTGGCGTGGGACCACTGCTCCCAGCGGAAGTCGAGCTCGACGTCGGCGCGCTCGCGGCCGCGGGCGTCGTGCACGATGTAGCGGCCGCCGGCGCTGACCATCTGCGGCACGTCGATGTGCAGGCACGCCTCGAGCTTGCCGATCTCGCCGCCCTTCTGGCAACGCGCGTACTGATCGTCGACCGGGACGGTCTGCAGTCCCTTGATGACGCCGGCGCCGACCATCGAGTTGCCGGTGCCCTTGGCGCGGACGTGCATCGGCGAGTAGTAGCTGGCGCCCAGCTCGAGGAACGTGGTCGGCCGGTAGAGCGCGCCCAGGCCGAACGCCGGCACGAACCGATCCTTTGCCTGCAGCGTGAACACGCTGTCGGAGCCCGGCGACTCCTCGTAGTTGCGCACCGACCAGACCGCCTTTTGCCCGGTGACGGTGGCGTAGCCCCACGAGATGCGCGCGCCGACGTCGAGCGACGGCAGCGGCGAGTAGGCGACCGCCAGCGACGGCAGCACCGTGGCCGCGGTCTGCTGGATGATGTCGTAGCGCTGCGGCGACGGCGCCGGATCGGCGATGCCCGGCAGATCGAGCTGCAGCGGGTATTTGCGCGCCGGGTAGCCCTGTGGGGTGAACAGACCGACGCCGACGCGCAGCGGCCACTCCGGGTGACCGAGGTCGGTGGAGACGACGATGCTCGGTGTCGCCTGGAAGCCGCCGATGCCGAAGCTGGGCTTGGACTGATCTTCGATCACCGGGTACGGCTGGCCTTCGTACGCCGCGCCCATCGAGCCGGTCGATTCGTAGTTGCCGTAGCGGGCAAAGCGCATGTGATAGTCGACGAAGTTCGCGCCGATGGTCACGACCAACCCGTCCATCTTGGCGAAGCCGGCCGGGTTGTAGGCCATGGTGCTGGGGTCGTCGGCCTTGGCGACGAAGGCGCCGGCGCGCGCCTGCGCCTGCGGCCCGGCGCCGGGCACGGTGAACCCGCCGGCGCGGGCGACCGCGGGCGAAACCGCGAGCACCAGCGCGCCCGCGAACGACAGCTGCTTCATCCCCCGTGGCCTCCGGGGCCAGTATACACACCTACTGGATGCGGCGGCGCGGCGGCAGGAACCAGACCGGGCTGCGGCCGAAGCGATGCAGGAGCACCAGCGGCACGGCAAAGAAGCCGGAGACTCCGGCGTAGAACAGGCAGGTATAGAGGACGTGGCCGTTGGCCGCGGTTCCGGGGAAGAAGAAGCGGACCATCAGCAGCGCGACCGCGACGTTGCGCACGGTGACCTCGATGCCGATCGCGACGGTGTCGTCGTCGTAGCGGCGCGCCGCCCGGCAGGCCAGCGGCACCAGCGTGGCGATGGCGACGCCGAACAGAAGGATCAGCAGCGGCGGCGTGGCGCCGTACTCGAGCACCTTGATGCGGCCGCTGCCCAGCGCGCTGATGGTGATGAGGATGATGAGCAGCAGGCTGCCGCGGATCGCCCAGCGCGACAGCCGCGGCGCCAGCTTCGGCAGGTTGCGATAGATCACCATGCCCAGCGCCAGCGGTACCAACAGGTAGGCGAAGATCTCGATGACGATCCGCTGCGCGGGGAAGACGAAGTCGGGCGGCATGTACGACTCGGCGGTGAGGCGCAGGACCAGCGGCACGGTGGCGATGCAGCCGAGGGTCGCGGTCACCGTCATGCTGATCGACAGGGGCGTGTTGCCACGGCCGAGGAAGGTCAGCAGGTTGGAGAAGGCGCCGCCGGGCACCGCCGACACCAGCAGCAATCCGACCGCCCAGCCCTTGGACATGCCGAAGAAGCGGGTGAAGCCGAGGGCGATCAGCGGCACCACGACGACCTGCAAGAGCAGCCCCAGCACCAGGCCGCGCGGATCGCGGGCGATGCCGGTGAAATCGGCGGGGCTCAGAACGGCGCCCATCCCCAGCATGGCCAGTGCCAGCTGCAGCGGGACCAGGTAGGCCTCGACGAAGGTGTGGATCTCGGCGAGCAAGGCGCCAGTGTAGAGCACGGAGCGCCCGGCGCTCTACAGGTCGCCGGCGTAGGCGTGCTCGTAGACGGCACGGATGTCGTCTTCGCGGGCGCGCCGTGGGTTGGTCGCCAGGTAGGCCTTCTCCTCCGCGGCGCGCGGCGCCAGCTCGACGATCAGGGAGGCGTCGCCGGCTCCCGGCACGTCGGCCAGTCGATCGGGGATGCCGACGGCGGCGCGGAGCTCGCGCACCCAGGCGACGACCGCGTCGTGACCGGGATCATCGAGGCCCAGGTGGCGGGCCAGGCGCTCCATCGGCGCGGCGATCGCCGGCCGGTTGAACGCCAGCACGTACGGCAGCAGCACCGCGTTGGCCAGGCCGTGGTGGGTGCCGGTCAGGGCGCCCAGCGGGTGGGCCATGGCGTGGACCAGGCCGAGCCCCTTGTTGAAGGCGATGGCGGCCATGCTCGCCGCGGTCATCATGTCGGTGCGGGCGTTGGCGTCGGACGGCTGGCTACAGGCGACCGGCAGCGCGTCGCCGATCAGGCGGATCGCCTCCATCGCCACGCCGTCGGCGATCGGGTTGTAGGCCGGCGAGCAGAGCGCCTCGAGGGCGTGGGTCAGCGCGTCCATGCCGGTGCCGGCGGTCAGCGTGCGGGGCAGGCCGAAGGTGACCTCGGGATCGGCGAGCACGGCGACCGGCGTCAGCGATGGGTGGAGCAGCGTGCGCTTGACCCCCTCGTCGTGATCGGTGACGACGGCGCCCGCGCTGATCTCCGAGCCGCTGCCGGAGGTGGTCGGCATCGCCACCATCGGCGGGATCAGGGCGGCCTTGAACTCGCGGTGGGCGGTGCCGCGCGCCAGCTCGTATTCGAACAGCGGCGCCGGATGAGTGGCGGCCAGGGCGATCGCCTTGCCCGCGTCCATCACCGAGCCGCCGCCGATCAGCACCAGGCCGTCCGGCTGGTGGGCGCGGAACGGCTCGACGCCGGCGAGGATGTTGTCGAGGCCGGGGTTGGGCTCGACGTGGGAGAAGAACGCGACCTCCATGTTGGCGGCCAGCGTTTCGGCCAGCTTGATGAACCACGGCAGCGCGGCGATGCCCTGATCGGTGACCATCAGGGGACGCGTGATCCCGGCGCTGGCGACCACCCTGGGCAGCTCGAGGCGGCGGCCGCAGCCGAGCCGGTAGTTGACGTGGAGGCGGAAGTTCGCCTGGGCGGCGTTGATCATCGGGTGCGAGCTTACGATCCCGGCGGGGAGTGGGGCATTCTGGGGCAGGTGGCAACTCGAGTGGCCGGTCGATTGTGCCCAGGAGGCGCGGTGATGCCGAGGTCGCTACCTGATTTCGGACAGTTGCCGGGCTTGCCCTGCTGGCACGGATCCGGCTATAGAGTCGGGCGTACGAAATGCGGGTCCCCGCCGAGCGGTTCCCCGTAGTAACGACGAGCGGCCCTCCCCCTTGGGTCGCTCGCCTTGTTTTCGGGGACGGCGGGTCGGTAGCCTTCGCGCGTGAATCCGGTCCCCCGTATCGCCAGCGAGCTGTCCCTGTCCGCGGCCGGCGTCGATGCCGTCGTC
>Ga0114931_10007244_pt1 | contig 13568 bp, 14 predicted proteins | sample 2SBtaG_FD_89579 | JGI IMG/M metagenome (GOLD analysis project Ga0114931, IMG submission 89579) | Deep subsurface microbial communities from Kolumbo volcano to uncover new lineages of life (NeLLi) - 2SBTROV14_V59a metaG | ecosystem: Environmental > Aquatic > Marine > Volcanic | place: Kolumbo... | reverse complement strand
GAAGAGGCGATCCCCCTGGCCAGCCACGAAGGTGAGCGCGGTGCTGAGGACGATCCAGCGACCAAAGGGGGCGATCTCCCCGGCCACCTGCCGATCCCAGCCGAGCCGGCTGCGGGGACCCGGAAGCCAGAGGTGGCTGGCGGCGCTGCGGACGCCGGCGGTGACGACCCCGGCCGCCGCCAGGGCCCAGACGGTGGGAGACCACCAGGCCCAGGCGAGCATCACCCCGACGCCGGCCAGGTAGGAGCCGGTGTTGAGAGCAGCCAGGCGACCCAGCCGCAGATCGCGTGTGGCCAGGGAGAGCCGCGTGGACTGAAGCCCCGTGAGGGGCGCGGCCAGCCCCGCGAAGGGCAGGAGCCAGAAGAGCATGGGCTCTGCATAGATCCTGGCGAAGGGTGCGGCGAGGATCCAGGTGCAGACCCACAGGGCTCCGCCGCGCAGGAGCTGGATCGTCCAGGCCGTGCGCAGGAAGGCTGGATCCGCGCCGCGCGCGTGGTGCACGATGCTGGGACGGATGCCCACGTCCGACAGCATCTCGAGCCCCTGCATGGCGCTGGTCACGATGGCCATCAGGCCGAAGGCCTCGGGAAACAGCAGCCGTGCCAGGGCGACGTTGGCGGCCAGGCGGATCACCCGGCTGGCCGCGTACTCCGCCAGGGCGAACACTCCGCCCCGGGAGAGCCGACCCGACAGGCGAGGGCGAGGCTCGGAGGGGCTCCCGAGCGGTCCGCTCCGCTCTGCCCGGGGCGCTTCCATCAGAGCAAGGACCGCTCGGTGAGAGCATCGATGCGAAGCTGGATCCGGCGCCGAAGCGGCTCCAGCCCGAGCCGCCGGGCCAGGAACTCAGCGAGCACCAGGCCCAGGCCGAAGCGACGGAGTCGCGCTTGAAGCCGCGCGGCCCGATCCTGGGTGCCGGCCAGGCAGCGTTCGGCCAGGCGGGGCGCACGGACGGGAGCCCCACTCAGGGCGTAGCCCCGGCGCACCAGCAGGGAGCCTGCCCGGTACTCGATCCAGGCCAGCTGGCGCGGCCCCATGCGCCTCTGCCATTGCCCGGCCAGCTGCGGATCCGGTGGGGCATAGCGGCTGTGCTCCGAGTAGCGCAGCATGGCATCCGAGAACTCGAGCCCCAGGAAGGCGCAGATCCGGGTCAGGGTTGCCCGCGGATCTCGAACCAGATCCTCGAAGCGCAGCTCCAGCCAGGAGCCCGCGGGCAGGCTGGGCGCGATCCGGTCCCACTGCTCCTCGGCCTGGATCCAGGTATGGACCGCAGTCCAGGGGGTTCCGGCCCAGCCCATGCGAACCCGGGAGAGGGCCACGTCTCGGCCGTCGCGCACCAGGTGGAGCACACGGGGCTCTTCCCAGATGCGCGGGATCCGATCGAAGTGCGCGTGCAAGGTGGCGCCCACCTGCGGCTTTCCCTTCCGCTGGCGGATCTGCCGCAGAAAGGAGCGCACGAGCGCCGGGTAGTCCGCCACCGGCTCCACCGCCAGCCGCTGCGCCCGGAAGCGACGGTCCAGCGCAAGACGTTCCTCGATTCCGGAGAGCTCGGGAAATCCAGGGGCTTCGGGTAGAACCTCAAGGACATACTCGAACTCTCCCGCCCAGCTGATCTGCGGGTGGCCCCCGAGCATGAGCCCGAGCAACGTCGTGCCGGACCGCTCGGCACCAAGGAGAAGGACGGGACGGTCTTCCGGGGCATCGGGTGAGGACATGGCGGTTCCACCTTGGCGCGCACGGCACCCGGGTCAATGCAGCACCGGACGCTCGTCCGAGGCGGGTGCGTTGCGCCACGGCCGGAGCAGCAGGCGCCGGGCGCCGGGCAGATCCTCCAGCAGGTAGCGACGGCCCAGCCGGCGGGGCTCCTGAGCCAGCCGGAAGAGCCACTCGAGGCCCAACTTCTGTGCCCAGTGCGGCGCGCGGCGGCGGCGGCCGGAGAGGAAGGCCAGCCCGGCCCCGCAGCCGAGAAACCAGGCCCTGGGCGCCCAGCGGCGCAGCGCCACCACCACCCGGTCCTGCTTGGGCGAGCTGAGGCCCACCAGCACCAGGTCCGGCCGCGCGTCGACCAGGGCGCGCCGCGCCGCCGCCAGCTCGCCCTCTGTGGGGTATTCACTGAACCATGGGCTGGCGAGGCCGGCCAGGACCAGGGACGGATGACGCCGGGCCAGGGCGCGGGCAGCCGCCGCGGCCACCCCGGGCCCGCCGCCCAGCAGGAACAGGCGCCGGCCTCGTGCGGCCCCCAGTGCCGCCAGCTGCCCGGCCAGATCCGCTCCCGCCACCCGCTCGGGCAGCGGACATCCCGCCAGGCGGGACGCCCAGAGCAGCGGCTGCCCATCTGCCAGCACCAGATCCGCCGTTGCGTAGAGGGCCCGGAGCTGCGGATCCGCCGCGGTCCGACGCAGGATGTCCACGTTGGGCGTCACGATCCAGCCCCCCCGCCCGCGGACCAGGGCATCGGACACGTGCTCCAGTACCTGCCGGCTGGTGAGGGCCGAGAAACGCAGGCCCCCCAGCGGGAGCGTGGGATGCGCGCCATCATCCGTCACGGGCGCCGGTCCCCCCTCTCGAACCCTCGAACCCCGCGGCCCGGTGCGGGGTGTCTCCCGCATCGTGCAGCAGCGGGGCGTGACCCGAGCCGCCCCGCGAGGCACCCACCCTCGTGATTCGCGAGCGCATCGTCAACCTCCTCCTGGTGCTCGTCCTGCTGGCGGGAGGTGGGTTTGCGTGGTGGCTCCAGCTGCGCCCGGAGCTCCGGGTGGACGGCACACCCCTGGCGCAGCTGCCTCGACAGCTCGGCTCCTGGCAGGCCGAGGACATCCCGGTGGGGGACGACGTATCGGCCATGCTGCGAGCGGACCTGAACCTCCAGAGAGTCTACCGGGACCCTCTCGGCGGCTTCGTGTGGGTCTACATCGGCTACTACGGAACCGACCGCGGCGGGCGTCCCGAGCACACTCCCTGGGTCTGCTACCCCAGTACCGGCTGGAAGATCCGAAGCAGCCGCGTGCTGTCCATGGGCAGGGGGCAGGCCGGGCGCCTCAACGAGCTCGAGGTGTTCCAGGCGGGCCAGCGGCGGCTGGTGCACTTCTACTACCGCTCGCATCGCCGCACGGGTCTGGTGGGAGGGCTCGACCAGCTCTGGGACCGCTTCGTCAGCCGGCTGCTCACCGGCCGGGCCGATGGGGCCCTCGTGCGCCTCAGCACGGTCATTGGAGCCGACGAGGATGTCTGGACGGCGCGCACCCGGCTCCGCGCCCTGGGGCGCCAGCTGGATGCCGTGCTGGCCCATCACTGGCCCCGGGAACGACCTCGGGAAGGGGCCGCCGCCACCGCCCACTGACGCCCGGACGGCACGGCTACCGCACCTGTCCCCGGCACAGGAAGCCCCACAGGCGCTGTCGCTGCCAGCGCCGCAGCGAGCGCTGGAAGGCGGGATCGGGGTAGCGCGGATCCCGGCGCAGCGCGGCGCACAGGTAGCCCCAGATGATGAGCAGGCCGCCGATCACCCGGGGCTTCTCGCGCATGCGGTGGAGCCCGCTGGCCAGCACATAGGAGAAGCGCGAGCCCATGAACCACTGGCCCGCCCCCCAGCGGATGCGGCCGCGATAGATGCTGCCCTCGGAGGAGCCCATCAGTCTCAGGTGGAGGATGCGCAGCTCCGGGTCTGGCAGGCTGCAGGTGCGCCAACCCTCCATCCGGCAGCGGTGGAAATCGATGCCGTCCCACATCACCTCGCGTACGAAGCCGCCAATGGCCTCGAAGGCAGCGCGCCGGTAGAGCTTGAACTGGCCCGCCACCATCTCGTCGACCATGAACTCCTCCACCAGCGCTCCCCCGTCCCTGCGGAAGACCTTGCCACTCACGGCCCCGAGCTTCGGATCGGCGGCAAAGTGCCGGAGAGCCTGCTGGAGGTAGTGGGGCCCGAACTCCAGGTCCACGTCCAGCTTGGCCAGGTAGTCGTACTCCGGGTCCGCTGCCGCCAGGCCGTCGTAGAAGGCGTCGATCACCCCCCCTCCCACCTTGCGATGCCCCCGGTCCTCGCGCGTCACCACCTTCAGCCAGGGGATGCGCTGCTCGGCTCGTGCCAGGATCTGCGGGGTGGCATCCGTGGAGCCGTCGTCCACCACGATCCACTGGCTGGGCCGGATGCTCTGGGCCTCCAGACAGGCGATCGTACGTTCCACGGTGCGCGCCTCATCGCGACACGGAGAGATCACGAGCACCCGGGGCGACTCGGCTCGGACAGGGCTCCGCGGAGGTGTTTCCAATGGGCATGAGCTCCAGTTCGCGGGAATCGCGGCCGGCCCCGGACGGGGGCGACGCAGATCGACATCGGCAGGACCTCTTCCGTGGGCGAGCCTGCGCGACGCCTTCGATCTTCCGCCGGCCGGGATCCGCTCCAGCCGGAGAGCCACCGCCAGCGGCGACCGATACGCTGCGTGGGTGGCCCGCGAGCATAGCCGGGTTGCCCACGGGGGTGCCGATGGAACCCCCGGGACGGGAGGCCGGGGAGAGCCATGAGGCAAGAGGGGTCCGATCCGCGAGAACGCTCTCCCTTCGCGCGCTCGCCGCGCCTCGGGCGTGCCACCTGGGGCCTGCGCTGGGGCCGACGGATCGCCTGCTGGGCGGCTCCCCCGGGTGAGGCCCGCCGGGCGGTCCTGGCGACCCTCGAGCGGCAGCTCGCCGGCCGGTTCCGGGTCGTGCGCATTCCCTACGGTGCCGTTCCGGTGGCGGAGATCTGTGCCTGGGCGCTGGCAGGCCTTGGAGAGGATCTGTCCTCGGACCCGGAGACGGATCTGCTGGCGGTCTGTACGCGCCGGGCCGTCCGGCCCCAGCGCGTGCTGCTCCTGGTGGAGGAGGCGGACCGCATGCCCCTGGCCGAGGCCGGCCGCCTGCGCGCCCTGGTCCGGCGAGCCGGCGGCCGCCTGCGGCTCGTGGTTGTGACCGAGGAGACCCGCGAGGGCCAGAGGGTGCGCGAGACCCTGCTCGGGCGCCGCCGCCGGCCCTCCCCGCCTCCGCCGCAGACGCTCCCGGCTCCGTCGGCGCTGCCCGCCCAGGGGGAGTTCGCAGTCCCGGGGCCTCCCGCGGCCCGCGTGGCGGGTCGGGGGGAGCCCGCCCACTCCCGGCGTCGCAGGCGAAGGGTCGCGTCCCAAGCCCCGCCGGCGGCGTCTCGGAGCTGCCGCTACGTGCCGCGCGCGAGCACCGAGGCGGCTCTGGAGGGCCTGGAAGGCCGGCTGCGCCGTGGAGAGCGCGTGGTGGTGCTGTCCGGTCCCCCCGGTATGGGAAAGAGCCTTCTGCTGCGCATCCTGGGAGAGCGCCTGGCGGATCGCTTCGAGGCCATCTTCGTGCCCTGCATGGTCCTCGGCGGTGAGGATCTCCTCCGGTGGCTCCTGCACTGCCGGGGCCTGTCCTCCCGGGACGCGGAGCCGGAGCAGGCCTGGCTGCGCCAGGCAGCCGCTGCAGCCGCCCTGGGGCGTGGCCTGCTGCTGCTGCTGGACGACGCCCACGCGCTCTCCGAGGAGGCTGCCGCACGCCTCGGGGGCCTCCTGGAGCGGGCGGAGGGCTCCCTCTGCATCGCGGCGACCGAGTGCGACGGCCCGGTCCCGGGATCGGGAGTGGGCTTCCGAGGGGCAGCCCATGTTCGCCTGGACGCTCCCCTGGGCTACCCCGAGGCCCGGGCCCTGGCAGAGGGCTGGGGGCTTCCGACAGGCGACGAGGGCGACCTGGCCAACCTGCTGCGAAAGACCGCCGGCGTGCCGGCCTCCCTCCGGCGCGCTCTGGAGGCCTCCCCGCCTCCCCCCTGGCGAGGCGATTCCGCCCAGCCGCCGGCGCAGGCCCCACCGCCCGGGCTCCCGGAGGCGCCAGCCGCCTCGCCAGCTCCGGCCCAACTGCGGCCGAAGGGCTCGCGACCCCCTGGGGTGCCCGGCGGCGCAGGCCTGCTGGCGGGAGTCTTCGCCGGGCTGCTGCTCTGCCTGCCGGCTCCCCTGGACCGCGGGGCCGTCCCGCCGGATCCTGGACCTGCCGCCCCGGTTCCCGCGGCCATCCTCTCGGCCCGCTCTGCCGTGGTCTGGGTCGACGGGCAGCGCGTGGGGAGGACTCCCCTGCGCGGTCTCGAGCTGTCCCCGGGCTCCCACCGGCTTCGCGCCCGATTCTCGGATGGAAGTGTGCTCGAGCAGCAGATCGAGGTGGAGGGAGCTCCCCTGCGTATCACCCTTCCACCGTGATTCCGAAACGCCGGGGTGCTGCACGGACCACCAGCTCGAGCTCGCGCCCCTGAGTGTGGACCGCCACTCCCAGCCGATGCCGGGGCGCGACGCGGAGCGTACGGAGCGTCCACTCCGGTGGGGCCTGCGGTCCCGGCCTCCGCTCGCCTGCTCCCAATGCCACCCGGCGGGGATCCCCTCCTTCGAGGCCGCTGATGGCCACCTTGGAGAGCCCCCCGCGCAGGCCCACTCCCAGGGCCTTGAGGACCGCCTCCTTCAGGACCCACAGCTCCAGGAAGCGTCGCCGGCGGGCCGGGTCGGGGAGCTCGGCCAACCAGGCTGCCTCGTGCGGAGCAAAGAAGCGCCGGGCCAGCGGGAGCGCCGGGACCGTGCGATCCTCACACTCCACATCCACGCCGGTCTGCGCTCCGGGGCAGACGAGGCAGACCACCAGCCCCGGGGTATGGGAGAGGCTGAAGCGCGGCGCCTCCGGGGAATGCGAGCCGGCGGCCGCCGGGCGACCCCCGGGCAGGCGCCCGAAGCACCACTCCCGCGCCGAACGGCCGGTGGCCTCGGCCAGGGCTGCCCGCAGCAGGGCGCGCCCCAGCGCGAAGTGGCGCGCTGCCTCCGGGTGGGCCAGGCCCGCACAGCGCGCGCGCTCGCCGGGCCCGAGCCTGCGCTGGAGCTCCTGCTGGGGAAGGGCGCGTCCCGGCCGCAGCCAGTAGAGGTCCGCGCGCAGCCGTCCCTCGCCCCCGTCCCGGCTCACGGGCCCTCGGGCCGACCAAGCCGTGCCTCCCCTCTCGCGCGGGCCTCCTGCGGGACTTCCTTCGGACAGGCCGGGCCGTGCACGGCGGCAGCTTCGACCAGCTCCCCCGGGCCTGTCAACCGCTCGGCGCGGAGCAAGAGGGAGTGATAGCCTGCTCGGCCATGGGCCGGTTCCTGTCGGGCATCCCGCTGGCGCTCCTGCTCGCGCCGGCAGCCTTGGCACAGGCTCCCCAGGCCGATGTGCGCCACCTGGCGCTGCTGTGGGCCACAGGAGATTTTCGCGCTCCGCTGATCTGCCAGCTGCAGGGCACCTCCCACCGGGTCGTGCGGCGTGTCCAGATCCGACCTGTGAGCCGCGCCAGCAACGTGCCCCTGGACCGGATCCGCTTCTTCGACCTCGAGGCCCCGCCCGGAACCCGCTGCCAGAATGATCTCGGCGCCGAGGAGCCGAACCTGATCGGAACCCTCGAGCTCAGCATCCTGGGCCGCCAGCGACCGGATACCGCCCGCCACGACTTCCAGTCCGCCCTGCGCCGTGACGGGGGTTTTCGCTTCGATGTGCACAGCGGGCGGCTGAAGATCGGGGCGCCGGGGAAGCCGATGCCGGGCCTGCGGGTGGTGGACTTCCGGGGCGGCAGTCTGGAGCTGAAGGAGGTGAAGCGCGGCTCGGACAGCTGGCGGCGGCTGGCGGAGTTCGGCCCGCGGCGCAAGCTGAGCCTGGAGCTGAAGGCTCCGGACGGAACCCGCGTGGCCTTCGATCTCGTCCAGCTCGACGGCCGGTGAGCGGCCAGGGCCGGAGCCAGCTCCGGCAGCTTCCGCCTGGGTCGGGCCCGGTAGTACGGGAGGCGCGGCGCTGAAGGGTCCCTTTCCGGTGGGCGGTGTGCGCTGGTACCTGCGCGACGACGTGGATCGGGCGCGCATGCAGCCGCTGCTGCTGCGACTGCTCTCGGAGCTGCGGAGCGGACGCCTGACGGACCTCAAACAGCACGGTCGCCGCAAGGCCTTCTTCGAGCTGGCCCTGCACCCGGAGGCCAGCCACCTGTTGAAGGTGAACACCTATGCCGGAGTGCGGGCGCTGCGCCGGCACCTGCTGGGGAGCAAGGCACGCCGGGAGCTGGTCCGCGCGGAGCGCTGCGCCGCTCGCGGAGTGGCCACGCCCGTGCCCCTGGCGGCCGGCGAGGAGCTGGACGGTGTCCAGCTCAGGCGATGCCTGTTGCTGGTGGAGCGGATTCCGGGGGCAGAGGATCTCGGGAGCCTCTGGCACGGACGGGGAGCCGGGCGCTGCGGTCTCGGAGCGGCGGAGCAGCGGAGGGTGGCCCGGGCGTTCGGGGCCTTCGCCCGGCACAGTCACGAAGCGGGGATCTTCCAGGACGACTTCGCCCTGAACAACTTCCTGCTGCGTCGCGGCGCAGCACCGGAGCTGTGGATGATCGACTTCGAGCGAGCCCGGCTCCTGCCTCGCGTGGGCCGTCGCCGGCGCTGCCGCATGCTGGCAAAGCTCCACCGCGAGCTGCTCGACGCACCGGCCAGCTTGCGGCTCCACTTCCTGCAGGCCTACGCGGGCAGCCCGGAGGCATCGCGCTGGTGGTGGCGCGCCGTGGAGCAGGAGGTCGCCCTTCTCGCCCAACACGACCTGCGCCGGATGGGCCGACACGGTCTGCGGGAGGGCCGCCTCTACCGGACGGTCCGCGACGGCACCTGGCGGGGCGTGCTGCGCCGGGACGTTCCGGCAGAGGTCCTCCAGGGGCTCCGGGAGGCTCGGGCGGAGCGCCTCCCAGAGAAAGGAGTGGCCGCGCTGCCGGGTTTCTGGAAGCTGTACGCGAGCCCCGGCAGCAGCCTGCGCCGGGTCTGGATCGAGTTGAACTTCCTGCATGTGCGGCGCCGGCTTGCACCGACGCCTCTTGGATACTGGTGGAGCTCTGGAGCAAGCTGCATCCTGGTGGTCCGAGAGCCGGGAGACGCGCTCCGCAGCGCACCTCGGGCAGAGGCCGAGGCGCGTGCCCTGGCCGCCCTGCGGGACCGGACCCGGGCCCTGGGGTTCCGCTGCACGGCGAAGGACAGCCTGGCCGTGCTGCGCCCTCGCCCGGACGGACGGCTCGATGCGCTCTGGCTGCGGCCCTCGGGCCTGCTGGCGCGGAGCCCGGCCCGATCCCGCGGAGAAGCCGGCCAGAGCGCCTCCCAGCCCAGCAGCTGAGCGGCCTCCAGGCCTCTGGAGCGCGCTCGGCACTGCGTTCAGTCCGGGCTGCGGCGCGCCGATGAAGCGCGCATGGCCTCGGACCCTTCGGCCAAGCCGATTCGCTCGCTGTGCAGCGAAGATCCCGAACTCGAGGAGCGCATCGATGCCTTCGTCCTTCGGCTGGGCGAGACCGTGGATGCCTTCCAGGATGGGGAGCTGGCGGGGGACTGGGGCCGGCTGGTCGACCTCGCCCAAGAGTTGGAGGCCGAGTCCCGGGAGCTCGGCTATCCCGCCCTGGCGGAGGTGGCCCGCCGGGTCGCCGCTGCCAGCGCCGAGCTCAGCCCCGATGCGGCCCGCAAGAGCATCGTGGACCTCACCGAGCTGGCCCAGCGAGTGCGCCGAGGGCACCGCAGCGCGGCCTGATCCGTCCCCGCGTTCCCCTCCCCTCCCCTCCGCTCACAGAAGGCCCCACAGAGGCCAAGGCCCGAGGGCCACCAGGGCGAACAGGGCGCCGTTGGCGGCGGCATGGGCGACGATCGTGGCACCGAGCTCCCGCCGCCGCACCAGCCACAGGTTGAGGATCAGCCCAGTGGGGGCGGCCACCGCATACTCCCATGGAGCATGGCTGAGGGTGAACCACAGGACCGTTCCCCAGAAGCTCCAGCGGCTGAAGCGCCCCACCGGCAGCTCCCGGAAGGGGCGGCCCGCTCCGGCTCCGGTGCTGCGCCAGCTGTCGATGGCCCGGGCCAGGAAGCTGCGTACGAACAGCTCCTCGACGAACGGGGTGACCAGAGAAAAGCCCAGCAGGCGCAGGGGAAGGGTCGCGGCGCCGAAGCGCTGGGGATCGAAGGCGGCACCGCGGGGCAGGTGCGGCCAGGCTGCGAAGGGAGCCGCCCACAGGGCCGCGATGAGGATCCCCACCGCCACGTCCAGGAGCGACGCGGGGCCCAGCCGGAATCCCCGCAGCTCCGGGAACTGCCCTCGTCGGGCTGCGCTGGCAACCAGGGCGGCGGGAACCACCACCTTCAGCACGAAGGCTCCGCCGGCCAGGGCGCCGGGCAGGCGCCTCTCGGCCTCCAGCAGCAGCAGGAAGCTGGCGTAGGGGGCCAGGTAGGGTCCAATGCCTTCGGAGGAGGTCACGCGGCCTCCTCGGCCCCTTGGCACGGGCGCTTGAGAGCCATGGCAGGGCACTCAGCCGCTCGGCGGACCCACCAGGGCAAAGGCCGTGACGAGCAGGGTGATGGTCGCAATCCAGCTGCCCGCCACCCGGACACCCACCTGGATGGCGAAGCCCTGGAAGCGGCGGATGGGACGGACCACGTGAAAGGTGAGCAGGGCGATGCCGACCTCCATTCCCAGGACGTAGAGGACCGGGCGGCTGATGGCGCCTGCCTCGCCAAAGGTCGCCTGGTGGCCATGGGCCAGACCCGCCAGCGCCGCCAGCAGCAAGGTGAGGGAGAGCGGCAGGGAGAGCCGTGCCGCCACCAGGAGCCCCCATCCCAGGGCGGCTCCCCGCGCCATCCAGACAGAGCCCGGCAGTGGCATCCCGGCTACCCCGGCGGCTGCGCCCAGCAATGCGGCGGCGAGGAAGGCGCTGGGCGCCCGCCACATGAGCGGCTCCCCCCTTTGTCCCGCCCACAGCGCCAGGGCCAGCAGCAGCAGCAGCGACTCCACGTGGAACACGGGCTGGAGCGCACCCGCGTAGAAGTCCCCCACCGCCATGGTTCCGTGGGCTGCGGCCGCCGTGGGAGAGAGGAGCCCGGACCCGAGCCCCGCCCCGCTGGCCAGGGCCACACGGCCTCGCCTCGCGGACCGGGGGGGGCCCCATCCAGCAGGGGCGTTCATCCGGGCATCAGCCCCCAGGCCAGATAGATGCCCGCCAGGGCGATGGCCGTCCCCCCTGCCCGCAGCAGGCGCATGCCGTGGGGGAGCTTGGTGACGAACCCGATGCCGATGCCCGTGAGGTGGAGCATGCCGGTGGCCAGCACGAAGCCCGCGCTGTAGGCGGCAGCGCCCGCCTGCCGGGGAAGCTCGGCGCCGTGGGCATAGCCGTGGAACACGGCGAAGAACGAGACCAGCAGTGCCGCCACCCACAGGGGGGGGCGCCGGGCGACGGCGATGGCACCTCCCAGGGCGATCACGGAGAAGACGATGCCCGGCTCCACCGCCGGAAGGACCAGGCCCAGGATCCCGGCCACGCCGCCCAGGGACATCACCAGCGGAAAGGCCACGGGCAGCACCCAGATCGCCGGCGAGCCCAGCTGCGCTCCCCACATCCCCACCGCGAGCATGGCCAGCACGTGGTCCAGGCCGCTGAGTGGATGCAGGAAGCCGGCGGCGAAGCCCGCTCCGACCCGGGCCGTCCCCGTGTGCGCCAGCGCTGGAGAGGCCGCCAGCAGGAGCAGCAGCCCCAGGCCCGCCGGCGCTACCGCCGGCATGCCGTGCGTCGTTCCCGCCCCCGCGCACCGCCGACGGGGCTCGGGGTGGCGATCCACTGCCTCGCACTTCATTCCCCGGGTGCCGTCCCCGCTGGAGATCCCTGACACATGCAACCTCCCGGCGCCACATTCTCGCTGGAGCCGCAAGGCTTCGCCACATCCGGAGCTCCGCAGCTGCCCGCGCGCGAGGGAAGATCGGCATGACGCAGAAGGCCAGGCGAGATCGGGCCCATCGAAGGGGGAGCCGCGTCTGGAAGATCGCCCGGCTCGCCGCTGCCTTGACCTTCCTGCCGCTCGGGGCCAGGGCCCTTCCCGTCTTCACCTTCGCCTGGGACATGGACCCGATCTCCACGCCGCGCTTTACGCAGCCCGGAACCGTCTCGGTCACCACCTGCACCTTCCACCTGGGGGAGCCCGCGGGCCCCTGCGGGAAGGACGCCGAATTTCCCACCCAGGACCCGGTGGCAGCCTACACGGCGGCCACCCGTCCCGGCCACGACGTGCGGACCGTCCCGGTCGGTGGAGATGCCGGAGGGGCCCTGGATCTCTGGTCCGATGCCCACCTGGTCGAGAGCGCGATGACCGCCACCCTCGAGATCCGGAGGCTGCCCGCGGGCACCTACCAGATCTGGCTGCTGAGCCACAATGCCAGCGGGAGTCCGGGGGATTCCACCCGCTTCACCGTGAATGGCCAGCTGGCGGGAACCGTGAAGAACATTCCGGTGAATGCGGGCGATCTGCTGGCGAGCCAGACCCTGGTGCTACCGGTGCTCGTGGACTCCAGCGGCATCCTGCGCATCCGCTTCGAGCCTGGCTCGCCCACCAGCCTGTTCGGCACCTTGAACGGCGTGGGGCTCGTGCCCGAGCCGGCCATCGCTCTGCTGCTGGCGGCGGGCGGGGTCGGGCTCTGGCTGTGCCGACGCAGCCAGGCGGACGCTCAGGCTTCCACTCGACTGCGCTGGATGCGCCGCCGATAGCGGGCCGGCGGGAAGAAGGCCAGCCAGATCAGGACGGCGGTGGTGAGGCCCAAGCCGGACATGAACAGGGTCGGAACGGGCCCGAAGGGCTCGCCGCCCACCAACAGGTTGACCAGGTTCACCGCGAAGCTCAGGGCGATGGCCGCGGAGGCGAGCCCCCACAGCAGAAGGCGGTTGGTGACCAGGGGCTCCGCCAGGCCCAATGCGAGCCTTCTCTTCATCAGCCGGTGATAGAGGAGGGACTCCGCCGAGGTCCAGAGAAAGGAGAGCCAGCGCACCCCGAAGCCCAGCCAGAACCACCCGACCGCGTACGTGCGCGCGCTGAACCCGGTGGCCAGACCCAGGCCCACGTAGGAGAGGAGGGTCGTGGCCAGGGAGACCGCCACCAGGGTCCGGGCCCAGCGCTGGCCGGCCCGGAAGACGCGCCAGGTGAAGATCCACAGGGCTGCGGTCCCGAGATCGAGATTCGCCTGTCCCAGGGCGGCCAGGGGCACGGCCCAGGGGCCCAGCGCTCCAGCCAGCTGGAAGCTCAGGAAGTTCAGCACGTAGCCCAGGCAGCCCGCCAGCAGGAACGCCAGGCCGATGCAGAGCTCCGGCAGCTCACGGCTGTAACGGGCCCGCCACAGCAGCCGGCTGCCCACGAGCAGGTTGGAGAGCATGAAGGCGCCCAGGCCGACGCTACGGATCCCTTCCATCAGGTGCCTCGGGAGCGCGTTTCCCGCGGGTCTATCGGCACCGGTCTCCGGCCGCTGAAGGCGAGCCTGCGGAAGGTCCTGGAGGTCCTATTCTTGCCGGTCGCCTCCAGCCTGGGGGGCAGGCCGGTGTGACACCAAGCTCCCCGCCGGGAGACCTACCAGGGGGAGCTCCGGCTCCCGGAACAGGGGGAGTATGCCTCGCTTCAACCAGGCGCTGCTCTGGGTGTGTGGCCTTGCGTGTGCAAGCATCCTCTGCACCTCCTCGTCGTCACTGGCGGTGGAGCCGGCGCAGGCGGCTTTCTGTGCCCCCTGGGAGG
>Ga0114931_10007243_pt1 | contig 13568 bp, 13 predicted proteins | sample 2SBtaG_FD_89579 | JGI IMG/M metagenome (GOLD analysis project Ga0114931, IMG submission 89579) | Deep subsurface microbial communities from Kolumbo volcano to uncover new lineages of life (NeLLi) - 2SBTROV14_V59a metaG | ecosystem: Environmental > Aquatic > Marine > Volcanic | place: Kolumbo... | reverse complement strand
CAGTTGATCGCTCCATTCTGAAACTAAGTAATTGATATGAAAAACATTGACTTCGATTTACCTTGTCACCCGTTGGGTGAATCACGCTACAGGGCAAATTGCACGCCTGCGGTGGCGCATGGCGGCGTTACAACTCCTTGGAATAGTTTAACTATTCCGCGTCGTTGCGCCTTGCCCTGCACCACCGCAAACGCACACTTTACCCTGTCCAACTGAGGATTCTAGGTTGATCTATCGATTAATTCTGACCTGTCTGCTCGGCCTGGCGGCCTATGGGACCCTGGCCGGACCCATCGGCGACTACGGCGAGGCCATCAATCAGGCGGGGCGGCAGCGCATGCTGAGTCAGCGTATAGCCAAGGCCTATATCCAGATCGGCCAGCATATCTGGTCCGGTAAGCCACGCCGGCAGCTCGATGCCGCCCTGCGGCTCTATCAGGCACAGTTGGACAATCTCAAGGCCTTCGCCCGATCCGACCCGACCCAGGCCGCCCTGGCCCATGCGGATGCGGTCTGGCAGCAGTATCGGGAGATCGCCAGGTCCCGGATCGACCGCAAGAGTGCCGTGGCGCTGGTGGCCAAGAGCGAGGAACTGCTGCAGGCCAGCCAGGCGGTGGTGGAGGCCCTGGTGGCGGAGGCGGGGACTCAGAAGGCGCATATCGTCGATCTCTCCGGCCGCCAGCGCATGCTCAGCCAGCGCATGGCCAAGTTCTATCTGTTACTATCCTGGGGGTTGGATGAGCCGCAATACAGAGAGGCGTTCCACAAGGCCGAACAGGAGTTCTCCACCGCCCTCGATGAGCTGCGTGGCTCGCAGCTCAATACCCGGGAGATCAAGCGGTTGCTGGAGCAAGTAGAGAAGCAGTGGCGTTTCTTCGAACTGACCCGGATCATGGACGAAGGTCGCTACCTGCCCTCGATCGTCGCCAGCAGCACCGAGCGGCTGCTCCGGCAGATGAACGAGATTACCGGCCTGTATGCCCAGCTTTCGAGTGGAGACTGAGATGCGCACCCTATTGATCCTCGCGGCCATTGTCGGTTTGGCAAGTGGCTGTACCCAGGAGGCACAGAACAAGTTCGGCCGGGCGGTCCAGAACTGGACCGGCACCAATGGCGTCCTGGAGGTCTATGCCGGAAACAAGCTGGTACGGCGTTTCATGCACATCGACAAGATCTCCACTGCCAGCGGCACCGGCAGCGGCGTCCCCCGCCCTTACCGCTTCGGCTATGGGATACTGGACGAAAACCTCAACGGCCTGCAGGACCCCACGGAGAAGAAGAAGGTCTACTTCGAGTTCAGCGACTATTCCACCTCCTACATCTTCTTCCAGCAGCCCTGATCTGCAGGCGTCTTCACTCAAGCGACCTGACCATTGCCCTCCAGTTCCACCTGGCAGCCTGCACGCTGGAGTATCCCCATGATGACCTCCTGGTTCACCGCATTGCCCTCTACCGCCAGGCCGTGCGAATGTCCCCGTCCATCTCGTACACAAAGACCTGAAACCACCCTTTCATGGTGGACCGAGGAACAGCCCCCCTGGATGGGGGAAGTGCAACGGATTGCCGGGAGCAATCCACCTGTTGCACTAGCGAGTTGAATCCGGGATCTACTGACCTCAGGACGCCACCGTGAATAAGGCGGGCTGAAATCTTTACCCTGTATCGAACAATTAGGACTCATCCAGTCCGTAACGCTTGATCATGCGGTAGACGCTGCGTTCGCTGATGCCCATCACCTCGGCCACCTTGGCGCGGCGGCCGGAGTATTTCTTCAGCTGGGGTGTGAGGTAGCAGGCCTCCAGCTCTTCCAGGGAGGGGTCGTGGTCAAAGCAGAGGTTGACCGCCGCCTCCTGGGGAGTGTTGGAACGGCTGAAAGTGAAGTGCTCGGGGCGGATCTGCGAGCGTTCACCCGAGAGGATGATGGCCCGCTCCACCATGTTCTTCAGTTCGCGGATGTTTCCCGTCCAGTCGTAGGCGACCAGGGCGCGGATCGCCGAGGCGGAGAGGGTCTTGTCGACCCGGGTGGAGAAATTATGGTTGCGCAGGAAGTGGTTGGCCAGGGCCGGGATGTCTTCGCGCCGCTCGCGCAGGGGCGGGACCTGGATGCTGAAGGCATTGAGGCGGAAGTACAGGTCCGCACGGAAGCCCCCCTCCCGGGACATGGCCTCCAGATCCCGGTTGGTGGCGGCGACGATGCGCACATTGGCGGTCAGGTCCTTGGTGCCGCCCAGGCGCCGATAGTGGCCGGTTTCGAGGATACGCAGCAGCTTGGCCTGGCCGCTGCCGTTGATCTCGCCGATCTCGTCCAGAAACAGGGTCCCCCCCTCGGCCCCCTCGATCAGCCCCTTCTTCTGCCGGTCGGCGCCGGTGAAGGCTCCTTTCTCATGGCCGAAGAGTTCCGACTCGAAGAGGTTCTCCTGCAGGGTGCAACAGTCTACCGCCACGAAATTGTGCTTGGCTCGGTGGCTGTGGGTGTGGACCGCACGCGCCACCAGTTCCTTGCCGGAGCCGCTCTCCCCCTGCACCAGCACGGTGATGTCATTGGGCGCCACCGCCTCGATAAGCTCCCGGACCCGATTGAGGGCCCCACTCTCGCCGACCAGGGACGATTTGTCCCGGTTGCTGCGGCGCAGCTGATATTTGCAGAACTGATGGTCCCGGCGCAGGGCCGCGGTCTCCAGCACCCGCTGGATGGTCAGGGCGAGGGTGTCGAGACTCACCGGTTTGAGCAGGTAGTCGGCGGCCCCGGCCTTGATGGACTCCACCGCGTCCCGTACCGAGCCGAAGGCGGTGAGTATCACCAGCGGGTAGCTCTCCGCCAGGGTACCGACATGTTCCAGACTGTCGGCATCGGGCAGCCTGGCGTCGCTGAGGATCATGGCGGGTTCGTGCTGCTGCAGGTAGCGCTGGGCATCCTGCCAACGGGTGGCCCCCTCCGCCTGGTAGTCCAGGGTGCGCAGGTGCTGGCAGATGAGTTGGTTGAGGGTGGTATCGTCCTCTATCACCAGGATCGTCGGCTTCATGTGTCGTTGTGCAACTGCTGGCGTGCGTCCGGCAGTTCGATGGTGAACTGACTGCCGTTGGAGAACTGGCTGCGGACCTGGATGCGCCCCCCATACCTCTCGACGATGGCCAGGCTGATGGAGAGACCCAGGCCGGTGCCCCGGGCGTCATCGGCGCGGCGGCTGAAGAAGGGATCGAAGATGTAGGGCAGGTCTTTCTCGCGGATGCCCGCCCCGGTATCCCTGAAATGGATCAGGATACGATCGTCTTCGGCCTCGGTGGAGACGTTCAATTCCCCCCCTACCGGCATGGCGTGTAAGGCGTTCTGCGCCAGGTTGAGGAATACCATGCGCAGTTCGCCCTCGCTCGCGAGTACCCGCAGCAGCGTGGGTGAGAGCTGCTCATGTAGCTGGATGTTGTGCTGCTCGGCCTCCCATCGCAGCAGGCTCAGGGTCTCGTGCAAGGCGCTATTGATCTCCACCAGTTCCCGGGATTCCGACGGCGGGGCACCCAGCTTGAGGAGCTTGCCGGTGATCTCGATACATTTGTCGATCTCGTGATCCACCAGGCGCAGGTTGTCCTCGAGGGTACCGGCCTTGATATCCCCAGTCTCGAGGACCCGCATGCTGGCATCCAGGGCCAGTTTTACCGAGGCCAGGGGATTGTGAATCTCGTGCGCCACCCCGGTGGCCAGGCGCCCCAGCTCGGACAGCTTCTGTTCCTGAGAGTATTTGACCTCCTGGGCCAGGTCACGGATCGACTCCACTATCAGGGTCTGCTCACTACCCCCTATCCTGGTGGTCATGGGGGCGGCATAGATCTCCACCTCCAACTCACCCCCATCCTGGCGGTGGTGGCGGTGCAGCACCTTGATGGGCTTGTTTCGCTTCAGGATCTCATGCACTGGACAGCTGATCAGGGTAGGGGGGCAGGGCCGGTCGGTCTGATGACTGACGAGATGACAGGGCTCGCCGACCCCATTGCCATCCACCAGGGCCAGTTGCTCACAATAGGCGTGGTTGGTCAGTACCACATTGAAGCCCCCATCGATGACCCTGACCCCATCGGGAATGGCGTCGAGCAGGGCCTGCAGGAAGCCCTTCTGCTCCGCCAGCTGCTCCAGCTTGAGTTGCAGGTTTTCCGCCATGAAGTTGAAGCTCTCACCGAGGCGGGTGAACTCGTCATGGCCCGCGAGGTGCAAGCGGGTCTCCAGCCGGCCCTGGGTCAGGGCCTGGCTGGCCTGGGTGAGCTGTTCCACCGGCTTGAGGATATGACGGCGGATGAACCACCAGCCACCGCTGATATTGAGGATCACGATCAGTGCCCCGGCCCCCATCAGCAGCAGGGTGGTGTCACGCACCTCCCGGCGGATCGACGCGGCATCGTAATCGACATAGAGGACCCCGTTGATGAGGTGTTTCGCTACCGGTCCATGGCATTGGCCGCAGGGGGGCTTGTTGTGGACCGGGGTGATGCTGCGCAACAGCTCCCGCCCCTGGGCATCGGTGATGAAACGGGTGGTGGGGGAGGCGCCTGCATAGGGGGCGGGGATCGGTTCGTTGAAGCGTCCGGGATAGCTGGCGAAGCGGATCTCACCAGCGGGATTGGTGATAGTGACCGCGACGATGCCCGGCTGCCGGCCCAGCTTGTTGACCATCTCGATCAGGCCGGCCAGATCCCGCTTGAGCATGGCGTTCTCCAGAGAAATCTGGAGCAGGCTGCCGATATGGCTGACGGTGCGGCTGCGCTCTTCCGCCAATTGGGACTGGTAGAGCTGGAGATAGAGCAGCAAGAACACCAGGGAACTGAGCAACAGCCCGGAGGCGGTCGCCAGGATGAATTTTCGGTTAAGGCTGTGGGTAATCCAGTTCATGGGTCCGTTGGGAGATTCCCGCACTAGGTGAATTGTAATCACCGGGAAAAATATTTTACTGACAATTTGTCAGGTGGGTGGTTGTCGAATCGGTCCGGTCAGGTCCGGTAGAGAGACAAAATCACCCGCAGGGGCTGGATGGCGTGCCGGTCCATGTCCATTTTCGGCCAATCCGCCGGCAGGCGGCCGGTTTGGGGAAAATAAGGGGGCCCTCCAGAGAGTGGCGTGAAACTTGCTGGGATCGTGACTACTCGCCCAGTTGCCACATGGAATCTGCCTGGGCGGCGGGTTCGTGATGGCGTTGCACGCCGCCACAGATTCCCAGGCGCTCTGCGCCAAGTGCCTCCGTTCTATCATCGGGCGTGCAGCGCCCTTGAGTTGGGTGGCGCCGGTCACCGGTGTCACCGGCCAAATCTGGAAGGAGGAGGTGACTCGTTCCCTGAGATCAGGAAATGAGTTCCAGCAAGGCATAGGCCATGCCCAATGGCCCCACTCTGAGGAGGAGTCAGTGAAAGTGAAAGCAAGTGTTCTGTTAGGTCGCCGCTGGGCGGTCGCGCTAGGGGGGGTCTGTCTGGCTGGGCTACCGCTGCTGCTGCAGGCGGCGGATACCCATCTCTCTGACAGCCTGCGCCACGCTCTCGAGGAACAAGGTTGGCAGAGGGAAGAGGCCGCGGATGGCAGTCTGATCTACCGACAGCCCACCCCTGGTGCTGCGCCCGATCAAGCGACAGGCACCACCCAGGATCTGCACAAGGGTCCGCTGCAGCGGGCCCTCAAGAAGAGCGGCTGGCAGGTGGAATGGACTGGGGATGGCAGCCTGCTGTTGCGGCCAGGGGCCGGACATTCGCCTGTCACCCGTTCCAGGAGTATACCGTCCACGGCCCAGCCTCCGCAGATACCGGATCTGCCGGGGTTCGAATACTGGCGCATCGAGCGGGGCGACAAGGGCGCCCTGCTGTTTCATCCATTGGCCAGACCACCTGCAGGGGCGCCTTCCCGGGGCGTTCCGGGGACTCTGGGGGCCTGTGAGGGGTATGGGGCGGATCTCGCCAGTGTCTCCCTGCCGGTAGACACCTGGGCCGAGGCTAAGCGTCTGGCCAGTGCCTGGATCGAGGCGTCCGGGAAGAAGGGGCTGACGGTGGGCAGGATCCGCAAGATCCTGCGGGTCTACCTGGTGAGCCTGGTGGCTGACACCCCTCCCTATAAGCTGAGGCATCAGCTGGCGATACGCACCCGGGATGCCCGGGTGATGCTGTTGGAGTGAGCGGCCCGGATCACCCTCTCCCCTTTTGGCGGCCTCGATATGGGGCCGTTTTTTTTGCTCTTGTCTACGGGAAATCCCTGACTGACGAATTGTCAGTCATCCGAGCCCTGCTGCATGGGCCCTCGCTTGCGTGAGATCCCAGGGCCTAACCAAACGTAATTCCTGGAGATTTGTGCCCCATCTTCGACATGAGGCCATTCCTTTGGCGAATGTGAACGGGTTCACGTTCAGGCTTCACCTGACATTTCGTCAGGTCTTCTCTTCCGAATGGCCCTTCCTGGATTGGGTGTGGTCGAGAAATATCCTTTTATTTCATGTAGTAACTGTGATTTTTCTTGTCTTGGCATGGCGGTTGCAAAGGTTTGGGTTGTCTGCATGGTCCGAGTGCACGCTCTCAACGATAAGTGAGGAGGAAACCCGATGAGGAAATGTCTACCCCTGTCTGGTGCTGTGTTGCTGCTGCTGGCCTTTGCCGCCGCGGCGGACTATCCCATCGCTGGCACCCAGCCATCTCAGCGCCCCGCAGGGGCCCCGGTGATCGAATGGGTACACCACAACCACGCCTGGTTCGAACATGCCCTGACTGGGATCAGCAGGCCCTATCCGCGCAGCCTCTATTTCCTCGATAACCAGGGGGACTGGTACACACCCTTCACCCATCCAGGCATGACGGGGCCCTACGATATCCGTGGCTGGCATCACTAGGGGCTGTCTTCACTACCGGCTTTTGTAACCCCATCCACCGGGGTGGGGAGTTCAAAGGGGCCTCGCGTTCGAGGCAAAACCACTAAATGTAAATCTGGAGGAATCCATCATGAAAAAAGTACGAATGCCTGGTCTGAAAGGTATTGTCAAGGCACTGGGGCTCGCCGCGGCACTGACCATCGCACCGCTGGCCTCGGCCAGTATGTATGGGATGTCCGGCATGGGCGGCATGTCGGGTATGTCCGGCATGGGCGGTATGTCGGGTATGGGCGGCATGTCGGGTATGTCCGGCATGTCGGGTATGGGCGGCATGTCGGGTATGTCCGGCATGGGCGGCATGAGTGGCATGTCCGGTATGGGCGGCATGAGTGGCATGGGCGGTATGTCGGGTATGTCCGGCATGGGCGGTATGTCGGGTATGTCCGGCATGGGTGGCATGTCCGGTATGTCCGGCTACTTCAAGATCACCCCCCAGGGCCAGATCTTCTTCTACCCGGCTAGTGGCATGTCCGGCATGTCCGGCATGTCGGGTATGTCCGGCATGGGCGGCATGTCGGGTATGGGCGGCATGAGTGGCATGGGCGGCATGTCGGGTATGGGCGGCATGAGTGGCATGGGCGGCATGTCGGGTATGGGCGGCATGAGCGGCATGGGCGGCATGTCGGGTATGGGCGGCATGAGCGGCATGGGCGGCCAGTGGGTCTGGGTACCGAAAGGTATGTCCGGTATGGGTGGCATGTCGGGTATGAGCGGCATGGGTGGTATGTCCGGCATGAGCGGTATGGGCGGTATGTCTGGCATGGGCGGCATGGGTGGCATGTCGGGTATGGGCGGCATGTCGGGTATGTCCGGCATGAGCGGTATGTCCGGCTACTTCAAGATCACCCCCCAGGGCCAGATCTTCTTCTACCCGGCTAGTGGTATGTCCGGTATGGGCGGCATGAGCGGCATGTCCGGCATGGGTGGTATGTCCGGTATGGGTGGCATGAGCGGCATGTCCGGCATGGGTGGTATGTCCGGTATGGGTGGTATGTCCGGTATGGGCGGTATGTCCGGTATGGGTGGCATGGGCGGTATGTCCGGCATGGGTGGCATGTCCGGCATGTCCGGTAACAAAGGCTGGCACTAAAGGGCAGCCATCGCCAGGGATGGTGACTGCATGCAATATGCGGGGCGGCGCAGGGATGCGCCAGTATCGAGTAGCTCCATTTGGGAACAGTTGGGAACAGGCCGTCTGGATCTTGTCAGGCGAGGGGTGAGTCATGAAGCTGGAAAAACGAATGAGTGTTTATATCTTGTTGCTGTTTGCCCTGGTGGCGGGATCTGTCCAGGTGATCGCGGCAGGTACCGCCACAAAGAATTATGAGCATGCGCGGTGGGCTCCCATCCATTTCAAACCTGCTATCGATAACGCGACCAATGAAGAGTGTCTCGCCTGCCATCAGGAGATTCTCGAGCGCAAGGTTCGATCTCAGTCCCCCGCTGGCGTCAAGGCGTCGGAGGCATTGGCCTGGTACCAGACCCTGGATACCTATCAAGGTGATCAGATGACCTTTCATCAACGCCATCTGATCGGACCATTGGCCAAGAAGTTGATGAATATGCAGTGCAATACCTGCCACCAAGGGAGTAATCCACGCGAGGAGGCGCCGATTCCGCCGGATCCATCGAATCAGGATTACACACTACGCAAGGCGGTCAATCCAAAGATCTGTCTGATGTGTCATGGGGCGCATCCCTACAAGCTGATGGGTTTGCCAGGTCCCTGGCCGGAGACCCGTGACGCATTTCAGAACAACTGCCTGCTCTGCCATTCAGGTATCCGCACCCACCGCCATCAGGTCAATTTTCTCAAGGCGGATGCCATCGAAGAGGCGGGCAAACAGGATTCCGATGTCTGTTATGGCTGTCACGGCGGACGCCAGTGGTACCGGATCGCATACCCCTACCCGCGTCATGCCTGGAAGGGTATGCCCAAGGAGGTTCCCGACTGGGCCAAGGATCGTCCTACCGAGTCACCTGCGCGTTTCTTAAAGAAGACTAAGCAGGCCAAGAAATGAAGGTTCTCGAATACGGAGATGCCCGCATGAGCACGAATACAGAAAACCTACTGGAGCGTCTTAACCTCTCCCGTCGCTCCTTTTTGAAGACCACAGCGATCGGCGCCACGACCCTGGCGGCGGATGGTCTGATCGAACTCAAGACCGCGAAGGAGGCCAAGGCCTTTGCCTACGAACCCTATCCGAAGGACAACGAGCTGGAGACCGTGGTCACCAGTTGCGCCCACAACTGCGGCTCCAGGCACATGTTGGTGGCGCACAAATGGAAGGATGTGATCGTTCGCCTCTCCACCGACGATGGCCGCTATCAGCGGGGTGGCTATTTTGGTAAGGACAACAATGAGGAGCCCCAGTTACGGGCCTGCTTGCGGGGCCGTTCCTATCGCCAGCGCCTCTATTCAGCGGAACGTCTGCTCTATCCGATGCTGCGAGTGGGTGAGCGGGGTGAGGGTAAGTTCAAGCGTGTCTCCTGGGATAAGGCCCTGGACTTCGTCGCCAAGAAGATGGTCCACCTCAAGGAGACCTATGGTCCCACCGCCCTGCTGGATCAGAGTTATGCCGGCGCCTCCTATGGGGTGCTGCACAAGTCGGATCAGATCGAAGGGCTGCTGGGGCGTTTCCTCGGCATGTTCGGCAGTCGTACCAGTTCCTGGTCGGTGCCCTCCTATCAGGGGACGACCACCAGCTCACGCTGGACCTTCGGGACTATCCACGACGGTAACGAGGACGATGCCTACGCCCATTCGAAGTTGATCATCATGTGGGGCTGGAACCCGGCCTATACCTTCCATGGCGGCAACACCTTCATGTACATGCGTATGGCCAAGCAGCGGGGTTGCAAGTTCGTGCTGGTCGACCCCCAGTATACGGACTCCGCCGCTGCCTACGATGCCTGGTGGATCCCCATCAAACCCAATACGGATGCCGCCATGATGGCGGGCATGGCCCACTACATCTTCACCAACGAACTCCAGGACCAGGAGTTCATCGACCGCTTCTGCCAGGGCATGGATGCGGGCACCATGCCGAATTGGGCGGAGCAGTCGGTCAACGGCAAGGAGAACTTCAAGGACTATATTCTCGGCAAGTACGACGGTCAGCCGAAGACGCCCGAATGGGCGGAGAAGATCTGCGGGGTGGCGGCCGCAGACATCAAGAAGCTCGCCGACATGTACGCCCGCACCAAACCGGCGGCCCTCAAGGCCTCCTGGGCGCCTGGGCGCAATGCCTATGGTGAACAATACAGTCGCATGGCGGCGGCGCTGCAGGCCATGACCGGCAATGTCGGCAAGCTGGGCGGATGCGCAGAGGGTGTAGGCAAGGCCTGGCATGCCGAGGCGGTGGCCTATCCCTACGACCAGTACGCCAACATCTGGTTTCAGGCCATCAAATCGGATCGCTGGGCCCACTGTGTGCTCAACTATCCCCATGTGAAGCGCGAGGAGATCGGGCTCTGGCCGCGCCAGGACAAGACCGATGGCCAGATTCCCAATATCAAGGGGATCTTCTGGCAGGGTTCCGACTGGTTCAATCAGCTCACCAATATCAACAAAGAGATCGAGGCGGTCAAGAAACTGGAGCTGGTGGTCTGCATGGACTCCACCATCACCCCCTCGGGCATCTGGGCGGATGTCCTGTTGCCGGTGGCCACCCACTTCGAGCGTCATGACGTGGCGCTTCCCTGGTACAAGGGCCACTACTACATCCATCGACCCAAGGTCATCGAGCCCATGGGGGAGTCCAAGACCGATTTCCAGATCTTCACAGAGCTGGCCTACCGGATCGGTGGAAACGTATTCGGTCAGGCCTTCAATCCCAAGGCCAACCGGGACTACTTCAAGATTAATGACAATGTAGACGAGGCCTATCTGCGGGAGTGGTGGGAAGGTAAGGTCATGGCTCACCAGCATGTGGATATGTCCTGGGACGAGTTCAAGCGTCGCGGCGTCTACAAGTTCAACCTGGATCGTCCCCATGTGGCGTTTCAGGATCAGATCGAGAAGGGCAAGAAGTTCGCCACGCCGTCGGGCAAGATCGAGATCCTCTCCAGCCAACTGGCCCAGATCTCCGATTGGACCAAGACTATGTATGGCTACCATGTGCCCTCCATCCCCAAGTGGATCGAGCCCTGGGAGTCCTTGAACAGCCCCAAGACCAGCAAGTTTCCTTTCCATCTGATATCGCCACATCCGCGTTGGCGCACCCATTCGATATTCAACAATGTCGCCTGGCTGCGTGAGACCTACGAGCAGGAGGTGACCATGAACGCCTCGGATGCCAGACGTCTGGGAATCAAGATGGGCGACATCGTCGAGGTGTGGAACGACCGGGGCAAGGTGGTGGTGCCGGTTTATGTGACCGAACGTTGTATGCCGGGGGTCGCCGTCTTGTTCGAGGGGGTGTGGATGGATCGGGACAAGAACGGTATCGACCGGGCCGGCAATCCAGACTTTCTCACCCTGGACAACCCCAGTCCGGCAGGGGCCTTTGCCTATAACACCGTGTTGTGCAATATCCAGAAGACCGATCTACAGCATCGGCCCGGCTGGGATCAGTTGGCGACCGCCCGTGCGCACGTCTTCCGGCGTGACCTGTAAGAGGAGACAGCAATGAATCAGACAAAAGACAAGGCCAAGATCAAGGCGGCGGTCAAGCGACGCAAGCATGAGACCTATACCCCGGTCAAGCCCGACGTGCAGCTGGGTTTCGTGCACAACAACGTGGACTGTATCGGCTGTCGCGCCTGCGAGATGGCGTGCAAGGACAAGAACGGACTGCCTCCCGGGCCGCGCTTCCGGCGCGTGCAGTATATCGAAGGAGGCCGGTTCCCCGATGTATTTGCCTACAAGGTCAATATGTCTTGCAACCACTGCGCGGAGCCTGCCTGCCTGCCGACCTGTCCCACCGGGGCGATCTTCAAGCGGAAGGACAACGGCATCGTCGACATCGACTCCACTCTGTGCATCGGCTGCCGGCGCTGCGAGGCGGCCTGCCCCTATGGGGCACCCCAGTTCGATCCGGAAGAGAATATCGTCAAGAAGTGTAACCTGTGCGTGGACGAGATCGAGGCCGGGCGCAAACCCTACTGCGTCATGGCTTGCATGATGCGGGTACTGGATATCGGGCCGATCGATCAGATCTGGGACGGTGAGCTGGAGACCGTGGCGGTCGGACCCCACGACCAGGTGGTGCGCCAGGTGAAGAATATAGCCGATATCGAACTCACCCACCCCTCCATCGGCTTCGTTGCCCACAGCAAGGGCAAGGTCAAGTGATGGCTGATCACGGCAGACAACTCTCCTCCGAGGATCGGCAGCTGCTCTGCCAGGTTTTTGCCGACGACCTCTCCATGCTGGCGGCACTGCACGATCGAGAGCCCGATGGAGTGATGTTACGCAGCCTGCGCGAGCAAGAGTTTCCCGATGGGTTGGGGCTGGGGCTGATCAGCGATCAGGGCGGGCAGGCGGTGGAGTTCCTCAGGCAGGCATTGAACGGCATACCGGAAGTCCCGGATCAGGCGCTGCTGGACGAGCTGGCGGCGGACTTCGCCAATATCTACCTCAACTTCGGGGTCCAGGCCTCACCAGAGGAGTCGGTATGGATCGATGACGAGAACCTGACCTGTCAGGACAGTATGTTTCAGGTCAGAAACTGGTACGCCCGGCATGGTCTGGGCGCCGCGGACTGGCGTGTCAGGCCCGACGACCACCTGGTGCTGGAGCTGCGCTTCCTCAGCCACCTGTTTGCCGGGGAAGCAACTCTGAAGAGACTGCGGGAGGCCGCCCGTTTCATGGACGAACACCTGCTGCGCTGGTTGGGCCAGTTTGCACAGCGGGTGGCGGGCCGCTGCGATACCGCCTATTTTGCCGGGGTGGCGATGTTGACCGGGGCCTACTGTGAAGAGCTGCGCGACCTGCTGGCGATCATTCTGAATGAGCCCAGGCCCAGTCAGGAGGAGATCGACGAGCGGATGCGTCCACGCCGGCCGGTGGAAGAGGTGCCGGTGCGCTTCATGCCGGGTATAGGGCCGGCTGTGTGAGTGCGTTAAGGAGATTCTTCAGAGTCACTGATTCTAGCTTGTCGGATTACAACTCAGCATTGGTGGCTATGGCCCGACAAAATCTGAAGAAGTGGAACTGTTGGATAGAGAAACGTGACAGAGAGGAGAGACTGAATGAAAAAAACCCAGCCGATCTTTCGATGTCTGGCGAGCGCCGGCCTGGCCTTGAGCTCGGTGTCCAGTGTTCTGGCCGATGCCGCCGCGGGTAAGGCGATCTACGATGGCAAGGGGGTGTCATGGCCCCACGGGCAAGGGTGACGGTCCCGCGGCCACGGCGCTGGACCCCAAGCCGCGCAACTTTACCGGAGGAGCGTTCAAGTTCGATACGGATGGTGACGGCAAGACCGGGACGGATGCCGATCTGTTGAACCTAGATTCCTCAGTTGACCGCTCCATTCTGAAACTAAGTGATTGATATGAAAAACACTCACTTCGATTTACCTTATCACCCGTTGAGTGAATCACGCTACAGGGCAAATCGCACGCCTGCGGTGGCGCATGGCTGCGTTACAACTCCTTGGAATAGATTAACTATTCCGCGTCGTTGCGCCTTGCCCTGCACCACCGCAAACGCACACTTTACCCTGTCCAACTGAGGATTCT
>Ga0114931_10007242_pt1 | contig 13570 bp, 13 predicted proteins | sample 2SBtaG_FD_89579 | JGI IMG/M metagenome (GOLD analysis project Ga0114931, IMG submission 89579) | Deep subsurface microbial communities from Kolumbo volcano to uncover new lineages of life (NeLLi) - 2SBTROV14_V59a metaG | ecosystem: Environmental > Aquatic > Marine > Volcanic | place: Kolumbo... | reverse complement strand
GACCTTAGAATTGACCTGTAGAATGTTGATATGATTATTCTCATCGACAACTACGATAGTTTTACCTACAACCTCGTGCATTTCATGGCGCGCTCGGCGCCGAGATCGAGGTATGGCGCAACGACGCCATCGCCGTCGACGAAGCGCTGGCGCGGCAGCCGAGCGCGGTGGTCATGTCGCCGGGTCCTTGCGACCCCGACCGCGCCGGCATCTGCCTGGACCTCGCCGAGCGCGCCGCGCCGCGCCTGCCGGTGCTCGGGGTCTGTCTCGGCCATCAGGCCATCGGCCAGGCTTTCGGCGGCCGGGTGATCCGCGCCAATCTGGTCATGCACGGCAAGCTGAGCGCCATTCATCATCGCGGCGAGGGCATCTTCGCCGGGCTGCCGAACCCCTTCCAGGCGACCCGCTACCATTCCCTGATCCTCGACCGCGCCGCCCTGCCCGACTGTTTCGAGATCACCGCCGAGACCGAGGACGGCGTGATCATGGGCATCGCCCACCGCGAGTTCGCCACATATGGGGTCCAGTTCCACCCCGAGAGCATCGCCACCGAGCAGGGCCAGCGCCTGCTCGGTAACTTTCTCGCCGTCGCCAAGGAAGGCCACGCATGAACGCCACCGATCCCGACATGAAACAGATCATCGGCCTGGTCGCCGCCGGCGAGCGGCTCAACGTCGATCAGGCCCGCGCCGCCTTCGAGATCATGATGTCGGGCGCGGCCACGCCGGCCCAGATCGGCGGCTTCCTGATCGGCCTCCGGGTGCGCGGCGAGACCGTCGACGAGATCACCGGCGGTGCGATGACGCTGCGCGCCCAGGCGGTCGCCATCGCGGCGCCCGAGGGGGCCATCGATATCGTCGGCACTGGCGGCGACGCGCGCGGCACCCACAACATCTCGACCGCCACCGCCCTGGTGGTCGCCGGCGCCGGGGTGCCGGTCGCCAAGCACGGCAACCGCGCGGTGTCGTCGAAATCGGGCGCCGCCGACGTCCTTTCCGAACTCGGCGTCGCGCTCGACGCCGACATGGCCCTGGTCCAGCGGGCGTTGTCCGAGGCCGGCCTCTGCTTCATGCTGGCGCCGCGCCATCACGGCGCCATGCGCAATGTCGGCGGCCCTCGGGTCGAGCTCGCCACCCGGACGATCTTCAATCTGCTCGGCCCGCTGGCCAACCCGGCCGGGGTCGGCCGATACCTGCTCGGGGTCTACGACCGTGCCTGGGTGGCGCCCATGGCCGAGGTGCTCGGCCGCCTGGGCGCGACCCGCGCCTGGGTGGTGCACGGCGCCGACGGCATGGACGAGCTCTCGACCACCGGCCCGTCCCACGTCGCCGAACTGATCGACGGAGCGGTGCGGACCTTCGATGTTTCGCCGGCCGAGGCCGGGCTCGGCCAATGCGCGCCGGCCGATCTGGTGGGCGGCGCGCCAGCGGAGAACGCGGCCGCCATCCGCGCCCTTCTCGACGGCGCCCCCGGCCCCTTGCGCGATGTCGTGCTGCTGAACGCCGCCGCCGCCCTGATCGTCGCCGGCGTCGCCGCCGATCTGCCGGCCGGCGTCGCCCTGGCCGCGCGGGCGATCGACCAGGGCGCGGCCAAGGCCAAGCTCGACAGCCTGGTGGCGATCACCAACGCGAATTCCGACACGGACCCGGCCTCGTGAGCGATATCCTCGCCCGCATCGCCGCCGATACCCGCGCCGAGACCGCGCGGCGCAAGGCCCGGCGACCGCTCGCCGAGGTCGAGGCCCTGGCCGCCGTAGCCTCGCCCCCACGCGGCTTCGCGGCGGCCCTGGCGGCGGCGGTCGCCAAGGATGGCTTGGCCCTGATCGCCGAGATCAAGAAGGCCTCGCCGAGCCGGGGGCTGATCCGCCCCGACTTCGACCCGGAGACCCTGGCGCGCGGCTATCGCGCCGGCGGCGCGAGCTGTCTGTCGGTGCTCACCAATGGCCCCTATTTCCAAGGCCGCGACGACGACCTGACCGCCGCCCGGGCCGCGTCGGGCCTTCCTTGCCTGCGCAAGGACTTCATGCTCGATCCCTATCAGGTGGTCGAATCGCGGGCGCTGGGCGCCGATTGCATCCTGGTCATCCTGGCCGCCGTCGACGACGCGCGCGCGGCGGCGCTGGTGGCGATCGCGCGCGGGCTCGGCATGGACAGCCTGATCGAGGTTCACGACGCCGCCGAGATGGCCCGCGCGGCGCGCCTCGACGGCGATCTGATCGGCATCAACAACCACGATCTCAAGACCTTGTCGGTCGATCTCGCGACCACCGAGCGGCTAGCGCCCAAGGCGCCCGAAGACGCGGCGCTGGTCTGCGAGAGCGGGCTTCGCGCCCACGCCGATCTCGAACGCATGGCCGCCGCCGGCGCGCGCCGCTTCCTGGTCGGCGAATCGCTGATGCGCGAGCCCGACGTGGCCGCCGCCGTCGCCGCCCTGCTCGGCCGCGCGCCTGTCACTCGGGCCAACGCATGAGCGGCCTCACCCATTTCGACGCCGACGGCAAGGCGGTGATGGTCGACGTCTCCGACAAGGACCCGAGCGAGCGCACGGCGACCGCGCGCGGCAGCGTTCATATGCGGCCCGAGACCCTGCGCCTGATCCGCGACGGCGGGGTCGCCAAGGGCGACGTCGCCGGCGTCGCCCGCCTGGCCGGGATCATGGCCGCCAAGCGCACCCCCGATCTGATCCCCTTGTGCCACCCGCTGGCCCTGACCTCGGTGCGCCTCGACGTCGCCTGCGACGCGGCCCGGAACGCGATCGATATCGAGGCCACCTGCAAGCTCAAGGGCCGCACCGGGGTCGAGATGGAGGCCCTGACCGCGGTCGCGGTGGCGGCGCTCACGGTCTACGACATGTGCAAGGCGGTCGATCGGGCGATGACGATTGGCGACATCCGCCTGGTTCACAAGGCGGGTGGCAAATCGGGAACCTTCAGCCGCGATGAATAGCACGATGCCTCCCCTGCTCCCGGTCACCGAGGCCCGGGCGCGGATCAGCGCCTCCTTTACACCGCTGCCGGCCGAGCAGGTGGGCATCAACGAGGCGCTCGGCCGGGTTCTGGCCGAGGACGCGCGCGCCCGCCTGACCCAGCCGCCGACGGCGGTTTCGGCGATGGATGGCTACGCGGTACGCGCCGCCGACGTCCAAGACCCGCCGGCGCGGCTGCGGGTGGTCGGCGAATCGCCGGCCGGCGGCCACTACCCGGGCGCCCTCGGCCCCGGCCAGGCGGTCCGCATCTTCACCGGCGCGCCCGTGCCCGACGGCGCCGACGCCGTGATCATGCAGGAGGACACCGAGACCGACGGCGCCGTGGTGATCGTCGAGATCTCCGCCCGCGAAGGCCGCCATATCCGCCCCCAGGGGCTCGATTTCAGAAACGGCGACGTAGGGCTCGAGGCCGGGCGGCGGCTGGGACCGCGCGAGATCGGCCTGGCGGCGGCGATGAACCGGCCCTGGCTCGCGGTGCGTCGGCGGCCCCGGGTGGCCCTGCTCGCCACCGGCGACGAGGTGGCGCGACCGGGCGACCCGCTGGGGCCGCATCAGATCGTCAGCTCCAATACCCTGGCGCTGGCGGCGCTGGCGACCCGGGCGGGCGCGCTGGCGATCGATCTCGGCATCGCCGCCGACGATCCCGAAACGCTGCAACGCATGGCCGCCGGCGCCGCCGGGGCCGATATCCTGGTCACCACCGGCGGCGCCTCGGTCGGCGATCACGACCTGATCCAGAGCGCGCTCGGCGCGGTCGGGCTAGAGATCGATTTCTGGCGCGTCGCCATGCGCCCGGGCAAGCCGCTACTGTTCGGCCATATCGGCGCGACGCCGCTCCTGGGGGTGCCGGGAAACCCGGTCTCGGCCCTGGTCTGCGGCCTGTTGTTCCTGATCCCGGCGATCGACGCCATGCTCGGCGACACGGCCCCGCCCTTGCCCGAAACCGCGCGCCTCGGCCGCGAGCTGCCGGGTAACGATCATCGCCAGGACTACATGCGCGCCAGGCTGGAGCGCGGCCCCGACGGCGATCTCGTGGCGACCCCGTTCACGCGCCAGGACAGCGCCATGCTCTCGACCTTGGCCGAGGCCCGCTGCCTGGTGGTGCGCCCGCCGCATGCCCCGCCCGCCACCGCCGGGGCGCGGGTCGAGATCATCCGCCTCTAGCGCCTCGCCGGCACGACGGTCGCGATGCCGGCCAGGGGATCGATGTTTTCTGCTTGACGAAGGGGGCGAACGCAACTAGAACATGTGATCAGGTTTTGGTTTTGTTCCATATATGGGATTGGGGGCGCCCATGCTCACCCGCAAACAGCACGAACTTTTGATTTACGTGAATCAGCGCCTCAAGGAGGACGGGGTCTCGCCCTCTTTCGACGAGATGAAGGACGCTCTCGGCCTGCGCTCGAAGTCGGGTATTCATCGCCTGGTCACCGCGCTCGAGGAGCGCGGGTTCATCCGCCGCCTGCCGCATCGCGCCCGGGCGTTGGAGGTTCTCAAGCTGCCCGACGCGGTCGCCGCGCCCAGCAAATTCTCGGCCAGCGTCATTCGCGGCCATTTCAAGACCGTGCTCGCCGGTCACAAGGTCGATGGCGACGTCGAAAGCGTCAGCCTGCCGCTTTATGGCCGGATCGCCGCCGGCACCCCGATCGAGGCCCTGCGCGACCACTCCAACGCGGTCGCCTTCCCCGCCAGCCTGCTTGGCCGCGGGGAGCATTACGCGCTCGAGGTAGCCGGCGATTCGATGGTCGACGCCGGCATTCTCGACGGCGATCTGGCGGTCGTCCAGCGCTGCGACACGGCCGATACGGGAGCCATCGTGGTCGCCCTGGTCGACGACCAGGAAGTGACGCTCAAGCGGCTCCGTCGCAAGGGCGGCTCGATCGCGTTGGAGCCCGCCAACGCCAAATACGAAACCCGCATCTTTCCGCCCCACCGGGTCAAGGTCCAGGGGCGGCTGGTGTCGCTGATGCGCCGTTATTGATGCCGAGGAGGCCGCGACGCCTCAGCGGCGCGGTCGGCGGCGGCGCGTCCAAGGGCGGTCGCCGCGACTGTCGGCGACCGTGACGAGGCGCGCGCCGCCGGGCTCGATGTAAAGCGCGTGGGCACCCTTGCGCCACAGATCGAAGCGGTCGACCACCATCGCCGCCGATGGGCAACGCACCCGCACCGGGACCAGGGCGACGACGATGTCGGCCTGGCGGCAATCCTCGAACAGCGCCCGGGGGTCGCGAACCAGGGCGACGGTGGCGTCGACGCGGGTCCAGATGCAGCCGCTCGGGTCGCAGGCCAGGCCATCGATCCCCTCGGGCCAGGCGCTCAGCGCCGCGACCCCGTTGCGCCGCCGCCAGATATCGGCCGCGAAACGCGCCGTCCGGGGTCTGGAGACGGCCACCGCGTCCGCGCCCTGGCGCAGTCCGAACAGCTTGCCGTCGCGGTCGAGCCACAGATCGGGCTGGCGGGTGGCGAGCGGCAGGACCAGACCGGCGACGAACAGCGGCAACCCGAGCCATCGCCAGCGCCGCCGCCACAGGCACAGCCAGAGACCGCCGGCGGCGGCGAGAATGACGCCGGCGACCGGCATTGCCGGTGAATAGCGCACCGCCCCCGGCCAGGACGCCACCCGTTCGGCGACCGCGATTATCGCGTCGATCCCCCAGCCCATCGGCGTCAAGGCCCAGTGTTCGAGGCCGAAGGGCATCAAGGCCAACGCCGCCAGTCCCCAGGGCATGATCCAATGGGCGGCGATCGGCACCGCGATCAGATTGGCGGCCAAGCCATAAGCGGCGACCCGATCGAAGTTCTGGATCGCGAAGGGTGCGGTCGCCAGCGTGGCGACGATGGTCGTCAGGGCGACCCCGGCGGCGTAGATCAGGACCCTCCCGCCGAGGCCATGCGCCAGGCGCCAGCGCGGCAGGCGCTCGCGCAGACCCTCGAAGGCGGCGACCAGGCCGATAACCGCCGCGAAGGAGAGCTGGAAACTGGCGCCGAGCAGGCTTTCCGGGCCGGTCAGCAACAGCGCGAGCGCCGCCCAGGCCACGGTCCGCATCGACACTCCCTGGCGGTCGACGATGATCGCCAGGATGACGATCGCGCTCATCACGAAGGCGCGTTGGGTCGGCACCGGCGCCCCGGCCAGCAGCAGATAACCCAAGGTCCCGACCAGGGCCACCGCCGCCGCCCACTTCTTGGTCGGGTAGCGCAACGCCAAGGGTTCGACCAAGGCCAATATCAGCCGCGTGGCGGCGAACAGGATCACCGCCACCAGCCCCATGTGCAGACCCGAGATGGCGAGCAGATGGGCGAGCCCGGCGTCGCGCATGGCCGCCAGCACGGGCCCGCCGATGGCCCCGCGTTCGCCGGTCAACAGCGCCGCCGCGACCGCCCCCGCCTGGCCCGGCAGACCGTCGAGCAAGCGCGCCGTGACCCGGTCCCTGAAGCGCGCCAGCGCGGTCGCCCAGCCGGTCTTCCCCGCGCCCGCCGGCGCGGCGATCGGGGTGACCGCGCCGAAGGCGAAGCCGACCCCGCCGAGACGCTCGAAATAGGCGCGGCGGGCGAAATCATAGGCGCCGGGCACCGCCGGTTCGGGCGGCGGCCGAAGCTTGGCGCGCAAGCGCACCCATTGACCCGGCGCGATGGCCGCGGCGGCGGCGCCCGCGCGCAGCCGCACCCGCGCCGGGGTCGCGGCCCGGTCGAGCCCCTGGATCCGCACTCGCTCCAATAGAAGGCGTCGGCCGCCGCCATTGGCCCTGTTGGCGACCACCCGACCGCTCACCCAGGTCGGGCCGATGGCGCGCTCCAATATCGGCGCCGCGACCCAGGCCGTCCGCAGTTGAGCGACCGCGAAGCCGAGCGCCAGGGTAAACGCCGCCAGCGCCAGCGGCCGGCTCGCTCGCGGCCCGACGGCGGCGACCGACGCGACCGCGCCGGCCAAAGCCAGGCCAAACGCCAACGGCGGCTCGAACGACAGGGCGAAATAGATGCCGATGCCGGTCGCCACGCCGACCGGCGCCCACAGCGGCCAGCGGTCGCGCTCGGCGACCAGCGTCGCCATCAGCCAGGCACCGATGCCCCGGCCCACGTCCCGGCTCGGGCGCGATCCGCGCCAGGCGACAAGCCCTCGCGACTGGGCGGCGTCGCTCATCGACCGTTCCCTCGCCCCGCTGCTCGACATCCCGGCGGCCATATCGGCCTCGGCCGCAGTCTAGCGCGCCGTTTCCGCCGACCGCAAACCGACCGCCAACAGGCTTGACGGAACTCGCCGCTTCACGCCTTATCGGCGCCCCACCCCATCCTTCAAGCCGAACGAGTCCCCATGACCGAAATCGTTACCCGCTTCGCCCCTTCGCCGACCGGTTTCCTGCATATCGGCGGCGCCCGCACGGCTCTGTTCAACTGGCTGTTTTCGCGCCATCACGGCGGCAGGTTCCGCCTGCGCATCGAGGATACCGACCGGGCGCGCTCGACCCAGGCGGCGATCGACGCCATTCTCGACGGCCTCGGCTGGCTCGGGCTCGATTGGGATGGGGACGTGGTCTATCAATCGACCCTGGCCGAGCGCCACGCCGCCGTGGTCGCCGATCTACTGGCGGCGGGGCGCGCGTACCGCTGCTACTGCACTCCCGACGAACTCATCGAGATGCGCGCCCGAGCCAAGGCCGAGGGCCGGCCGATGCGTTACGACGGCCGCTGGCGCGACCGCGATCCGGCCGAGGCGCCGCCCGGGGTCGCGCCGGCGATCCGCCTCAAGGCGCCGAGCGAGGGCGAGACCGTGATCGAGGACCGGGTCCAGGGCGGCGTCCGGGTCGCCAACGCCCAGCTCGACGACATGGTGCTCGCGCGCGGCGACGGCAGCCCTACCTATATGCTGGCGGTGGTGGTCGACGATCACGACATGGGCGTCAGCCACGTCATTCGCGGGGTCGACCACCTGACCAACGCCGCCCGCCAGACCCAGCTTTATCAGGCCCTCGGCTGGACTCCGCCGATCTTCGCCCATGTGCCGCTGATCCATGGCCCCGACGGGGCCAAGCTCTCCAAGCGCCACGGAGCGCTGGCGGTCGGCGCCTATCGCGACATGGGCTACCTGCCCGAGGCGATGTGCAATTATCTGCTGCGGCTCGGCTGGGCCCATGGCGACGACGAAATCATCGACCGCGACCAGGCCATCGAATGGTTCGATCTCGACGCCGTCGGCCGCGCGCCGGCGCGCTTCGACCTCGACAAGCTGGCCAGCATCAACGCCCATTACCTGCGCCAGGCCGACGACGACCGGCTGGTGGCCTTGGTCGCCGAGCATTACGCCGCCGCGCATGACGGCCAGGCGCCCGACGCGGCGGCCAAGACCCGGCTCAAGGCGGGGATGGCGGGCCTCAAGCAGCGCGCGCGAACGGTGGTCGAGCTGGCCGAGCGGGCCGCGTTCTACCTTGCCACCCGGCCGCTCGCGCCGACCCCCAAGGCGGCCCGCCTGCACGACGACGCGGCCCGCGCCCGGCTCGGCCGCCTCGTCCCACGCCTTGAAGCGGTCGAGCCGTGGACGGCCGAGGCGGTCGAGGCCGCGGTCCGCGCCTTGGCCGAGATGGAGGAGATCAAGCTCGGGGCCATCGCCCAGCCCTTGCGCGCGGCGCTGACTGGCAGTCATATTTCGCCGGGGATTTTCGAGGTGATGGCGGTCCTGGGCCGCGACGAGACCCTGGCCCGGATCGCCGACGTCGCCATCGTCGAGCACTAAGCGGGCGCGCCCGAATTGCCCCCGGACGCGTGGGGCTCTATGCTAGGGCGCGCCGTGGAAGACGCCCCCCTAAAGGAAAGCTGGATGATGGCAAAACCGATCCTTCCCAAGACCGATCTTACCGTCTCGCGCACGATCCGCCTGGTCGACAAGCCCGACGAACCGGCGATCGAGCTGCCGGTGATCGAGGGGACGCTCGGCCCCGACGTCATCGACGTCAGCAAGCTCTACGCCACCACCGGGTATTTCACCTACGATCCCGGCTTCATGGCCACCGCCAGTTGCCATTCGAAGATCACCTATATCGATGGCGAGGAAGGTGTCCTGCTCTATCGCGGCTATTCGATCGACGAGTTGGCCGAGGGCGCCGACTTCATCGAGGTCTGCTATCTGCTGCTCTACGGCGAACTGCCCACGGCCCAGCAAAAGCACAAGTTCGAATACGACGTGACCATGCACACCATGGTCCACGAGCAGATGAGCTTCTTCTTGCGCGGCTTCCGTCGCGACGCCCACCCGATGGCGATGATGGTCGGCGTGGTCGGAGCGATGTCGGCCTTCTATCACGACACTTTCGACCTCACCGACCCCTACCAACGGATGATCGCCTCGTTCCGCCTCATCGCCAAGGTGCCGACCATCGCGGCGATGGCCTATAAATATTCGATCGGTCAGCCTTTTATCTATCCGCGCAACGACCTCGACTATGCCGAGAATTTTCTCCACATGCTGTTCGCGGTGCCTTGCGAGGCCTACGAGGTCCACCCGCTGTTTTCCAAGGCGATGGATCGCATTCTCACCCTGCACGCCGATCACGAGCAGAACGCCTCGACCTCGACCGTGCGCCTGGCCGGCTCGTCGGGGGCCAACCCCTACGCCTGCATCGCCGCCGGCCTCGCCTCGCTGTGGGGGCCGGCCCACGGCGGCGCCAACGAGGCGGTGCTCAACATGCTGGGTGAAATAGGCGATTTCAAACACATCCCCGGCTTCATCGAGCGCGCCAAGGACAAGAACGATCCCTTCCGCCTGATGGGCTTCGGCCATCGGGTTTACAAGAACTTCGATCCCCGGGCCAAGGTGCTGCGCGCGATCTGTCACGAGGTTCTGGAAGAGACCGGGCACGCGCACGAGCCGATGCTGGAGATCGCCATGGAGCTCGAACGCATCGCCCTTCGGGACGACTTCTTTATCGAGCGCCGGCTCTACCCCAACGTCGATTTCTATTCCGGTATCATCCTGCGCGCGATGGGCATTCCGAACCAGCTCTTCACGGTCATTTTCGCCGTCGCCCGGACCGTCGGCTGGGTCGCCCAATGGAACGAGATGATCGAGGACCCATCGCAAAAGATCGGTCGCCCGCGCCAGCTTTACACCGGCTACGGACCGCGCGACTATGTCCCGATCGAGCGGCGTTAGGAGAGGTGCTCGTCATGTCCTTGGGGGGCGTCATGCGATCGCGGAGGCAACGCCGATGAACGCCGATGGCGGCGCGGCCGACCGGCCCAAGGCGGGGGTCCGGAGAGCGACCCCGATCCCGAGGATCGCGACCCGAACCACGCGGCTCCGCCCCGGACCCGCCGCCAACGACAACGCGCCACCGCTGGCGGCGCGCCTGGGGACGGTGTTCCGCATCGTCCTCCTCGGTGCCCTGGTCGCCGCCGCCCTCCACTACGCTCTGGGCTAACTAACGCCAAGCTAGGCCATTTTCCGGTCACCTTTACGCGGTAAAGGCGAGCAGCGTTCAATCGCCACGCAGGCTCCCGCCGCGGGGGCGGCGACCCGCGCTTGCGGGCTGGCGCAATCCGGGCAGTTCCGCCTCTTCGGATTGCGCGCTAGGCCTTGCGCTCGATCAACTCGATCTTGTAGCCATCCGGATCCTCGATGAAGGCGATCACGCTGCCGCCGTGTTTCATCGGCCCCGGCGGTCGCGGAATTTTGACGCCTTCGGCGGCCAGCGCCTCGCAGGTGGCGTAAATATCGGGCACGCCGATGGCCAGATGGCCGAAGCCGGTGCCAAGATCATAGGGCTCGGTCTGGCCCCAGTTATGGGTCAGCTCGATCACGGTGTCGCTCGCCTCGTCGCCGTAACCGACGAAGGCCAGCGTGAAATCCCCCGACGGGAAGTCCTTGCGCGACATCAGCTTCATACCGAGGTACCGGGTATAGAAATCGAGCGACTTTTCCAGATCGAGCACCCGGATCATGGTGTGCAGGAAACGATAATCGTTGGTCGTCATGGTGGCCATCTCCCTTCGTGGTCATAAAGCGGTTACTAACATCTTCAGGCCGTCGCCGCGATCTCGCGTAAGATCACGGCCGCCGCGCGGTCGCTTGGCGAGGGGCCGTCGGGGGCGACCAGCGCGGCGGCTTCGAGCAGGGCGCCGATCTGCGCGTCGCGCGTGGCGCGATCGTGCAACAGGGCGTCGAGCGCCGCGCAGATATCGTCCGGCCGGCAAGCCTCCTGCAACAGCTCGGGGACCACGCCGCGTTCCAGCACCAGGTTGACGAGACAGATATGCTCGACCCGGACCAGGCGCCGCGCCGCCCACATGGTCAGCGGGTTGGCGCGATAAATCACCACCATGGGCACACCGGCGACGGCGAGCTCCAAGGTCACCGTGCCGGAGACGGCGAGGCCCGCGTCGGCGGCGGCGAAGGCGTCGTATTTCGCCGCTCGATCGCTCAACACCAGGGGCGCCACCGGCCAATCGGCCACCGCCGCGCCGACCTCGGCGGCGACCGGGCCGATGGTCGGCAACACCGCGCGCAGGCCCGGAAGCCGCGCCGCGAGGGCGGTCAGGCTGTCGCGGATCACCGGCAGATGGCGGCGGACCTCGCCGCTCCTGCTCCCCGGCAGCACGCAGAGCAGCGGCGCGTCGGCGGCGATGCCATGCGCGGCGCGAAAACGGGCGCCGTCGCCGCTGGCCGCGCCGTCCTCGACCACCGCGTGCCCGACGAAGGTGCAGGGCAGGCCGACAGTCTCGAAATAGGGCGGCTCGAAAGGCAGAAGCGCGAGAAGATGGTCGAGATAACCGGCGATGGTGGCGGCGCGACCCGGCCGATGCGCCCAGACCTGGGGCGCGACATAGTGGATGCGACGCCAGCCGCCCCCGGCCAAGCGCTTTTGCACGCGCAGGCAGAAATCGGGCGAATCGATAGTCACCACCGCCGCCGGCGCCAACGCCCGAGCGGCCGCCACCGTATCGGCGACGCGCTTGAGAATGCGCGGGATTTTCGGCACCACCTCGAGATAGCCCATGACCGAGAGTTCGCGCATCGGAAACAAGCTCTCCAACCCCTCGGCGATCATCCGCTCGCCGCCGACGCCGGCGAAGCGCGGTCCCTCGCCCCCGGACGTCTGGGACATGGCCTTCAACGCGGCCATCAAGCGCGCCCCCAGCATGTCGCCCGAGGGCTCGCCCGCGACCAGGAAAATCAGCGGTGGCGCCGCCCCGGCGCGCGCCATTTCGCTAGTCGTCACCGGCGATCAAGCCAACGACGAACAGGCCGGCCTCGTCGGCGGCATGGATGACCGTCGCGCGATCAACGATCAGGGTTTCGCCGGCCTCGACCGCGATGCCGCGCAGCCCCGCCGCCCGCGCGCCGGCAACCGTTCGCGGGCCGATGGTCGGCAGGTCGGCGCGCCGCTCCTGGGCCAGCTTCTTGCGCTTGACTAGAACGCCGCCGGGACCGGGGCGACGCAGATCGGCGCAGCGCTCGATCAAGGCGTCGGTCCCCTCGACCGCCTCGACCCCGAGGACGATCCCTTGCTGAACCACCGCCGCTTGCCCCACGTCATGAGCGCCGAGGGCCGCCACCACCCGCATGCCGAGCGCTATATCGGCGTCGGCGTCGGCGTCGGGGCCGCGCGCGCCGAGCCGACCGGCGGGGGCGAGCAGATCGCCCAGGATGTCGTCGATGCCGACGACACGAAATCCCTCGCTTTCGAGCTCGCGCACGATCCGCGACAGAATGGCGTCATCGCTCGGTTCTCCGCCGCCCCGCGACACCAGCATCTTGAGCGCCCGGGCGTCGAGACCCAGGGACCGCAGCGACGGCCGCCCCACCGGTCCGGCCATGACCACCTCGTCGACCGCCGCCTCGCGCAGCGCGCCGAGGGTGCGCGACACCGCGCCCAGGCGGACCCATACGCGCGGCGCGTCGCCGATGGCGCCGACCTCGGTAATGCCCTCGAAGGCAATGACGAAATGATCGCGCCCGCTGGCCCGGCACGCGGCGACCAGGCGGCCCGGCAAGGTTCCGCCGCCGGCGATGACGCCGAGCTTAGGGCTGCTGCTGGCCATCGTCCCCCTCGCCGTGGGGCTGGCACAGCGCCCTCGGGCTTTCGGTGCGGATGAAGGAGACGACCTCCATCACCGCCTGGTTGTCGGGAAAGAGCTGGGCCACGTCCTCGACCCGCTCGGCCATGGTCCCTTCCTCGGCGAACAACAGACGGTAAGCCTTGCGCAAGGCATGGATGTCCTCGCGATCGAACCCGCGCCGCTTGAGGCCGACGATGTTGAGCCCCGAGAGGCGGGCGCGGTTACCGGTCACCGAGCCGTAGGGAATGACGTCGTTCTCGACCCCCGACATGCCGCCGACGATGGCGTGTCGGCCGATGCGAACGAACTGATGGACCGCCGACAGGCCGCCGAGGATGGCGAAATCGTCGATCGAGACATGGCCGCCGAGGGTAGCGTTATTGGCCATGATCACATGGTCGCCGATTTCGCAGTCATGGGCCACATGCGCACCCACCATGAACAAACATCCGTCGCCCACACGCGTGACCATGCCGCCGCCGCGCGTGCCGGGATTCATGGTGACATGCTCGCGGATGACGTTGCCCTCGCCGAT
>Ga0114931_10007241_pt1 | contig 13571 bp, 12 predicted proteins | sample 2SBtaG_FD_89579 | JGI IMG/M metagenome (GOLD analysis project Ga0114931, IMG submission 89579) | Deep subsurface microbial communities from Kolumbo volcano to uncover new lineages of life (NeLLi) - 2SBTROV14_V59a metaG | ecosystem: Environmental > Aquatic > Marine > Volcanic | place: Kolumbo... | reverse complement strand
TATTTCGGAGACACAAAGGACACTAGACTTAAAATCTACTTGCTAGTGTGGTTTATGTCTCTCAAATACCTAAACGGAACTTGCAGCCTAGTTTATAGGTATTTGAGAGACACCACACTAGCCGGCGCAGCAGGACAGCTTGGAGACATCCTTGTCAAAGGTCTGCGCGGCCAGTTTCAGGCCCTCGACCGTGGTCAGATAGGGGAAAATCATGGCGCCCAGATCGTCGACGCTGATGCCCGCCTTGATGGCAATGGCGGCGCTTTGAATGCTGTCGGCGCCTTCAGGGGCAATGATATGCGCGCCCAAAAGGGCGTTGCTGTCGGCATCGGCCACCAGCTTGATGAGCCCGCGCGTGTCGCGTGCCGCCAGCGCCCGTGGCACATGCTCAAGACCGATAAGCGATGTTTTAACATTATGCCCCTGTGCCCTGGCGCGCGCCTCGCTGAGCCCGACGGTGGCCACCTGCGGATCGGTGAAGACGACTTCCGGCATGGCGCGGTTGTCATAGCTGCGGCTTGCCGCCCCCAGCGCATGTTGGGCGGCGATCTTGGCGCCATAGGCGGCCATATAGACGAACATGTCACGGCCAGTGACATCGCCGACCGCATAAACATCCTTGCGTGTCGTGCGTAAATGATCGTCGACCCTGATGCCGCCATTGGCTGACAGCTCAACGCCCTGCTGCTCAAGATCCATATCGCCTGAGTTGGGCCGCCGCCCGGTCGCCAGCAGAAGCTGTTCAGCCGACACAATGTGATCCTCGCCGCCCTTTTGATACTCCAGATGAATGCCGGCGTTCTGGTAAAGCGCGTTATAGCGCACCGCGCAAAGAACATCGATGTCTTCAGCGCGCAGCGCCGCCGCCAGGGCCTCGCTGACCTCCGGTTCCCCCGATGGCAGCAGACGCGAGCGGCACAGGATCGTCACCTTGGCGCCCATGCGGGCAAACATCTGGCCAAGCTCAACACCGATCACACCGCCGCCGATGACGATCAGCGACGCCGGCAAATGATCGAGTTCAAGCGCCGTCGTGCTGGTGAGATACGCCACCTCCTCCAGGCCCTTGATGGCTGGCACTGCCGGCGCGCTGCCCGTTGCAATAATCACCTTGCCGGCGCTCACCAATTGGCCATCGACCGACAGGCCGCCGTCAACAAGTTTTGCCCGCCCCTCCCTGTAGGTGACGGCACTATAGGACGGCAGGACATCAATATATTTTGCCTGGCGCAAGCTCGAAACAAGGTCATCCTTGTCGGCCTGGACCTTCGCCCAATCGGCCAGCCGCGCCTCGGCCTCAATGCCGCCAAAGCGCAGCGCCGCTTTTGCCTGATGCAGTGTCTCGGCGGCGCGGATCATGGTCTTGGACGGCACACAGCCGATATTGACGCAGGTGCCGCCGATGGTGCCATGGCCAATGAGCACGACCTTTGCGCCCAGCTCAGCCGCCGTGATGGCCGCCGAAAAGCCGGCCGAGCCGGCACCAACAACCGCCAGGTCATAGGCAGCATTGGCGCCCGCATTGGACGTTGTGGATGAGCGCAATGGCGCGCAGCAGTCTGACATCGAAGGTTCCTTGTGCAATCATCTTTGGGGGGCGATCATCTTTGCGGCGAGCGGTTCGCTGATGTTTGCGTTGCAGTCATTGCCGCGCCTGGCGCCGCCACAGCGCATAAAGGGTCAGCAGGATGAAGAAAGCCAGTGCCGGCAGCAATACATAATCGAGATAACCGGTGAGTGCCGACAGCCCGACAACCGCCAGCAATCCCATGAGGACCGGCGTAAAGCAACATAGCGCGGCGGCAATCGTACCGATGATGCCGGTGGTGAGCAGCGTCCTGTTTTTCATCTCCACCCCGCGCTCAGTGACTGCCGTGCGATTTCGCCGTCGCGCCGGCGCCCGCCGCGCCCGCCGTCATTGGCACCGCCGCAGATGTCGGCACATTCATGCCGGCGCTCATACCGGCGGTTTTCAGTGTCGAAGGAAATCCGGCATCGCGCGTCGCCCGGGTCATGGCGGCGATAGTGGTCTTGGCATCGTCAAAGGTCACGATCGCCAATTTGCTCTGCAGCGAGACATCAACCGCCTTGACACCATCCATTTTGCGCAGAGACCTGCTGACCATATAGGGGCAGGAGGCGCAGGTCATGCCTTGCACGTCAAGCCGAATGGTCTTGTCGGCGGCAAAGGCCGTTGTGCCGGTGAGCGCGGCGGCGCTCAGCAGGGTGGCGCTCAGTGCCGCTGTCAGTGCCGCTGCGCCAATAATGGGTTTCATCGCTTTCTCCAATATGGTTGGGATGGATATATGGTCCGGATCGAACAGAAAGATCACGGCAGATAGCCGACGATATAAGGGAACCAGACCCCGAAGGTGATGGCCGCCAGCACGATCACACTGGCCAGCCACAGCGCCCCCTTGACCAGCCCGTTGGGCAGCGGCCGCGCACAGGTCGCCCCGGCAGCACAGGCGCGCCCGGTTTTCCAATAGACGAGGTAGAAGCCATAGCCCAGACATGCCAGCGTCGCGGCGATGAAATAGGGCTGGAGGGGTGCCAGCGCGCGCAGATTCGCCATCCAGGCGCCGCTTATGCCGGCCAGCGTGAGGACCAGCGGCAGGATGCAGCAGGAGGTCGCGGCAATCGCCCCCACAATGCCGCCGGCAGCGATGAGTCCTGGCCGGCCGGCGCGCTGGCCAGGCTCATCGCCGCTGTAGTCCCCCGGCGCCACTATGATTTGTTCGTCAGCCATCAAATCCAGGCTCCTCATTTGCTATCATTGCCGCTATATACGACCTGTAGTCCCTACAGGGGCAAGCCCTTAGTTTTCTGACTGCCATTGCGGCAATGCAGGGATTACAAAGAGGACCGCAAAGAGGATCGTACCGAAGACCGTAAAAAGGATCGCAACATGACAGCGCGCGGCATTTCAATCGGCCAATTATCGAGGCGGACCGGCGTTCACATCGAGACCATCCGCTATTATGAGCGCATTGATGTCATGCCCAGGCCGCCACGCAGCAGCAGCGGGCAGCGCCGCTACGACCATGGATTTGTCAAGCGGCTCAATTTCATCGCCCGTGCGCGACGGCTCGGATTCTCGTTGAAAGACATCCGTGGACTGCTCTGTCTGGTCGACAACAACAATTACACCTGCAAACAGGTCCGCCAGATGACGCTGGATCATGCCGATGAAGCGCGCCGCAAGATCGCCGACCTCCGGAAACTGGAGCGTTCCTTGCGCCACATGGCGGCCCGCTGCCATGGCGATCATGTGCCGGACTGCCCGATTATTGATGCCCTGTTCGATGCCAGCCCGATCCATTCAGGACGCACAGAATAGAGCAGCCTAGCTAGAAATATTCAAGACTGACGCGAAACAACTGCTCGACTTCCTTGATCTGCTGGCTGGTGGCAAACAGGATTACACGGTCCTTGTTTTCCAGTTCGGTATCGCCATTCGGAATGATGATTTCGTCATTGCGCAAAATGGCGCCGAAGCGGATGCCCTCGGACAGTCCCAGGTCGCGCAACCTTCTGCCGACGACCGGTGCGGTCTCAAGCGCCTCGGCTTCGACGACTTCGCCGGCACCGTTGTGGATCGAATGCACGCCCCGGATGCGGCCACGGCGGACATGCTGCAAAATACGCGATACCGTAATGGCACGCGGGTTGATATGGGCATCAATTCCCAGCGAGCGAATGATCTTGGCGTAGCCGGCGTTGTTTGTCAGGCACAATGAGCGTTCGCAGCCGAGCTGCTTGGCCAGAACCGACGTCAGGATATTGACCTGATCATTATGAGTGAGCGCCATGATTATATCGGCCGACATCGCATCAGCTTCACGCAGCAGCTCTTCCGACAATGAGCTGCCATGCAGGATCACGGTGCGATCAAGCCGTTCGGCGATCTCCACCGCGCGCTCCTTGCTGGATTCCAGAATCTTGACACGCATGTTGCTTTCGCGCGCTTCAACCGCACGCGCAACATATAGTCCGATGTTGTCGCCGCCGGCGATAATGATGCGTCTGGCGCGGCTCTCCTCATGTCCGAAAATCTGCAGGACGCGCGCAACCTGCGTCTTCGGGGCCACCACATAGGCATCATCGCCGTCCATCAGCTGATCGTCGCTATGGGGGACGAACAGCCTGTTCTGGCGCGCGATGGCGACGACCACGGCGGGCAGATCCGGGAACAGATCCGACAATTGGCGTAGCGGCGTATCGATAACCGGACAGTCGGCACCGCAACTCACACCGACAACCGAAACCCGGCCTTCGGCGAAGCTGACCGTCTCGAATGCGCCGGGAAGCGCCAGCCGCCGCATGACCATTTCACCGACTTCCATCTCCGGGGAGATGATGAAATCAATCGGCATATGTTGGCGCGAGAACAGCCGGCTCCATTCCTTTTTGAGGTAGCTTTGCGAGCGCAGGCGGGCGATCTTGGTCGGGATGTCGAACAATGAATGGGCAACCTGGCAGGCCACCATATTGACTTCATCATAGCGGGTGACGGCGATAATCATATCGGCTTCGCCGGCACCTGCCTGAGCCAGAATATCGGGATGGGCGCCGTGACCGTGAATGGCCCTGACGTCGAGCATATCGTTGACCCGCTGCACGAGGTTGGCGCTGGAATCGACAATCGAGACCTCATTGCCTTCCGCGGCAAGACGCTCCGCAATCCCCTCCCCGACCTGACCAGCGCCGCAGATAATGACTTTCATGGTTCACAGCCCTATTTGGCCAAGGTTGCCGATTTTGTAAAATGCCTGCCAGCGGCCAGCGGGAAAAGCGCTACGCGACGTTTGCCAGCCATCAAGGTCTTACAGAGTGGATTACGAATGGTTAACGGGAAGGGAATGGCTAACGGGAAAGACTGCATCAGCCCATCGTCATTGCAATGAACAGCCCGTCAGGATCGCCTGCCTCAATTTCCACGATGGCAGCAAGGACCAAAACCATCCATCAGCGCGCCAATCGGCATGACTGAATTGACTGCTTGTGCTTCGATTGACGCCAATTGTTCACTTGCCAGTCGTTTACTTGCCAGGTCATTCACTTGCCAGCCGTTTGTTTGGAAGAGTGCCGGGATTCGGCATTCTGCTGCCGGTCCGCCGAGCCGACACCCAGCGCGCGCAGTTTTCGATGCAGCGCCGAGCGTTCCATGCCGACGAATTCGGCTGTTCGCGAAATATTGCCGCCGAAGCGGTTGATCTGCGCCAACAGATACTCCCGTTCAAAAATTTCACGCGCTTCGCGCAGTGGCATCGACATCAACTGATCGGCGCCGCCATTGACCGGCAGCGGCACATTGGAACCGATTTCATCAGGCAGCATGTCGGCGGTAATCACGGCATCGGGCTCGCCCCCCTACAGGATCATCAAACGCTCTATGTTGTTGCGCAATTCGCGCACATTTCCCGGCCAGTCATGGGCCTGCAGTACGGCGATTGCATCCTCGCCGATCTTGCGCGGCGCCAGCCCCGAGTTGCTGGTCAGCTGTTTTACGAAATATTGCACCATTTCGGGAATGTCATCGCGCCGTTCAGCAAGGCTTGGAACCCGCAAGGGGACAACATTCAGGCGATGATAGAGGTCCTGGCGAAAGCGCTTCTCCTGCATTTCATGTTCCAGATCACGGCTGGTCGATGAAATGATGCGCACATCGACACCGACCTTGGGACCGCCGCCGACACGCTGAAACTTCTGTTCAACAAGGACACGCAGAACCTTGCCCTGGGTCTCCAGCGGCATGTCGGCAACCTCGTCGATATAGAGTGTGCCGCCATGCGCCTCTTCCAGCGCGCCGACCTTGCGCGGCCCGCCGGTATGGTCCTCGATGCCGAATAATTCCTCTTCGACACAGTCGGGTGCCATCGCCGCTGCATTAAGGACGACGAAGGAACCGTCTTTGCGCGCCGAATTCTGATGCAAAACCCTGGCGGCCAGTTCCTTGCCGCTGCCCGATGCGCCGCGAATGAGGATGCGGCTGTTGGTGGCTGCCACCTTGTCGATGGCGTGGCGCAACTGGTTGATGGCAGCCGACTTGCCGATCATCTCTGCGCTGTGAACCGAGAGATCGCGCAGGGTCTGGACCTCGCGCCGCAACTGCGATGCTTCCAGCGCACGCATGGTTACGAGCAGCAGGCGGTCGGCGTTGAACGGCTTTTCGATATAGTCATAGGCGCCGCGCTTGATTGCCGAAACTGCGGTTTCGATATTGCCGTGACCGGAGATAATCACCACAGGCAGTTCCGGATGGGCATTCTTTGTGCGCAGCAACACCTCCAGCCCGTCAAGCCGGCTGCCCTGCAACCAGATGTCGAGTATGACCAGGTGCGGCCGGCGATCCTCGATCGACGCCAATGCCTCATCGGAATCACGCGCCAGCCTCGTTTCATGCCCCTCATCTTGCAAAATTCCGGCGATCTGTTCGCGGATATCGGCTTCATCGTCAACAATCAGGATGTCAGACGCCATCTGTCACTCCCAGGTTTTGCTCTATCTGTTTATTATGTTTCCGCCAACCGTTGCCACGGCGGCAGGGCTTGCGTCAATCGATGCTTTGGCAGTCTTCAGCTTTGCTCGTGGGGTTGCCAGCGCTTGCGCCTCTGTCTGTGGCGCATCTGCTGCCGGCTCTGCTGGCGCAACACCAGTTGCTGCATCCCGCGTCGTTGTCATGTCTCCAGCGCTTGTGTTTTGCGCCGCCATGGGCATGGGCAGGGTCACGCGCACCAGGGCGCCGCGGCGGCGTGCCTTGCTGACCGGCGCATCTTGCAGATCAAGGGTTCCATCGTGCTGTTCGACGATTTTCTGTACGATCGCCAGCCCCAGTCCGGTCCCTTTGGCACGATTGGTGACATAGGGCTCGACCAGCCGGCTTCTGTTCTGTTTCGGCAGGCCGATGCCGTTGTCGAGCACCTCGATCATGACGCGCCCGGCGCCGGCGCGCAAGCTGACCTCGATCCGGCCGCGATAATCGTCAGGCTTGTCCTTGAGCTCGCTTGCCGCCATGATTGCCTCGGATGCATTCTTCACAAGGTTTGTCACCAGTTGCGAAATCAATCGCCGATCGCAGGCCATGATCACTTCTTCGTCCGGCAGATCAAGCTTGAAGTCGATATGAGAGTTTCCCATTTCAAACAGGAATACCGGGTCGCGCACCACATCGCGCAGATCGCATTTGGCCATTTCGGCTTTCGGCATTCTGGCGAAGGAGGAAAATTCATCGACCATGCGCGCGACGTCGCCAACCTGGCGGATGATGGTCTCTGTGCATTTGTCAAACACCTCGCGATCCTTGACGATGACCTTGCCATATTTGCGGCGGATGCGCTCGGCTGACAGTTGTATCGGCGTCAGTGGATTTTTGATTTCATGGGCGATTCGCTGCGCCACATCAGCCCAGGCCGAGTTGCGCTGCGCGGCAACCAGTTCGGTAATATCGTCAAAGGTCACGACCCAGCCCTGATCCTCGCCGCCGGCCTGTTCCTGGGTGGCGCGCACCGCGAAGGTTCGCTCAATCCCATCAATTTCGAGTCTGACCTGGGCCTGCGATCTGGCCATCAATTTGTGCGGGTGGCCCCGACCGATCAATTCCCCAAAGGTCGGCACCGCCTCGTCGAGCTGCCGCCCCTTCAAGTCTCCCTCACTACGGCCAAGCAGGATTTCCGCAGAACGGTTGGCAAGAGTGATGCAATACTTGCCGTCCAGCCCGATAACGCCGGCACTGACACCGGACAGCATGGCTTCCATGAAAACGCGCCGCTCCAGCAGTTGCTCATTGGCGGTCACCAGGGCGTCGCGCTGGGTCTTCAACTCAGAGGTCATATGATTGAAGGTTTGCGACAGGCGTCGCAGATCACCCTCGCCACGCTTGAGCGGCAGCTGGATCTTCAGGTTGCCTGTCGAGACCTGCTGTGCCGCTCCGATCAGCCGCCTTATGGGGGCAACAAAACTTCCGGCAAACCACATGCCAACCCAGATGGCTGCCAGCAGTGCAGTAAGGGAAATCATGAAATACATCAGCGCATGTGCCAGCTTCATGCCGCCGCGGCGATGGCGCAGATTGTTGAACTTGGCAACGCCGGCTTCAGTCCGGCGGACCTGGCGGATGACCTTCGGGTTGACCCGGCGTGCGACATAAAGATAGCGGCCGGGAAATTTCTCCAGTCTGGTGATGGCAGCCACCCGATAGGTTCCGCTGGGCAGCAACAGCGGCACATGACCGGCCTTGGCCTGCGCCATCACGTCCGGCCGCGGCGGCACATAGGGCACCTTGACGTCATCGATGCCCATCACCAGGATCTTGCCCCTGACATCAATGACGAAAGCAATGGGAAGCTCGCGCAATCCTGCCTGCGCGATCAACTGGGCGCGCAGCTTTGCCGGGTCATCGCCGATTTCAGCAGCGGCATCGTCGATATCCTTGGTCATGTTGACGATGTCGTTGCGAATCACCTGGCCATGTTCATCCAGATAGGCGTTGGCGACCTCCAGCGAATTGGCGACGATCGAGCGGGTGCTGCGCGAGAACAGATTGTCCAGCGACCGCGAGAAGGTTATCGTCGCCGAAACGGCCAGCAGGATCGACGGAAGGGCGGCAATAATCGAGAACAACAGTACAATGCGCACATGCAGCCGCGCGCCGGCAATCTTCTGCCGCCAGGCCCGCACCAGGCCAAAAGCCTGCCACGACAGGATCACGATCATGGCAATGATCAGCAGCACGTTGACGAAAAGGACCCTGATAACAACGTCGTTGCGCGGCTGGATCGGGGTGAGGCCGGTCAGTATGAAATAGGTCGCCAGACCTGAAACAAGCGATAGAACGACGATAATCGCGCCAAGCCAGAAGGTGCGATGTCCGGTGCCCGGCATGGCGCGCTGGTCAAAGCCGAATTCTTCGTCGCTGGCATCGCCGGGATTGCTGACCGGCGAATTGGCTGAGCCTGAGGATAAGCCGGCAGCAAGCCGCCCGCCGGCATTGGCTGCGGCGCCAGCATGGCGAAGGTCACTGCCGATTTTGCGGCGCTTGAGCTGCGCCACGGACTGGCTGGCGGATTTTCCGGCATTGGCTGCCGTTGCCAGGCCCCTGCCCAGGCCCTTACCGACAGTCTTACCGAGCTTACCGAGACCCTTGCCCAGCGTTCCCAATGCTCCCAGCGCCCCCGGCACCTTGCCCAGAGCCTTGCCGAGCCCCTTACCGAGAGCCTGACCCCGTGCTCCCAGCGCCCCCGGTGGCTTGCCGAGGAGAGCGCGGCTGACCACCGCCAGGCCCTGCCAGAGCCGGCGCACCGCCGCGCCGCACCAGCGCCCGGCTTTCAGCGCTATTTTTTCGACTGCTGTCAATGGTTCGGCGCCCAATTCGCGTAATTCCAACCGTTTCCCAGCGAAACTGCCTGATAGCGCATTTTTTCGCCAAAATGCTTCGGGCACTGAAGCGGGCCCCAAGCGATGTTCCAGACCAGCTAGACACAGTGACTGTGGCATTTTCGCGACATAGGGGTTTGGATTAGCCTCTTGGTCGGCAAGCGTCAAGCAGTCTGCAGTTTATGCCCAGCCTATACACCGCTTCCACAACTATAGATTGTACTGAAAATGCGCGGTTTTGTGGAAGAATTGATGGGATCTCTTGACTGTATTGGCACCTGCTACTTGCAGGCAACACGGTATACGTGAATACCCAGGTCCCGGATTTTCTTGCGCAGGGTATTGCGATTGAGACCGAGTAGCGCCGCCGCCTTGATCTGATTGCCGCACGTTGCTGCAAGCGTTGCCTGGATCAGCGGCAGTTCGACCTGTCGCAGAATGCGGCCATAAAGATCCGCTGGCGGCAGGTCATCGCCGAAACCTGCAAAATAGTCATTCAGGTAGCGCTCGACCAGTATCGGCAGTTGCTGCGCGCGCTCGCCATTCGGCAGGGACGAAGCGGGACTGCCGTCCGCCAATTCCGTCTCGACCATTTCGAGCGTTATCACCTCTTGCGAATAAAGCGCGCTCAGCCGCTGCATGAGGTTTTCAAGCTCGCGAACATTGCCCGGCCAGTGATATTTCTTCAGCCGCGCAAGCGCCGCGCCATCAATGGTTTTCTGGCCGGGCATTGTTTGTCCCACGGCATTGCGGCCAAAACTCTCATAGCTTGCCTGACGCAGAAAATTCTGCGCCAGATCGGCGATGTCTTCAACACGTTCGCGCAGCGGCGGAATGCGCAAGGGAACGACATTCAGGCGGTAGAACAGGTCTTCACGGAACAGGCCCTGCTGGATCTGGCTTTTTAGTTCGCGATGCGTGGCGGCGATGATGCGCACATCCGTCCTGATCGGCGTGCGCCCGCCGACGGTGGTATATTCGCCTTCCTGCAGCACCCGCAACAGCCGCGTCTGCGCTTCCATCGGCATGTCGCCAATTTCGTCAAGGAACAAGGTGCCGCCTTCGGCCTGGGCAAAGCGCCCTTCGGTGCGCTGCTGGGCACCGGTGAAGGCACCTTTTTCATGACCGAAGAGCTCCGATTCGATCAATTCGCGCGGGATCGCAGCCATATTCAGGGCGACAAACGGGCCCTTCCGGCGTTTACCGAAATCATGCAGCACCTTTGCCACCAATTCCTTGCCGGTGCCGGATTCTCCGGTGACCATGACCGTGAGATTGGTCTGCGTAAGACGTGCCAGGGTGCGATAAATGTCCTGCATGGCCGGCGAGCGGCCGATTAGCGGCATCTCTTCGCCGCTGCTGTCAGCAGCCGCTTTTATGACGCTCTCGCGCTCCGGTTCAGCCAGCGCACGGCCGACCACCGCAATCACTTCGGCAAGATCGAATGGCTTTGGCAGATATTCATAAGCGCCTTTTTCCGCCGCGGTGATTGCCGTCATCAAGGTATTTTGCGCACTGATGACGATGATCGGCAGATCCGGCCTGAGTTTCTTGATGCGCGGGATGAGATTGAAGGCATTTTCATCGGGCATGATGACATCGGTCAGAACAACATCGCCCTCGCCTTGCGAAATCCAGCGCCACAGCGTCGCCGCATTGCCGGTTGCACGCGGCATATAGCCGGCCCGCGCCAGCGCCTGGTTCAAGACCGTGCGGATGGCAGTATCATCATCAGCGACGAGCACCGTTCCCCTGGCCATTTGAGATCAATCCTTTTTTGCAAGATCGGGCTGCTGTTGACGCCGCGCCGAAAGAGGGTCCGGCCGGGGCCTTGCCGGCGCAACGCCTGCCTGCAGCGGTAAAAGAATGCGGAAGATCGTGCGCCGCGGATTTGAAACGCATTCGATGATGCCGCCATGATCGCCGATGATCTTGGCGACAAGGGCGAGCCCCAGGCCCTTGCTTTGCCGCTTGGAGGTGACAAAGGGGTCAAACAGATGCGGCTTCATTGCCTCCGGTACGCCGCTGCCGTTGTCCTCGACTTCAATCATCAACGGCAAAGACACCCGCTCGCCGGTTGCCTGGACGCTCAGGCGGACACCGGGCCGAAATGCGCTCGTCAGCACGATCTGCCCGTGCTCGCCGCTTTCGGCGATCGCTTCAGATGCATTCTTCACCAGATTGAGCAGCGCCTGCACCAGCTGGTCGCGATTGCCCGGCACCGCTGGCAGTGACGGATCGTAGTTTTCGACAATCGTTATATTGCGCGCAACGCCATGCTCGGCCAGTTGTTTAACGTGATTGAGCACATCATGGATGTTGACCGCAGACTTCTTGATCGGCCGTTCATCACCAAAAACCTCCATGTGATCGACGAGATCACAAATGCGGTCGGTCTCCGAGCAGATAAGCTGCGTCAATGAGCGGTCTTCATCGCCGACACTCTCCTGCAACAGTTGTGCAGCCCCCTTGATGCCCGACAGCGGGTTCTTGATTTCATGCGCCAGTACCGCCGCCATCCCCGAGAGCGAACGGACCGCAGCGCGATGGGTAAACTGCCGCTCGATCATCTGCGCCATGGAACGCTGTTGCAGGATCAACAGGATCGAGCCGGTCTGATAGGGCAGCGGCCCGGCATAGACATCGACCAGTTTGTTGCTGGCGAGCTTCGGCGTCGCAAGGCTGAGCGCATATTCGTTGACCGTAACACCGCTGCGCCGCACCTGATCCACCAGTGCCAGCAGCGGCGAGCCAAAAGCGATGAAATCAGGCAGCCGCTGCTTCATCAGCATGGCCAGACTGGTCTGAAAAAATGCTTCGGCGGCGGCATTGGCAAACGCCAAATGATCGTCCTTTGCAATCACCAGAATCGGATGTGGCAGCGCATTCAGCAGGACATCGCCGGCAATTGGCGCCATGGTGGCCGGCGATGGGGTGGCCGGCGATGGGGTGGCCGGCGATGGAGCGGCAGACGTTGGGGCGGGAGATGGCGCCGCTGCAGCCTTTTCCCTGGCCGGACGTTTCTTCCTGCGATGGCGTGGCGACGGTTTGCTCATGCGGCCAGCTCCCCGGCAGATTCGCTGTAAAATTCAGCGATGGCGCGAACAACCCGGTCGGCATTTTCATCGCGGCACAAGCGCGCCCGCCATGATTTGACGCAGAGCGCAGAGCGGCCGCTCGATTGCAGATACCAGCCAATATGTTTGCGTGCATTCCTGAGGCCCAGCGCGCGGCCATAGTGATGCAGCATGTCTTCGATGTGCTGGCGCACCAATTCGCCCTGCCGCGCCAGAGCCGGAGCGCCTTGATCGACACCGCTGTCGAGATAGGCCGCGATCCTGCCCGCTTGCCAGGGCGCGCCATAGGCACCGCGTCCGATCATCAGCGCATCAGCCTTGGACGCCCTGAGCGCATTCACCGCATCGTCAATGCTGGCAATGTCGCCATTGACGACCACCGGGCTTGCGACCGCCTGTTTGACGCCGGCCACAAATGACCAGTCGGCGCTGCCTTTATAGAACTGGCATCTGGTGCGGCCATGCACGGTGAACATCTTTACGCCGGCAGCCTCGGCACGGCGCGCCAGTTGCGGCGCATTCAAGCAGCTGTGATCCCAGCCCATGCGCATTTTCAGCGTCACCGGAATGGAAACGGCACCGACCGTCACCTCAATCAGCGCCAAGGCATGATCGGGATCGCGCATGAGCGCAGCACCCGACGCCTTGCCGGTCACCAGCCTTGCCGGGCAGCCCATGTTAATGTCGATGGCATCGGCGCCCAGCTGCTCCACCATGCGCGCGCTCTCCGCCATCCAATAGGGATCACGGCCGGCAAGCTGTATCACAAAGGGCGATAGCCCAGACCCGAGAGCCCGGCGCACAGCATCGCGCCGCTTGTGCATCAGCTCCCTGCTGGCAACCATTTCCGAAACGACCAGCCCGGCGCCCAGCCGATGGGCCATCGTCCTGAATGGCAGATCGGTAACGCCAGACATCGGCGCCAGCAGCACGCGGTTGGGCAGGCGCAATGAGCCGACGGCGAGCGGCCCGCCGTCAAAGACCGGCCGCCCGGCCTGCGGAATATTGCCCTGGGCTCGGATCCGCATCCTCTCGAGCCCATGATGAGGCGAACGGTCGTGGTGGCTGGTCATAATCATGTTTCGACAATTTCAGCGCGCGGCCCTGTTCAGCGCGCGG
>Ga0114931_10007240_pt1 | contig 13572 bp, 12 predicted proteins | sample 2SBtaG_FD_89579 | JGI IMG/M metagenome (GOLD analysis project Ga0114931, IMG submission 89579) | Deep subsurface microbial communities from Kolumbo volcano to uncover new lineages of life (NeLLi) - 2SBTROV14_V59a metaG | ecosystem: Environmental > Aquatic > Marine > Volcanic | place: Kolumbo... | reverse complement strand
TTGCTCCTGCATTTTCTGCATACCGTCCATCCATGGACATAATTAACTATTCCGCGTCGTTGCGCCTTGCCCTGCACCACCGCAAACGCACACTTTACCCTGTCCAACTGAGGATTCTAGGTTCAACCGTGCCGGCTTCCTGGCCCGCAGAAGCGATCTGCTGCGCAGCTTCAGGGTTTCAGCCGGGCGCGCAGGATCTCATTGACCTGCCCCGGGTTGGCCTTGCCCTGGGTCGCCTTCATCACCTGGCCGACGAAGAAGCCCAACAGCTTCTCCTTGCCGGCACGGAACTGCTCCACCTGCTTGGGGTTGTCGGCGATGATGCGCTCGATGATCGACTCGATCTCGCCACTGTCGGTGATCTGTTTGAGGCCCCAGGCCTCGATCACCGCGTCGGCATCCCCCTCACCGTTCCAGATCGCCTCGAAGACCTGCTTGGCGAGCTTGCCGGAGAGGGTATTGTCGGCGATACGCAGCAGCAGGCCGCCGAGCTGGGCCGGGGTCACCGGTGAGTCCTGGATTTCCAGTCCGGCCTTGTTGAGGGCACCGGCCAGCTCGGCACCGATCCAGTTGACCGCCATGCGGGGGTCCGCGCCGCTGGCGATCACCGCCTCATAGTAGTCCGCCAGGGGGCGGCTGGCCGTGAGCTTGCGCGCATCTTCGCCGGACAGGCCGTAACGGGCCTCGAAGCGCCGGCGCTTGGCGTCCGGCAGCTCCGGTAGGGCCTCCCTGATGGTCTCCAGGCGCGCCGCGTCGATCTCCACCGGCAACAGGTCGGGATCGGGGAAGTAGCGGTAGTCGTTGGCCTCCTCCTTGCTGCGCATGGAGCGGGTCTCGTCCCGGTCGGCATCGTACAGGCGGGTCTCCTGGACTACCCGGCCGCCCCCCTCCAGCAGGTCGATCTGGCGGTCCAGCTCGTAGCTCAAGGCCTTTTCCAGGAAACGGAAGGAGTTGAGGTTCTTCAACTCGGTGCGGGTACCGAAGGTCTCCTGGCCGAGGGGGCGCACGGAGATGTTGGCGTCCACCCGGAACGAGCCCTCCTGCATGTTGCCGTCGCAGATCCCCAGGTAGACCACCAGCTGGTGGACCTTGCGGGCATAGGCCACCGCCTCTTTGATGGAGCGCATGTCGGGCTCGGAGACGATCTCCAGGAGGGGCGTGCCGGCCCGGTTGAGGTCGATGCCGGTCATGCCGTTGAAGTCCTCGTGCAGGGACTTACCGGCGTCCTCCTCCAGGTGGGCGCGGGTCACCCCGATCACCTTCTGCCGGCCATCCCCCAGCTCGATGGTGAGACGCCCGCTGCCGACGATGGGGTAGTCCAGCTGGCTGATCTGGTAGCCCTTGGGCAGGTCGGGGTAGAAGTAGTTCTTGCGCGCGAATACCGAGCGGCTGGCGATCTCGGCCTCGATCGCCAGGCCGAACTTGAGGGCCATGTTGACCGCCTCCTCGTTGAGCACCGGCAGGACCCCGGGAAACCCCAGGTCGACGATGCAGGCCTGGGTGTTCGGCTCGGCCCCATAGGCGGTGGCGGCGCCGGAGAAGATCTTCGACTGGGTGGCCAGCTGGGTATGGATCTCCAGCCCGATGACGGTTTCCCATTGCATGCTCTGTACCTGGATGTGGAGTTATAGACCCGCCGGCATCGCCCGATGCCAGTCGGTCTGTTGCTGCAGCCGATGGGCGACGTTGAGCAGTTTCGCCTCGCTGAAATAGTTGCCGATGATCTGCAGCCCTGCAGGCATCCCAGCGGCCGGCGCCACCGGAATGGAGATCCCCGGCAGGCCCGCCAGGTTGACGGCGATGGTGTAGATATCGTTGAGATACATGGTGACCGGATCGCCGGCCTTCTCGCCGAGGCGAAAGGCGGTGGTCGGGGAGGTCGGCCCCATGATCACGTCCACCTGCTCGAAGGCCCGTCTGAAGTCCTCGGAGATCAGCTGGCGGGTCTTCTGGGCCTTCAGGTAGTAGGCATCGTAGTAGCCGGCGGAGAGGGCGTAGGTGCCGATCATGATGCGCCGCTTGACCTCGTCGCCGAAACCCTCACCGCGGGAGCGCTTGTAGAGGTCTTCCAGGTCCCGGGGGGCCTCGCAGCGATGGCCGAAGCGGACCCCGTCGAAACGCGACAGGTTGGAGGAGCACTCGGCCGGGGCCAGCACGTAGTAGGTAGGGACCGCCAGGCCGGTATTGGGCAGGCTGATCTCCACCGGTTCGGCCCCCAGCCGGCGGTACTCGTCGATGGCGGCCTGCACGGAGGCCGCCACGTCCCCGTCCAGCCCCTCGCCGAAGTACTCCCGCGGCAGACCGATCTTCAGACCCTGCAGGGGGTCCTGGAGGCCGGCACGGTAGTCGGGCACCGGCTCCTGGGCGCTGGTGGAGTCCCTGGGGTCGAAGCCGGCCATGGCCTGCAGCATCAGCGCGGCATCCTCGGCACTGCGGGTCATGGGACCGGCCTGGTCGAGGCTGGAGGCGAAGGCGATCATGCCGAAGCGCGAGACCCTCCCATAGGTGGGCTTGAGCCCGGTGATTCCGCACAGGGCCGCCGGCTGGCGGATCGAACCGCCGGTATCGGTGCCGGTGGCGGCCACCGCCAGGCACGCCGCCACCGCTACCGCCGAACCACCGGAGGACCCCCCAGGCACCCGTTCCCGGTCCCAGGGGTTGCGTACCGGCCCGTAGAAGCTGGTCTCGTTGGAGGAGCCCATGGCGAACTCGTCCATGTTGGCCTTGCCCAGCATCACCATGCCGGCGCCACTGAGGCGCTCCACCACCGTGGCGTCGTAGGGGGAGACGAAGTTGTCGAGCATGCGCGAACCGCAACTGGTCTTCACCCCCTGGGTACAGAAGATATCCTTCTGCACCATGGGGATACCGGTCAGTGGCCCGGCGCTGCCCGCTCCGATCCGCTGGTCCGCTGCCCTGGCCGCTGCCAGGGCCTGCTCAGGGACGACGGTGACCAGGCTGTTGAGCCCGCCGTCCAGGTCGGCGATACGGGCCAGGAAGTGCTCGGTCAACTCGCTGCTGGAAAATTCCCCGGCGTGCAGTCCAGCAGCCAGCTCGACGATCGTTTTCGTATGCATGCTCAATCGGTTACCGTTTACTCTATTACCTTGGGGACCAGGTACAGGCCATTCTCCACCAGCGGGGCCACGGCCTGGTAGGCCTCCCGCCGGACCTCTTCGCTCACCTGGTCCGGGCGCAACCGCTGAACCATGTGCAGGGGGTGGGCCATAGGCTCGACCTGGGCGGTATCCGCCGTCTCCAACTGGGCGACCAGGCCGAGGATGTTCGTCAGGTCCTGAGCGTAGGCCTCCAACTGGGCCTCATCCAGTGCCAGGCGCGCCAGATGGGCGATCTTTTCGACAGCGGATCGATCAAGGGACATGGCTCATGATTCCTATAGCAAAAAACCTGGGGACATTAGCATATTTGCTCGCACGGATGCATGTCTGGCATGCTTGGGAGATTCAGGATAGTCGCCAGAGGCGACAATTCGCAATGCATGCAGGCGCCTTGTGGGATTAAAATACCTCCATTGGGATATTGTAGTACCGCCTGAACGGGACAGAGCCCATGAGTAATATTAGAAAGACCCTCACCGCCGCCATCCTCAAACTGCTCCGTCCCCTGGTACGGGTGATGCTGCGCAACGGCATGACCTATGGAGACTTCGCCGACCTCAGTCGCTGGGTCTTCATGGACGTGGCGGCCAGGGAGTTCGGGATCCCCGGACGCAAGCAGACGGTTTCGCGCATCTCGGTGATCACTGGCCTGACTCGCAAGGAGGTCAGCCGCTTGCAGAAGATCACCACCCCCGACGACTCCGCCATCGCCCATCAGTACAACCGGGCCGCCCGGGTCACCTCCGGCTGGCTGCGCGACAAACGTTTCCACGACAATAAGGGCCGTCCCGCCGACCTGCCCTTCGACGCGGACGGACCGAGCTTCAGCGAGCTGGTGAAGGAACACAGCGGGGACGTGCCCCCCCGGGCCATTCTCGATGAACTGTTACGGGTCGGCACCGTGGCGATGGACGGCAAGGGGCGGATCTGTCTGATGACCGATGGCTACATCCCCCGCACCGGCGAGCAGGACAAACTGCATATTTTGGGAACGGATGTACAGCTACTGCTCTCCACCATCGATTACAATCTGCAACAACAGGGCAGCACCCCCCGCTTCCAGCGCAAGGTGGCCTACGACAACCTGCCGCGGGAGATCCTGCCCAAGTTCCGCAAGCTGAGCGCAACCAAGGCCCAGGAGCTGCTGCTGGAGCTGGACCGCTACCTGGTCAAGCACGACCGGGACCACAACCCCAAGGTAAAGGGCAAGGGCCGGGTCAAGGCCGGGCTGGGGCTCTACTACTTTGAGCAGGACATGAGCGAAGACGAGTGACATGAAAGTATTAAGGTATCTCTTGGGCGGCCTGCTGCTGGCCACCCTGGCTGGCTGCGGCCCCACCCAGGTCGCCGACGGGGGCATTGGAGGTTCCGGCATCACCATGGGGCGGGTCACCGGCTTCGGTTCCATCTTCGTCAACGGCATGGAGTTCGACACGAGCAACAGCCAGGTCTTCGTCGATGGGGTAGCGCAGGCGAATGACGCCCCCATTCAGCTCGGCATGGTGGTGCGTATCGATGGCGCCTATCAGGGGGCCAGCGGCCAGGCGGGGACGATCGAGTACCGCAGCGCAGTGGATGGGGTGGTCACCGGCGTCAATCTCGATGCCAACGGCATCGGCAGTCTGGATGTACTGGGCCAGACGGTGATGGTCGGCCCCACCACCATCTTTGCCAACGGCAATCTTGGCAATCAGACGATCACCGGGCTGAAGCCACTCGACCTGATCGAGGTCAGCGGCTTCAGCGACGGCCGGGGGGAGATCTTCGCGACGCGCGTGGAGTTACAGGCCCACGGCTGGAGCAACGGCAACGCCACCCTGGAGATCGAGGGGGTTGCCAGCCACCTGGCCGCCCCCCGATTCGAGATCGGCGGCCTGACGGTCGACTATTCGGCCGCCAGCAGCCTGCCACCTGGAGCGCTGGATAACCGCTATGTGCGGGTGGCGGGGACTGCTTATGATCCGCCCAGCCAGACCCTCCTGGCCGACCGGGTGGAGCTGGTCGACGGGGGTCAGACGAGCATCGCCGCGGACACGGAGCATGTCGAACTGGAAGGGGTGGTGACCGAGACCTATGATGCCACCAGCGGCGAATTCCGGCTCAACGGTCAACGGGTACGCATCAGCGAGACCACCGGGCTGGAGGGCACCACCGGTGACATCCTGCCGGGCCGTGAGATGCGGTTGGAGGGGGTCATGAACGGCGCCCTGCTGGAGGCCAGCGAGATCCACCTCGCGGCCACCCAGGAGCAGGTGCAGGAGATGGCCGGCGTGCTCGAAGCGGCCCCCGATCTGGGCAGCCAGAGCCTGCAGCTCATGGGCCAGACAGTGATGGTCGACAGCAGCACCATCATGCAGGACGAGGAGCAGGAGGAGCGCTACTTCTCCCTTGCCGACCTGCAGGCCGGCAGCGCCGTGGAGGTCAAGGTCTACCAGGGCGCCAGTGACCTGGTGGCGGTGAAGATCGAACGCAAAAGCCACAGCCAGTTCGAAGTCGACGGGACGGTCCAGGCGCTGGATGTGGATGGGGATCCCCGGCTGATCCGGGTACTGAACATAACGGTCGATATCAGCCGCCTGCAGCTCAACCCCAGTGTCGGCCAGCGCGTAGAGATCAAAGGCAGCTACGCCAATGGCATACTCAGCGCCATCCCTGGAGAGCGCGACGACGACTGAGCCCCATCGCCAGCCCGGAGCTTGCCCCCGGCTGGCGCAGGCATTCCCATTGGAAGACTGGGGGACGATGCCCCTCTGAGGGTAGGTTGGATCGACCGCCGGCGGGAATCAGCCGGCCTTGTCGTCCTTGGCCTTTCCGATCCTCTGTTCGGCGTAGTAGTCGGTACCGCAGTAGTGGACGATATAGTCGTCCGCCTCGGAGATGCCCAGTTCCGATCTGGGTATCTCCCGACGACAGATATCGAGGCTGAGCTTTTCCACCTCATTGGGCTTTGGCATCGCCATGCTGACCTCCTGCCTGGGCAATTTGGGATCTAGCGGCCTATACCCCAGTAATCCACTGGGGTTTTAATCCAGTATAGACGCTTTTACCCACATGCAACCGCCAGATGGCTTTTTTCTTGCCACTGCCTTGCTCAAGCCCGGCTCCGTTGATAGATTACCCCTTTTTTGCGGTTTCTCCCGGGAAGGGACCATCGTGCGGGTCAGACACTCCCGCAACCCACCTGTTGAAAGACCCTAACTACCTCAACCAAAGAAGATTTATATGCTGTTTCGACGCATACGCGGGATGTTCTCCAACGACCTGTCCATCGTCCTGGGTACCGCCAACACCCTGATCTATGCCCGCGGGCAGGGCATAGTGCTGAATGAGCCTTCGGTGGTCGCGATTCGCCAGGACCGGGGCCCTGGCGGGGCCAAGTCGGTGGTGGCGGTGGGCGAGGACGCCAAGAAGATGCTTGGGCGCACCCCCGCCAACATCACCGCCATCCGTCCCATGAAGGAGGGGGTGATCGCCGACTTCACGGTCACCGAGAAGATGCTCCAGTACTTCATTCACAAGGTCCACGAGACCCGCATCATCCGCCCCAGTCCGCGGGTACTGGTGTGCGTCCCCTGCGGCTCGGCCCAGGTGGAGCGGCGCGCCATCAAAGAGTCGGCTGCCGGCGCCGGGGCCCGTGAGGTCTATCTCATCGAGGAGCCCATGTCCGCCGCCATAGGTGCCGGCCTGCCGGTGGACGAGGCGCGCGGCTCCATGGTCCTGGATGTCGGCGGCGGCACCTCCGAGGTGGCGATCATCTCCCTCAATGGCATTGTCTACGCCAACTCGGTGCGAGTCGGCGGCGACCGCTTCGACGAGGCCATCATCAGCTATGTGCGGCGCAACTATGGCACCCTGATCGGCGAGGCCACGGCAGAGCGCATCAAAGAAGAGATCGGCTCCGCCTACCCGGGTAACGAGGTGCAGGAGATCGAGGTCAAGGGTCGCAATCTGGCGGAAGGCATCCCGCGCAGTTTCACCCTCAACAGCAACGAGATCCTCGAGGCCCTTCAGGAGCCCCTCTCCGGTATCGTCGGTGCGGTCAAGACCGCCCTCGAGCAGACCCCCCCGGAGCTGGGGGCCGACGTGGCGGAACGGGGTATCGTACTGACCGGTGGCGGCGCCCTGCTCAAGGACATCGCCCGCCTGCTGCAGGAAGAGACCGGCCTGCCCGTGATCGTCGCCGAGGACCCCCTCACCTGCGTCGCCCGCGGCGGTGGCCGGGCCCTGGAGATGATCGATGAACGGGGCGGTGAAGTCTTCACCGTCGAGTAGTCAGGCATCGTTCCCGACCCCTCTACCGCCCCCTGAGATGAAGGAACTTCCACCAAGCGGTCGTCTTATCCCGCCTCAGGGCTCGCGGCATTTGTGTATCCCCGCACGGTAAAATGTAACCACAGGAATCTACTGCATATAGGCTGAGGCCTGTCACCCTAGAATCCTCAGTTGGGCAGGGTGAAGAGTAGGTTTGCGGGGGTGCAGGGCAACAACTCCATGGATGGAGGAGGTAGAGCGACGCAGGAGGCCAAAGCCGAGGCACAACGACGCGAAATAGTCATTTATGTCCAAGGATGGACGGCATGCAGAAAATGCAGGAGCAATTTTCTGCCTATTCCAAGGAGTTGTAAAGCTTGCGTTCCCTGCTCACGCCCCTCACCTACGTCCATGTAGGCGACGCCGCCATGTGCCCCCGTAGGCCTGCTATTCACCCGGTAGCGTGATTCACCCAATGGGTGATAAGGTAAATTGAAGTCAGTGTGTTTCTTATCAATCACTTAGTTTCAGAATGGAGCGGTCAACTGAGGAATCTAGGGTCACTGTATGGATGAAACGGTGCGGTTGGTGATTTGTGATCGCTTTCATCTCCTTGGCCGCCAACATAGATAAGACGGGATTAGACCATCAAACTGATCTTCACACAGGGCCCTTCGATCACCTCCCGCCTGGTGGCGGCGGTGATCCTCTCCATCGTCCTGATGGTCATGGACCACCGCTACAACCACCTGGAGAGCCTGCGTTCCACCCTCTCCGTCGCCCTCTACCCGATCCAGTACCTGGCCTCACTGCCGATCATCCTGGGTGACCAGGCGAGCGAGGCCATGAAGTCGCGCAGCGAACTGGCGGCCGAGCGCCAACAGCTGCACGCGGAAAACCTGCTGTTGCGCGCCCGCATGCAGAAGTTCAGCGCCCTGGAGGCGGAAAACATGCGCCTGCGGGCGCTGCTCGACTCCTCCTTCAAGGTCGGCGACCGGGTCCTCATCGCGGAGTTGATCAACGTGGATCAGGACCCCTTCCGCCAGCAGGTGCTGATCGACAAGGGGAGCAGCTCCGGGGTCTTCAAGGGCCAGCCGGTGCTCGACGCCCATGCGGTGGTCGGCCAGGTGACCCATGTCAACCCCCTGACCGCCACGGTGCTGCTGATTACCGACGCCAGCCACGCCCTGCCGGTGCAGGTCAACCGCAACGGCCTGCGTACCATCGCCCTGGGCACCGGGCTGATCAACCAGCTGGAACTGCCCCATCTGCCCAACAACGCGGACATCAAACCGGGCGACCTGCTGACCACCTCGGGTCTGGGCGGGCGCTTCCCCCCGGGCTATCCGGTGGCCGAGGTGACCGAGGTGCGGCGTGAGCCCGGCCAGCCCTTCGCATCGGTCACCGCACGCACCAGGGCCCATCTGGACCGGGTACGCGAGCTGCTGCTGGTGTGGACCCTGCAGCCCCATCCTGCCCCACCGGCCGACAAGACTGAACGCGCGGCGGCGCCGACAACGGGCAAGACGGAGCCGACCGAATGATCGGCAGCAGCGGCGGACGCGGCTATGTCATCTACCTGACCCTGCTGGTCGGGGCGATCCTGACCATCATCCCCATGCCGGACTGGGCCCTGGAGTTTCGCCCCCAGTGGCTGGCGCTGATCCTCATCTACTGGTGCATGGCCCTGCCCGAGCGCATTGGGGTGGTGGTGGGCTGGCTCACTGGCCTGCTGCTGGACGTGCTCGTCGGTACCCTGCTGGGACAGCACGCCCTGAGCCTGTCGGTGGTCGCCTTCCTCACCCTCAAACTCTACCGGCGGGTACGGGTGCTGCCGGTCCGTCAGCAGATGTTCACCATCTTCGTGCTGCTGCTGGTGGAGCGCCTGCTCACCCTCTGGGTCACCGGCGCCGCTGGCTACCCGGCGCCCTCCCTCTGGTACTGGGCCGCCCCGCTGGTCAGCACCCTGCTCTGGCCCTGGGTGTTCATCGTGCTACGGGACATCCGCCGCCGCTTCCACGTGGCTTGAACAGTACCCCGCGCATGGCCCAGCTATCGATCAAGGACTACTTGCGGGAGAGCCAGCTGTTCCTGAGCCGCGCCCTCGCCGCCGCCACCCTGGTCGTCCTGCTGCTGCTCCTGCTGGTGGGGCGGCTGGTCTACCTGCAGATCCAGAACCACGCGCACTACACCACCCTCTCCAAGGACAACCGGGTGAAGATCGAGCCACTGCCACCGACCCGCGGGCTGATCTTCGACCACGAGGGGCGGATCCTGGCCCAGAACCTGCCCGCCTACAGCCTGGAGATCGTCCCGGAGAAGGCCGGTGACGTGGACGCCACCATCCAGGCCCTGAGCCGGCTCATTCCCATCGGCGAGGAGGACCTCAAGCGTTTCCAGCGCCTGCGCCGGCAGCGCCGGCGCTTCGACAGCATCCCCCTGCGGGTCCGCCTGAGCGATCGGGAGGTGGCGCGCATCGCGGTCAATCGCCACCGCTACCCCGGGGTCGACATCCGCGCCACCCTGCTGCGCGAATACCCCTTTGCGGCCGAGACGGCCCACCTGCTGGGCTATGTGGGGCGCATCAACGAACAGGAGCTGCAGCGCATCGACACATCCAACTACAGCGGCACCAACTATATCGGCAAGAACGGGGTGGAGAAGTCCTACGAGGGCCTGCTGCATGGCGAGGTGGGGCTGCAACAGGTGGAGGTCAATGCCAAGGGGCGGGTGCTGCGGGTGTTGGAGAGCCAGCCACCGACCCCCGGTGACAACCTCAAGCTCTATATCGACATGCGCCTCCAGGAGGCCGCCCTGCGCGCCTTGGGGGACTACAATGGCGCGGTGGCGGCCATCGACGTGGAGACCGGGGGGGTGCTGGCCTTGGCCAGCAAACCCGGCTTCGACCCCAATCTGTTCGTCGAGGGGATCAGCAGCAAGGCCTATCAGGCCCTCAAAGAGTCCCCGGACAAACCCCTGTTCAATCGCGCGATCCGCGGTCAATATCCCCCGGGCTCCACGGTCAAGCCATTCATCGGCCTGGCAGGGCTGGAAGCCGGGGTGGTACAGTTCCACCAGGAGACCTATTGCCCCGGTTATTACCAGCTACCCGGCAAGGAACACAAGTACCGCGACTGGAAGAAGTGGGGCCACGGCAAGGTGGACATGCACAAGGCGATCGTCCAGTCCTGCGACGTCTACTACTACGAGCTGGCCCGTACCCTGGGGATCGACCGCCTGCACGACTTCCTCGCCAAATTCGGTTTCGGTCAGCGTACCGGGGTCGACCTGAACGGCGAACTACCAGGGCTGCTGCCCAGCCGGGCGTGGAAACGCCGCAGCCGGCAGGAACCCTGGTACCCGGGAGAGACCCTGATCGTCGGCATCGGCCAGGGCTATTTTCTCACCACTCCGCTGCAACTCGCCTCGGCCACGGCCACCCTGGCCAGCCGGGGCCGGCGCATCCAGCCCCGTATCGTCGAAACGATCATCCGCCCGGATGGCACCCGCCTGCCGACCCTGAGCCGAGTCACCCAGCTGCCCCAGGTGGACAGCATGCACTGGGAGGAGATCATCGCGGCCATGACCGATGTAGTGGAGAGCCCCCACGGAACCGCCCGGCGGATCCGCTCCCCGGACTACCGGATCGCCGCCAAGACCGGCACCGCCCAGGTCTTCACTCTGGCCCAGGAGGAGGAGTACGATGAAGAGACGGTGGCCAAACGCAACCGTGACCACGCCCTGTTCATCGCCTTCGCGCCGGTACAAAAGCCCCGCATCGCGGTAGCGGTGATCGTCGAAAACGGTGGCCATGGCGGTTCGGTGGCCGCCCCCATCGCCAAAAAGATCATGGATCTCTACCTGCTGAACAAGTCGGACACCCCAGATGAATGACATACCCCGCGCCGGGCTCTCCCTGCAGGACTCCCAACCTGCCCGGGCCACCGGCCTGCTCGCCTCCCTGCACCTGGACCTGCCACTGCTCACCGGCCTGCTGCTGCTGACCGCGGTCGGACTGCTGATCCTCTACAGCGCCGGAGAGCAGAATATGCAGCTGCTGGAGCGCCAGGGGATCCGTTTCGCCATCGCCTATGGGGCCATGGTGCTGCTGGCCCAGATCCACCCGGACGACCTGCGACGCTGGTCGCCCTGGCTGTACGGCCTGGGCATCGTACTGCTGGTCGCCACCATCCTGGTAGGTCAGACCGGCAAGGGGGCCCAGCGCTGGCTCGACCTCGGCCTGTTCCGCTTCCAGCCCTCCGAGATCCTCAAGCTGGCCCTGCCGATGATGATCGCTTGGTACCTGGCGGAGAAGCGCCTGCCGCCGAGCGGCCCGCGCCTACTGGCGGCCGGGGCGCTGACCCTGGTCCCGGTGCTGCTGATCGCCAAGCAGCCAGACCTGGGCACCGCCCTGCTGGTGGCCAGCGCCGGCGTCTTCGCCCTCTTCCTGGCCGGCATCAGTTGGCAGCTGATCGCCGCCCTGGGGGCCCTTATGGCGGCCCTGGGACCGGCAGTCTGGTTCCTCATGCACGACTATCAGCGCCAGCGGGTGCTGACCTTCCTCAATCCGGAGAGCGATCCCTTGGGCGCCGGTTATCACATCATCCAGTCGAAGATCGCCATCGGCTCCGGGGGACTGGCCGGCAAGGGCTGGCTCAACGGCACCCAGTCCCACCTGGAGTTCCTGCCCGAGCGCCACACCGACTTCATCTTCGCCGTCATCTCCGAGGAGTTCGGCTTGGTGGGGGTGCTGGCCCTGCTCAGTCTCTACCTCTACATCATCCTGCGCGGACTCTATATCGCCAGCCAGGCCCAGGACACCTACGGCCGCCTGCTGGCGGGCACCCTCACCCTGGTCTTCTTCGTCTACCTGTTCGTCAACACCGGCATGGTCACCGGCCTGTTGCCGGTGGTCGGCGTGCCCCTGCCGCTGATCAGCTATGGGGGCACCTCCCTGGTGACCCTGTTGGCCGGTTTCGGTATCCTGATGTCCATTCACACCCACCGCAAACTGCTGCCCACCTGAAGCCATGAAGATTCTGCCGTATCTGTTCAGCTCCGCCCTTTTGCTCTCCATCACCGCCTGTGCCGGGACCCAGCCTCAGCGCCCCGCCCAAGACGCTCGGGGCCAGGCGATGCGGGGTTTCGCCACCGAGATGGCCCGCAAACACGGCTTCCAACAGGCCGAACTGGAGCAACTGCTGGGCCAGGCCCGCTTCCGCGACGACATCATCCAGGCGATCAGTCGCCCCGCCGAGGCCAAGCCCTGGTATCAGTACCGCCCGATCTTCCTCAAACCGGACCGCATCCAGGGCGGGGCCGAGTTCTGGCGGGAGCATTCGCCCCTGTTGCGCCAGGTGGAGGCCCAGTATGGCGTGCCGGCCCAGATCATCGTCGCCATCATCGGGGTCGAGACCCGCTATGGCCGGCACACCGGCCGCTACCCGGTGCTCGACTCACTCACCACCCTGGCCTTCGGCTATCCCACCCGCGGCCGCTTCTTTCGCTCCGAACTGGAGCAGTTTCTGCTGCTCAGCCGCGAGGAGCGGATCGACCCCCGCCAGGCCAAGGGCTCTTATGCTGGCGCTATGGGCAAGCCCCAGTTCATCGCCAGCAGCTATCGCCGCTATGCCGTGGACCAGGATCAGGACGGCCGGCGCGACCTGTGGAACGACGATGCGGACGTGATCGCCAGTGTCGCCAACTACTTCAAGGTGCACGGCTGGCGCCCCGGCGAGGCGATCACCCAGCCCCTGGAGCTGCCGGACGGGGTCGACGAGCAGGGTCTGGAACCCCTGGTCGAGGCCGGCATGAAACCCAGCATTCCGCTCTCCCGACTACTCGCCGACGGCCTACGGCCCCATGGGGGGCCGACTGGCGACCCCGACACCCTGGCCAGCCTGATCAAACTGGATGCGGGCGACCACAACGAGTACTGGCTGGGGTTGCACAACTTCTATGTCATCACCCGCTACAACCACAGTAACCTCTACGCCATGGCCGCCTACCAGCTGAGCCAGGAGATCCTGGCCGCCCGGGATATGGCAGGGGACTGAGCAACACCCAGAGGCGAGCGATCATCCTAGAATCCTCAGTTGGACAGGGTAAAGTGTGCGTTTGCGGTGGTGCAGGGCAAGGCGCAACGACGCGGAATAGTTAATTATGTCCATGGATGGACGGTATGCAGAAAATGCAGGAGCAA
>Ga0114931_10007239_pt1 | contig 13572 bp, 11 predicted proteins | sample 2SBtaG_FD_89579 | JGI IMG/M metagenome (GOLD analysis project Ga0114931, IMG submission 89579) | Deep subsurface microbial communities from Kolumbo volcano to uncover new lineages of life (NeLLi) - 2SBTROV14_V59a metaG | ecosystem: Environmental > Aquatic > Marine > Volcanic | place: Kolumbo... | reverse complement strand
CCGAATTTATTTAGGGATCTAAACAAACTTTAATGCAACATTTAGTAAATTACTCAAGCCGGAAAAAATATATATCTTTTTCAAAAACAACTACTTGTGAACTATTAATTAAAGTTAATTCTTATTAATTTAATATAAGAAATGCGAAAGGTAAAAATTATGATAGATTTTAAAATATCTTTCGAACAAAAATGAGCTATATAGATGATTAAAAAGGTTTAAAAAACGCAAACAATGTAATAATTAACTTTTAGGATATTGAATTACCAATAAATCTTTCTTTAGTTAATTTTTGCCTTATATATTGAAGCTTCACTAAAAAATTAGTTAGTGATATTTCAGATAAAGATAATAAGTAATAAAATTAAATTATAGGTGTTTAAATTCGCGTTACTATCGGTCTTCCAGTATACAAAGAAAAATATTTTGAAATTGCTTTGAAGAGTGTGCTGAAGCAGACTAATAAGAATATTGAGATAATTATACTTAATGACGCTTCCCCTTACGATATTGATGCTATAGTGAATAAATTTAGTGATGGTCGAATTAAATATTTAAAAAATAAAATAAATATTGGAAGTAAAGACTTAGTAAGTGTCTGGAACAAAATATTGGAACTAGCTAGTGGTGAATTGTTTGTGCTATTTTCTGATGACGATATTTATGAACCAAATTTTATTGAAGAAATTGTTAGTGTTGCTGATAAAAATCAAAATGCAAATGTTTTTCGAACATTAGTAAAAATAATTGATGAAAATAATTGTGAGATTAATAGAACGGCAAATGTCCCAATTTTCGAAAATGCACATGATTACTTGGTAAATAGAATTAAAGGTAAAAGACAACATTACATCCCAGAAGTTGTGTTTAGGACAGAAAAATTGAAGGCTACAGGCTTTATAAGCTTTCCATTAGCTTGGTATTCTGATGAAGCTACTTGTTTTATCCAAGCATTAAATGGTGGAATTGTAACTATTGATAAATATTTGGTTAATTGGCGATATTCAAATTCTAACATATCGGCAGTGGGAAATATTTTCAAAAGAATACAAGCCGGGGTTGATTATCAAAAATGGCTTCAAAAAAAAATAATTAATATTTGGGATGACTCTAATCAAATTTTATTATTAAATAAACACCGTACTGAACAAAACAAAAAAAATGTATTGATACGTACAGCAAGAAGAAATATTTTCCTAGGTACTTTTGATATATTAAAGAATGGATTAATTGTCCGTCAAAAATTTGGGCTGAGTTATTATTTGATTATCACGGGAGTTTTATCTTTCATCAAAAATTATTCAAGAGGCAAAAATTAGTATTATTGGTTTTAAGCTAGACAAAAGAAGCATTGCCATAAATGCTTCAATGGGTTTAGTTGCTCAAGCTTTGATAAAGTTCAAAGCTGTTTTTATACTTCCGATTATTGTTCATTATCTCACAAAAGAAGACATTGGTATTTTCAGAATAATTACAACTAGTGCTGGTTTTATTATTCCTTTGGTAACATTAAATATTTTTGACGGAAGCGGAATCTTTTTATCCTCAGATTTTAATAAAGAATCTTTGGCAAAAAAATATAGCTCACTCATATCTTCTTTACTGATTATTTTACCTATTACATTATTTTTAGCAGGAACCTTTTTATTTCTATTTAATACAACCCATCCATATTGGGTACTTATAATAATATTTGTTTTCTCTTCAGTAATTTTCAAAGCGTTCTTAACACCTTACCAAGCATACCAAAAATCAAAGAAAATAGTTCTTATCAATTTTATAAATCAATATGCTAATGCAGGGCTAACCTTAATAATGATTTTCCTTATTGTTAAAAATTATTATTCATTGTTTATTCCGGTTATTGTTTTACAATTAATGATAGCGATATATCTTTACTTTGATATTAAAAAAGAGATACCGATTAAATATTACATTGATAAAGGATTTATTAAAAAAGTAATTAAGGTAAGTTTGCCTCTTCTCCCTGTATATATTGGAGAGTGGTTATTAGCTTCGCTTAGTATTTATTTTTTAGCATATTATTATGGAATTGAAGAAGTCGGTTTATATTCAGTTGCGTTTTCTATTGCAAGCTTGATATTAATTTTAAGAGCTACGTTACAATATTTTTGGTTTTCAACGGCAACTAATTTATTGCAAAATAATCAAATGGATAATTTTGTAAAAATCTATAAAAATGTTATAAAAGTTTATTTAACAGTTATTGTTGTGGGCGTCATTTTTTATCTGTTTTTTAACCATTTATTAATTAACATATTAGCCAATAAAAATTATATAGCTGCCCAAACACCAATAATTGTTTTGGCGTTAGCTTTTGGATTTTTTGTTTTTTCCAGCATATTTAATGGAGTTTTATATGGTTTAGGAGAGACAAAAATCATTTTTTATGGTTACTTATTCTCAGGTGTGCTGACTGTCTTAACAAGTTGGTTCCTTGTTAAAAATTTTTCTGTACTTGGTGCCGCTCTAAGTTCACTAATAGGTTATTTAATGCTTTGTTTCTTTTTGTTCTTTATGGTAAATAAAAAAATTCGTTTTTCGACATACTCTATTTTCAATAAGCATAATATTATAATGTCGATATATTTTTTATTATCAGTTTTTATTACATTTTATATAACAAACGAAATTTTAAAATACCTCTTCGGTTTTTTGATCATAGCCGCACTATCGGCAACTTTATTGATAACAAAAACATTTAACTTTTCATTAATCACCGATATTTTTAGAAAGGAGAAGTAATTGATTTTAATTATTGGGGCAGGTATTTCCGGACTTAGTTTTGCAAATTTTTATAAAAATAATGATTACATAATATATGAAGCTGAAAATGAACCTGGTGGTTATTGTAGAACTATAAAAAAAAATGGTTTCGTCTGGGATTATTCGGGACACTTTTTCCATTTTAGAAATAAAGAAATAAAAGAATATTTAATATCAAGAATTGATACAGAGATTTTAGATGTTCAAAAAAAATCTCAAATATTTTACAAAAACTCTTTTGTTGATTTCCCATTCCAGAAAAATATACATCAATTAGAAAAAGAAGATTTTATTGAATGTTTATATGATTTGTATTTTAGACCGACTACTGAACAAACTAATTTTTATGAAATGTTGATTTCCAAGTTTGGTAAATCAATTTCTGAGAAATTTTTAATACCATACAATGAAAAATTATATGCATGTGATTTAAGAGAATTGGATAAAGATGCGATGGGTAGATTTTTCCCTCATGCAAATATTGCTGATATTATAAAAAACTTTAAAAATTCTGACAATATCTCATACAATTCATTCTTTACTTATCCCCGGGAAGGTGCTTTTGAATATGTAAAAGCATTACTAAAAGAAATTGATACTGATAAAATTTTACTTAATAAAAAGATAAAAAAGATTGATCTTGAAAAAAAGATTGCGTATTGCGGTGATGAAGAAATTAAATATGACAAAATAGTTTCTTCGATTCCGTTCAATAATTTATTAGCCACATGTAGTATTGAATATGACAAAAGTATTTATACATATAATAAAGTTTTAGTATTTAACCTTGGATTTGATAAACCTAGCGAAAATGAAAATCATTGGATTTATTATCCCGATAAAGAGTTATCATTTTATCGTGTCGGTTTTTATGATAATATTTTTGGTGATAATAAAATGAGTTTATATGTTGAAATTGGTTTATCTGCTGATCAAGTTGTAAATATTGAATCAAAATTAGAAAATGTTCTTGAAGATTTAAGTAAAGTTGGTATCAGAAAAGAGCATAATTTGATTGATTGGTCTTCATTGATCTTGGATCCTGCTTATGTCCATATTAACGAAAAATCTCAAAAGGATTTTATTAAAAAAAGCAAATATCTAAATCAAAATGGCATATATTCAATTGGACGTTATGGTGGATGGAAGTATTGTTCGATTGAGGATAATATTATCGAAGCCAAAGAAATAACTAATTTATTTTAATTTGAAATCATGATCCTTAAAAAAATATATTTAAGATTTGTTTACCTATATAACTATTTATATTTCAAATTAAGCTTTAAACAGTTTGGGTGGGGAACAATTATTGATAAAAGATTATTCATAAAACAAAAACCATCATCTATTTCAATTGGAAAGCATTGCAAATTTAAATATGGGACTAGATTAGAATGTGTTCCAAATGAAGGTGGTTTATTTGGTGAGATTATAATTAAGGACTTTGTCAGTGTTGAGACATTTTTACATATCGGTGCTGTCGATAAAGTGACAATTGAAAATAACGTATTAATCGCATCTAAAGTATTCATTTCTGATCATGACCATTTATTTGATAGAAGTGATATTCCAATTAGATATCAAGGTGTTAAATCAAAAGGGCCAGTTAAAATTAAAGAAGGGGCTTGGATTGGCGAAAATGTTTGTATACTTTCAGGCGTAACGATTGGCAAGAATAGTATTATTGGGGCAAATTCAGTAGTGGTAAATGATGTACCTGATTATTGTGTTTATGCGGGTGTACCCGCAAAATTTATAAAAAAAATAAATAAATAGTATGAATAAAATTAAATTATTGATTTTAGGTGATGATCTGAAAATTAACGGTGGTGTGCCTAATTATACAAGACCACTATTTGTAGAATTGCAAAAATTAACAAATGTTATATATTTATTCACAGGAAGTTATTTAGGTAATTATACTTTAAGGTTATATCCAAAATTAATTGAACATAAAGAAAATATTTTCGAAATTATAAACACAAAAGCGCTATCTCGAAATTATCATAACCCTTTAGTTGAGGTTAGTGAAAAGAAAATTGAAAAAATATTTGAGGAATTTCTGATATACAAAAAAATTACACATGTACATATACATAGTATGTTAGGATTTCCATCATCAATATATAAAATAATCAAAAAATTAAATATAAGTTTAATAGTAACGGTGCATGAGTATTGGTGGTTGTGTATGCATCTTGTAATGATTGACTATAAGGGAAATAACTGTTTGGGTCCAGACAATCTTGATAAATGTACAAAATGCATTATATCTAAAAGAAATCAAACAAGGAAACCATTTCGTGCTAAACTTCCATTTGTATTAAAAAATACATTTCCCTTAATTTTTGAGAAATTATTAAAAAATTATAAAATTATAAAAACCAATAATAATAGTTATTTTTCAAATGCTAATATTAAACAAAAAAATGGTAAAGATATATATATAAATAAAAATAAAGATATTTTACACATGAGATCTTTACTTGAACATAGGTTAAATAGTAATATAGATTCATTAAATCTATGCGATAAGGTAATTGCAGTATCAAGTGATGTCAAAATGACATTAAGTAAGTATGGTGTAAATAGTGAAAATGTATTAGTCCAACATATTGGGTCATTAATTGCTAAAAAAAAAATAAAATATACTCGTTCTTTTAATTCGTCGCAAATAAATTTTGGATTTATTGGTGGGGTTAATTATTATAAGGGAATACACGTATTAGTTGCGGCTTTTGTTAAATTAGATATAAAATATAATGCAAATCTTTACATTTATGGGAAATTTGATGAAAGTTATAAAAAATCGATTGAAGAAGATTTTAAAGAATTTGAATCATTTAATAAAGTTAAATTTTTAGGAAGGTTTTCTGCTGAGCAATTACCATCGATTTACCCCACAATTGATATTATGGTTCTACCATCAATTTGTAGCGATACAGCCCCCCAAACAATCTTTGAGAGCTATGTCGCTAAAATACCCATTATTGGTTCAAATATTGGGGGTTTCCCAGATTTTATTGAACATGATAGAAATGGTTTGCTATTTGAAGCAGGGGCCTCAGAAGATCTGAAAGAAAAAATGGAATACATTTTAGAAAATCCGGGAAAAATTGAAGACTATAGTAAAAATATACCTAAATTAAAAACCATTGTAGAAAATGCTAAAGAACTTATTGAATTATATAAGTCAATCTAAAAAATTATGTTAAAAAAACTGTATGTGTTCTTTATTCTTTTGGTTTCTGTAGAATTTTTTACTTTATCATTTATTGGAGAAGAATTACAAAAGAACTTAGAAGCCATAGCAATTATTAGTATGCTTTTGCTATTAGTCGCAAAATTGATAACTAATCCAATCCAAATAAAAGATAAATTCTACAAAGATGCCAAAAAAGGAATAATTATTATATTAATAGCAGTTATTTTAAGCTCATTTTCTGCACTTTTGTTTTACCAACAGCCGTTAAAAATTACTTTAGTTGCTCAAAGATCTATGTATTTCTATCTGTTTTTTTTCTTTTTGTATCATTACAAAGTCAAAATTAAGTTTTTGGAAAAATTATTAATCATAATGGGTGTTCTTTTTAGTACAGTATATTTCGCTGCTATATTTTCTCCAAATATTATTTCAGCAAAAATTCTTGAAGAAAGAGGAACATTTAGAATTGGCTTACCCGGTATAATTTTTATTATTATTGGTTTATTTTATTCACTGCAAAAAATCATCTATGAACGGAATTATAAATTCGCATTTTTGGCGTTATTATTTATTACAAATATTATTGCAACCGGTACAAGAACGATTATTGGAATAACAGTTTTATTATCTGTTTTTTACTTATATCAATCACTTCATAAAAAAAATATATTTTCAACTTTATTAGCTTTTTCTATTTTTATTATTGGTACTTTCATATTCTACAATATTATTGAATTTGTATTCATACTTTATGAAAGAGCGCTTGCCGGAAAGGAAGGAAATTTTCAGATACGTTTATATGCAATCAGTTTTTTCTTTACCGATTTATTTAAGAGTAATTATGCATATATTTTCGGAAATGGTTTTGGCAGCCAATTAAGTTCTTATGGTAATCAGCTTTTATACTTAAAAAAAAATTACGGTTTGTATTTATCTGATATAGGCATTTTGGGCGATTATATTAGATATGGCATCTTATTCCTTTTGGGGGTATTAATTATTATTAAGAGTGTTAGGAGATCTAATTATTTGGTAAATAATACGTTCATTATATATTCGTTTTATTTTATTTTACTTTCTATTTTCACTCTTTCAAATTTTGGTACTCAGTCAGTTATTCCTGCTATTTGTATTTTACTTTATCTGCTTGGAACTCAAGAATTAATAAAAAACAATTGAAAAATATATTTATTTATCCCTCAAAAAATAAGCACAACTCCATTTCAAAAAATCCTTATATGGAGGATTTATATGAAGCTTGTACAAAACTGTGGAATGTTATAAATAATAATGAAGAAAATTCGTTTGGGATAATTTATTTTTTTATAAAAATTAAACAAATAGATATACTATGGTTAAATTGGATTGAGAATTTACCAGATAGAAAGTTAGGTCTACTTCAATCATTATTTTATTTTATCTTTATTTTTGTTAATAAGTTTAGTAAAATAAAAATAATATACACTGTTCATAACAAAGTATCACACTCTCCAAATCATTTTAAACTAAAAAGGATTTTACAAAATGTAACTATAAACAATAGTGCATTGGTCATTACACATTCATCTAATGGTTTAGATTACATAAAAAGTATAAGTAAAAACCAAACTAAACCAGAAATACTTTATATCCCACATCCAACAAAATTAACCTATAGTTATGATAATACTGATGGTAGAAATTATAAATATGATATTTTGATTTGGGGTACAATATATAAATACAAAGGTATTAAAGAATTTCTTGAATACATTTTTAAGAATAACTTACAAACTAAATATAAAATTAAAATTGTTGGAAAAGTTGCAGTACCCTTATATTTTGAAGCCATTAATCAGTTCCAAAATGATTACATTGACATCGAAGACGCTTATATTTCTCAAGTTGATCTTATAAACCTATTGCAAGTGTCAAACATAGTTTTATTTACTTATAATTCCAAATCAGTATTTAGCTCTGGGAGTCTAATGGAGTCTTTAAGATATAATTCTAAGATTATTGGACCGAACCAGGGTGAGTTTAAGAATTTATGTGAATTAGGCTTATCAAAATCCTACATAAATTATGATGATTTACTAATGAAAATAGATAACTACTTACAAGAGAGAAACGCAATAACTGTAAAAAGGAAATTAGAGATAAATAAATATTTAAAAGTTCATACATGGGAAAAATTTTCTAAATCTATTTATGAAAAATTGAATGAGAAAACTTAATATTAAATCCAAAGTAGCCTACTTCTCTTTATATTGCCCTAAATACCGTGAAGGTGTATTTTCAATATTAGCAAAAAATGAACAATTTGAATTTTTTGTTTACTCAGCAGAAAATTTTGATGGGGGATTTCAAATTTCCAATAAAAATGAAGTTGATTTCAATCTTATTTATACTAATGTAAAGATATTTAAAATACCAATATTGAAAAAGAAGTTATTCTTTATTCCAGATGTGATAAAATCAATAATAAAAAAGGATTACTCGGTAATTATTTTGCCAAACAGAATGACAGAGTTGCATATTTGGTTAGCTTTAATTCTATGTAAGCTATTTAGTGTAAGATTAATTTTGTGGGGACACGGAAATTTTCGAAAAAAAAATAGTTTTGTCGAAAAAATTAGAACATTTATTATGAGAGTATCCGATGCAAATATATTTTATATAGAAGAAACAGCCGAGTATTATAGTAAGATTGGGTTACCTTCTCATAAATTATTCGTAGCCTATAATAGTATCGATACTAATAAGATTAATTATATCACCGAAAATAAAATAAGCGGTATTGTGGATGATAAATATGAATTGAAGAAAGACAAAATTATTTTATTTATTGGAAGATTAGTTGAAAGAAAAAGACTCGATATATTACTGTATGCTTTTTCTGAATTTTTAAAACTAAAAAAAGACAAGGATTGGAAATTAGTATTTATAGGGGACGGACCAGAAATAAGTAATTTAAAGATATTATCAAATCAACTAAAAATTATCACAAATGTTGTATTTGTTGGGACTGTAACCGATGAAGAAATAATTGCTTCTTTTATGCAAAAAGTTGCATTTGGAGTAATTCCAAGTGTCGCAGGGCTTATGGTTAACCATTTTTTTAGTTATGGAATCCCATTGATAATTGGAGATAATTTTGAAACTCATCCACCTGAAGCTAATCTTGTAATCGATGGAAAAACGGGACTTTACTTTAAAGATAATAATGTGAATGATTTGGTTATCAAGATGTATTTATTATCATCAGATGAAAATTTAAGGCAACAACTAGCCGTAAATGCTAAAAAAATAATTGATAGAAAGTATAATGTGAATAAAATGGCGGAAGGTATTTCGTCAGCTATTTTGCAAATTATAAATATTTAATGAATGAAATAATATATAGAAGTTTATTAAATACTCTTTTGTATTTAAGTCCCTCGTTTAATGTTCCAAAAGTATTAACATTTCATGGGATTTCAAATAGTAGAACGAATCGTAATGAACTTTCTAAGGAAGTATTTGAAAATTTTATTGAGTATTTAATACAAAGAAAGTTTGAGTTCTATAAAGTAAGTGACTATTTCGAGATAATTAAAAATCCAAATGCTGTTTGCTTAACATTTGATGATGGGAGTTTTTCTAATTATTTACTAGGAAAAGATTATCTAAAACCAAAAAATGTTCAAGCTACATTTTTTATCCCTACAATTATTTTTGATAAAATAAAAGGAGATAAAATTGCTAATAATTATGAAAATGGGTGTATGAAAGAATTTCATGTAAAAGAATTGTACAACTTAGGGTTTGAAATAGGAGGTCATTCTCATTATCATAAACTATTATCAGAATTGGATCAAAATGACTTAATTCAAGATATAAGAATGTGTAAAACTATTTTAGAAAATATTATTTGTTCTGAGATTAATTCATTTGCTTATCCATATGGTCAAAGAAATTCTTACTCAAAACTAACTCATGAGGTAATTAAAGAAATTGGATTTAAATTTATTTGTACTCAGAATAGCACTGAAAAAAAAAATAACAATTTTGTAATTCCAAGAATTGGTATAGATGGTAGAGATGATTTTAACATAATCCTGAAAAAGATGAAAGGGAAAGGTATATTGTTAAATTATTTATTAAATAGAAAAACTGTTCATAATGCCTGAATTAAGTATTATAATGCCGGTATATAACGAAGCAGCAAATATTGATGGAGCAATTAAATCAATATTAAACCAATCATTCTCTGATTTTGAATTTATTATTATTAATGATGGTTCAAACGATGATACATTGAACATAATTTCAAAATATGATGATAAAAGAATTGCACTAATAAACAATAATAAAAATATAGGTAAAGCCAACTTTATTAATATTGGTTTAAATCTTGCTAGAGGAAATTTTATTGGATTTATGGATGGAGATGATACTTGTTCTCCTAATAGGTTTGAATTACAAATGGACTTTTTATTAGCTAATGATTTGGATATTGTAGGTTGTTCAATTAATAAAATAGACGAAAATGATAAAATATTATTTAAGCAGACCAACCCGATAGAACATAGAGAAATAATAAATTACTTAAAGATAAAAAATATTTTTATTGGTCCATCATTTTATTTGACCGATGCAACTATATTAGCGAAAGCTGAAGTTTTCAAGAGTATTAAATTTCCTTCCGAAGTTAGATGGGCTGAATATTTTGAGGTCTATTTACATGCAAAGAAGAAGTATCAATTTGGTAATATTAATGACTATTTATATAACTACAGAACTTCAGGTTTTACTTCAAATATTATTTCACAGATAAAAGCAACTCTAATCATTTTAAAGGCTATAAAAAAATATGAAGATGATATTATACTTAAATTGATAGGAATTATTTTTTCAATAACAAGGATTATATCTATTCCTATTATTTATATAACAAAAAAAATTATTTATAAACTAATATGAAACAATTAACACAAATATTAAAAACAGGTGAGATGCAAATTAATGATGTACCTATTCCAACATTACAAAAAGGAATGGTGCTTGTAAGAAATCATTTTTCATTAATAAGTGCCGGTACAGAAGGTTCAACAGTCAAAACAGCGCGTAAAAGTTTAATCGGTAAAGCAAAAGAAAGACCTCAGCAGGTTAAGCAAGTTATAGACACATTTCAAAAACTTGGTCCTGTTCAAACATACAGAGCTGTAATGAAGAAATTAGATGCCTATTCTCCTCTAGGTTACAGTTCCGCAGGGGAAGTTATTGGTGTTGGTGAAGGTGTATCAGAATTCAGAAAGGGTGATAAAGTGGCTTGCGCAGGAGTAGGTTATGCAAATCATGCTGAAGTTATTTCTGTTCCGGTCAATCTTTGTGCTAAATTAAATTATGATGCAGATTTACTGAAAGCCTCATACAATACTCTTGGCGCTATAGCAATGCAGGGCGTTCGTCAGGCGGATTTAAGAGTTGGAGAAAGCTGTGCAATTATTGGACTTGGACTAATTGGTCAGTTAACATCTCAAATTCTAAATGCTAGCGGTGTTAAAACTTTTGGTATAGATATCTCACAATCTGCAGTAGATATCTCTAACAAACACAGTACATTTCAATCCTGGATTCGCAATACAGATGGGTTATCTTCGAAAATACTAGAAATGACAAATGGGCAGGGTGTAGATGCTGTTATAATAACTGCAGGTTCATCAAGTTTAGATCCAATTAATTTTGCCGGTGAGATAGCTCGCAAGAAAGGCAAAGTTATTGTAGTTGGTGCAGTCCCTACCGGGTTTGACCGTGATCCTTATTATTACAAAAAGGAATTAGAACTCAAAATGTCATGTTCCTACGGACCGGGAAGGTATGATCTAAATTATGAAGAAAAAGAAATTGATTATCCTTATCCTTATGTTCGCTGGACAGAGAAAAGAAATATGGAGGCTTTTCAGCACTTACTCCATACAAACGCCATCAATATTGATTACCTTACTACTCATGAATTTGCCTTTGATGATGCTCCAAAGGCCTTTGATATGGTGGTAAACAAAACAGAATCTTTTATTGGAATTGCACTAAAATATGATATTTCAAAGAACCAGGCTCGTGATAAAATAATTACATCTCAAATAGCAAAGTCTTCAGATGTAAAAATATCATTCATTGGAGCAGGAAGTTATGCTCAAGGGAACCTTTTGCCCAATATTCCTGAAAAAGATGTTGATTTTATTGGAGTATTAACAAGTTCAGGGACAACCTCAAAGAGGGTTGCAGAGAAATATAAATTCAAATATGCTGCCTCCAAAGAGGAAGATGTTCTTAATGAAGACACCAACACATTATTCATAGCAACACGGCATGATACCCATGCTGAATATGTAATCAAAGGACTTAAGAGTGATAAAAACATATTCGTTGAGAAGCCGCTATGCCTGAAGAAAGAGGAGTTGAAAGAAATCACCAGCTTGGTTGAAGAGAAAAAGAAACCTGTGATGATAGGTTTTAACCGCCGTTTTTCTCCTCTTACAAAAGCTATTAAGAATAAGTTTGGCAATGGCCCTATGTCAATGATTTACCGTGTTAATGCTGGTGCAATACCAAAAGAAAGCTGGATACAGGACATGGAGATAGGGGGTGGCAGAATATTGGGTGAGGCTTGTCACTTTATTGACTATCTGACGTATATTAATGGTAGCCTGCCGGTAGCCGTTTCTGCTAACGCGATTCCAGACCCCCATGGCTTTAATGATACGGTGAATATCCTGTTGCAATTTGAAAATGGATCCACTGGAGTAGTTGCTTATTATGCCAATGGCCCCAAGAGTCTTTCCAAAGAATATTTTGAAATATACTCAGCAGGTAGTTCTGCAATGCTCTTTGATTTTAAAGAATTAAAGATTTATGGTAAAGGGAAACTCTCTAAAAAGAAATTGATAAATCAAAACAAAGGGCAGAAAGAAATGACAGAAGCGTTTATTAATGGACTTAAAAATGGTAAAGCTCCTATCTCTTATCAAGAGGTGTATGCGGTAACTTCTGCTTCTTTTGCGGTGTTGGACTCATTGAGAGAGGGTGGCAAACAAATTAAAGTGTAAAACATGTCGTCAATTCCTGTATCATTCAAGCAGTTAAAAAAATACATAGACAGCCAGGAATACAAGGGCTGGGATCCTTATGATGGCCTTAACTCAAAAGTATTTAAGGCAACACCATTAAAGAATTGGGATTTGGCCAGGTTGGCATGGATTCAGCTTTTTAAAAGAAATCCGGTCAATCTTCGCAGTCTTTTTTTGGTCCCAAAGGATTACAATGCAAAAGGAGTTGCTTTGATTTTAAGTGGGTATTGTAATTTGTATCAAACTCAAAAGGACGGTAATGATTTGCCATTTGAGTTGGCTGAGATAAAATCACACATTGAATCATTAGCAGACTTACTAATTTCTCTTCAAAGCAAAGGTGATTATTCCGGTGCTTGTTGGGGCTATAATTTTGATTGGCAGGCGCGTAGGTTATTCCTTTTTCCTGCATATACACCTACTGTGGTGGCTACCACTTTTGTGGCAAGTTCACTGTTTCAGGCATATGAAATAACCAAAAAGCAAAAT
>Ga0114931_10007238_pt1 | contig 13572 bp, 9 predicted proteins | sample 2SBtaG_FD_89579 | JGI IMG/M metagenome (GOLD analysis project Ga0114931, IMG submission 89579) | Deep subsurface microbial communities from Kolumbo volcano to uncover new lineages of life (NeLLi) - 2SBTROV14_V59a metaG | ecosystem: Environmental > Aquatic > Marine > Volcanic | place: Kolumbo... | reverse complement strand
CACCCACACCGCCTGCGCCTGCACCACCGTCTCCTCCATCACCACCGTTACCGCCTTTACCCGCATTCGCCGTGATATTGGTAACGCCCAAACCGCCATTCCCACCTTCACCACCGAGTTCACCGCGACCCGATTTCCCGCCCATGCCACCGTTACCCCCTTTACCCGGGGCCAATGTTGTCTTTTCGAAACTTACTTCACTGTTGATGATTACCGATGCGATACTGTATCCTCCATGATGACCGCCACTTCCAATATTTCCACGATGACCGCCGGTTCCCCCGGCACCACCGCCGGCGCCAATGGCGCTAATAAGAATCCCATTAGAAACACCATCACAACCACCACTGCCGCCGCCACCGCCACCGCCTGTGCCGTCTAACCCGAAGTTACCATCATTGCCGTCACCACCGTTCACGGTCAATACATAGCCTGCATTGTTTTCGAGTAAAATATCGAGAGCTGATTTGGTACCTCCGGCACCATGAACAGTAGTACCCGGGGCGCCTTGTAGCGCTGTGCCACCACAAAGCGCCCCGCCGTTTCCACCATAACCGAACAGGCCAGGTTCCGAGATGTTCGCATCCTGTCCGGTCAACCCAACTGTAGGGTTATAAGAAGAGAATGAACACAAATCATCGACTTTTCCGCCGAGTCCTCCATTACCGCCCGCGCGTCGGCCACTTTCGGTTGTCACACCGCCCGCCGCGCGAGTTTTATCGTCACATCTCACAAATCCGCCACGTGAGTCTTTTCCACTAGCACTCTTTGGAACGCTCGTTGTTTGATCAGAAGCGTCGTTTCCATTTATACCGTCTGCACCATCACCACTCGTGATAGTGGTATTCGCAATGGATACATTGCTGCTATCCTCAATCCACAACGCGCTGGCATTCATTTCGGCATTGCTTGTGCGAATATCCAGCTGACTGAGCTTTACATCATTGGCTGATTGAATAGTGAATACATTTTGGCGATTGGCGGGCGCCGAAATGATGGATAGATTTTCCGTTGCATTCCAGTTGGCGTCAAATCCTCCCATTAATTGAATGGTTTGATCTATCTTGACAAATTCATCATAGCCCGATTCATCAAATTGCAAATAGATCGTGCCGTACTGGTCCGCTTGGGCTTTTGCCATTGCCGCCGAAATGGTTTTCATTGGATTACTTCGATTGCCCTCCTGCGAGTCGATACCGGAATTGCTGACAAACACAATATCTGTGGAAATAAATATACTCACAGTTTGCGCGGCTAAACCGACAATATCCGTCGCGTCAAGGTTAAGTTGCTGCTCACCTGCGGCCCACTTGGTATGGGGTGTAAATGTTATGGTATCGTTGGATATATCGGTCGTACTCAATTCGGCCCCCCCGCTTTGATCAAACAGACTGCCGGAAACAACGACGCTTTCCGGTAGAATGGATTCCGAATATTTTATTGTGATTGGGGTGTTACCGGAGATGGACGCACCATTAGCAACAGATACCTCTGCTGTAGGAATTTGGTCGTCTATTTGCCAAAGCATATTGTCGGAAGTTAATAAATTACCGGCCAAGTCTTTTGCCGTAAATGCCAAGGTAAGCGATCCAACACTCCACTGCGCGACGGGGACAATGCTCAAAATACTTTTTTGATCTTCGGACGCGGTCCATGCAGCGGAGCTAATCTCCTCCGTCATGGTCCCTTTAAGTTGCAAACTATCCGTATCCATAAGTTCGGAAAATCGGAAGATGAGGGTCTGAGTTTTACCCAATATCATTGCAGTTGTTTTTATATAGGTCGGAGCGATTGTGTCGACGTTGTACGAGAAGTGCACGGGTTTAATCGTCGAACCCGAGGCGGTATTTACATCAATGACGATGCTGCGATTGTTACCATCTTCCCACGCGGATAACGGCGTGATGTCCACGGTATCGTTGGCCACCGTCTGATCCGTCCATTGACTTTCAAATTGTAACGCTAGATCACCGCTTATTTTCAGGCTTGCAGGATTCATGGATGAACTAAAGTGCAATTGAATTACCGAGGCAGCATTCAATGTGGCGCCACTGGCGGGTAATTCGGATATCTGAAGTTCGGCGCCAGAAGTTCTGGAAACATCTTTACCGGCTTTGTTACAGCCGTTCACGACTATCATTATTGTCAATACAACAATAATTCGAATCAAACCGTTTATACACATTACATCCACCTATTGAATTTGACCTAATTTACATTAACCTTCACCAATGACATGGTATTGGCGTATAACATCTAGCTAGAGACCAGTGCCACCATCGAACGAGACTTTTCCATAATTTGAATGACAGAGTTACTGTTACTGTGGGAATCACCTAAAGGGAGGTAACGTACCCGTAAATACCCTTACAGACACCGACTGAAGCGAAAAAGACTAATGGCGTTAATCGAACACGGAACAAACTGCGAATTTATTTCGAAAAAAACAGATTAACTACGTTATACGTTAAATCAATATATTATGACAGATTGTTAATATTTGACGGAAGTGATGCCTTCAGAAACACCGTATATCTTGCTTATCAAACCAAGCAGTGGTGCACGACCTGCAACACCGAATTTTGTCGTTGCTAATCGGGCATCTTGTGCCGACATCGTAACTTTGGGTGTGCAGGTTTGACTGACCACTGGGGATTTCATCCCCGAAAATCTTTTCGATCAGATCGCCTTCTGCAAAGTCTAATGGCGTTAATCATGGCCGGGACATCCGCGTTCCGGCCTTGGCGTGATTCGATAGAATCCCGAAAATATCCAATGCTAATATTGGGTTTCGTGTTCTTCCGAGTCGGCTTCGCCCATTTCTAGTATGCGGTTAAAATTTTCCATCAGTAGGTTCAATACCCACGGATCGGTATTGGCATGGTCAAAGGTGATGGAAAATGGTAGCAACAGTTTATCTCCTTGCTTATACCGCTGACCAAAGTAAAATTGCGCGCGTCCACATAGGGAACTTGCTCTTGGCAGGGAAAGTGAGGTAAAGCGTAAATAAGGCAGGTTTCCCACAAAGTCCGCAATAGACCAGAGAATATTATCCAAGGGTTTATAAGCTTGGTCCTTGTTGCGCCTGTTGCACGGCTGCTTTGTAGCGAGCGGAAAATGGCTCCCAACTTACATGGCGGACATCTTGTAAAAACACTTCGGCGAATCGTTCCGGCGTCTGCGTAGCGACTGGAAAGAACAAAGGTAGATTGGAAAATCGGTACCATTTATCATGGATGCACCGAAAATTGAATTCTTGAACTGCCCTTGGTAATGATGCAGAAGTGTATCTTGCATACGCCGCTTCCCTGGAAATTTTATTCGCCCCATTGTATCAGAATTCGGTAACGTTTATTTGAAACCGCATCGTCACAGTATTTGCCAGGTCGTTCAGTTTTCACGTGGTCCTATTCGATTATTCGTATCAGCAGGATAATTCCGTCGAAACAACAAGAAACAATAGTTTGGCAGGTTGCCTGTTATACAGGTTTCCTTCGCGTAGTGTCGACATTGGCATAATGTTCGGAAAACTGCGATAGGACAGTTAAGTCGAAACCTGTGTATCAATCCAGCTGTTGATTTGCTTGCATTCATCTTTAAGCCACTTTGGGTCCTGATAAATATAGGCCATTAGGGCGGCGCCCTGAGCCCGGGTCATTAGATGCCGGCTCAATGATTTGCCGTTACGGTTGTCAATGGTTCTGAATTGTTTCTCCAGCCAGGCCAGATAACAGTTAAACATCACAAGACTTTTTGCCTGCAAAAGCTTCTGGGATTTTCCCAATTCCATATTAAGTGACCCCATAGGGCAACCAAAACGCACCAATGAAACTTCTTCATTTACTATCATTTGCACAAAACGTTTAAGTCGCAATGTCGGCGTGGGGTATTCGAGTTCCCAGTGTTGAAGTTGCTTATCAATTTCCTTAAGACGGAAATTAATGACAGCCTCCAATAAATCCTCCTTGGACCTAAAGTGATATTGAAGATTTCCCTTGGTGACGCCAATGGCATTGGCGACATCCGAAATAGACGTCGTGTTGTAGCCTTGTTGATATATCAAGGCATTAGCTGCCTCGACTATGCGCTTCTGTGCTTGTTCACCCTTTGACACGTGAGTGGATTCCCGAGTTTAACCGCCGTATTGACATTATAGTACGGACGGCCTAATATATCAAAATAGGTTGATCGACCTATTTTAACCCGTTAAACAGATTGAAATAAATGCCATGTCCAAAAGTACTATCAACGTTCTGGTTACGGGCGCCAATGGATTTCTTGGATCCCATATCCTCTCGGCCTTAATAAATTTGGAAAACGTTAATGTTATTGCGGCTTGCCGGGATATTCACAAGCTTCCACCGAGCTTACAGCCTCAAGCCAGAATTGGCGATCTCCGTGATGACCTTTATCGACGGCAACTACCAGAAAATATTGACGTGATTTGCCATGCCGGCACTTGGGCGTCCATGTGGGGCAACAAAAACCGTGAACAAAATAATTTCTTTGAGCCCACCATCGATTTAATCAAAAATGCCAATACCGCCGGCGTAAGTCGATTCATTATGACCAGCACGGTCGTGGTATCGAATTGCGCTCATTCACACGAACCGATCAGTGACTTCGCCCCACCCAGTAAAACCGGATTTTGGCATCATCTTGATTACCTGATTGAAATCGACAAATTTATGCAGGCACAAGCACATAGCGGCATGCAAATGATCACTATGCGACTCGGCCATTTCGTTGGTGCTGGAAACAAATTGGGTATTGTGCCGGTATTGGTGCCACGACTTAAAACGCTACTGGTGCCGTGGCTGGCGAGTGGACGTAGCCGAATGCCATTGGTCGGCGGCAAAGACATGGGGCAAGCCTATGCGCTGGTGGTGCAAGCGAATCAAGCTGAATTAAATAATTACGAATCGTTTACCATTGTCGGTGACACATGTCCAACATCGCGCGAAGTTTTTAATTATATTTGTGAAAAAATCGGCTCACCGAAACCCCTGTATAGCGTTCCATTTTCTGTGGGACATGGGTTTGCATGGCTCATGGAAACATTACATCCTATGCTGCCGGAAAAGGCGCCATTTTTGACTCGTTCAATTGTTCATTTGGCGAAAGATTGGTATTGCACATCCGACTACGCGCACAAAAAACTGGGGTTTCGGTCACGGCAATCGTGGCAACACGCCGTCGATGAAGCGCTTGCGGATCTAAAAATAAACGGCATGGGTTGGCCGCCTTTGATGCAAAAAGTATAGGCTCATGATTTGTGGGTTAAAGGGTCATGTGAGATTGATGAGTAAATGGATCAAGTTGCTTGATCTTAACAACATTTTCACTGTTGGGCAAGATTAGGGTGGGCCCATTTCGCTGCGGTATGCGATCGAAAACAAGAATACCATTCAGGCGTTGATCATAATCATACTTAATACTTAATACATTTATTCAACGTTTTCCCGCGAACCAAAAGGAGCGCAAGGATAAGGGTATAATTACAAACCCATTGCCGCCCGGTTTTATCTTTCTGTTTAAAAATGGCGCGCTTTCCCATTTTATGGTGGAACGACTGGATTTGTTTCGCAAATTTATGTGGAAAAAATGGAAAAACGGCATGCGTCGAAACTATTAGGAGCGGGTTTTCGCCGTCCTGTTCACAGCGCAGCAATGGAGAACTACTTTTCGATAGATGATAATGCGGAAAAACGATTGCCGTAGCGTGTTTTGCTGATATGATTCCAAATCACAAGGATCATCCTAATAGTGCATATGTAGACGAAATTCGTACGGAATTGGAACAGCGGGACATTCCTGTACAGACCCAACCATATTGACCGGCTGGAAAAGTATTTCTTGGACTTGAATAGGCGCCTCCGGCCGCTGCGTTGCGATATCAATAATATTTTAATAAAAACATATGGTTAGCTGAGAAGTGGTTGTTTTTGATCCGAATCGTGGCCATATCCCTTGACCGATAAAACGCCGGTGGCTCGTGAATGCCATTCAAGGTTTGACCATGCGCACATCGTTGATAGAATACCCCATTCATTGCAGTGCGGGGACTAGGCGACTAGCCTGGCCGGTAACGTGGCTTAAGCCGTATCGTCTATGGTGGCCGAATCACCTCCGAAGGGTTGCGGGAATTTGATCTGGAATGGTTTGAAATGTTCCGGGAACTTTACGATGCGGTCATGAATCCACCCGTATCCATATTAACAAATACCAATTTTTTGACGTATTCAATTGACAACGACGAAATCGCATTGGATTATAAGTCAAAGCGTGCAGTGGGTAATTCGTTGACCACTGCCTCGTTTATATCCGGATTCAAAAAGGGGGCCGCGCAACACGTGTTGAAAGCCAAGGTAGTTAAAAACGGATACGGGTAGCGAGGATAATTCAACTTGAATAATATACCAGCCGAAAACCTCGAACGCCTTGCTGGAATCGTTGAGCGTGTAACGTTCCATAATGAACAGAACGGTTGGTCGGTGCTCAAAGTCACTTCGTTTCGTGATCCAGCTCGGATGACCACGGTACTTATTCACCAGGCCAAAGTCTTTGCGGGTGCCACCATGGAATTCTGGGGTGCATGGGGACATCATCCCAAACATGGTGAACAATTCAGAGCAGTCCGAGCGATTGAAAAGAAACCAGCCACCGCAGCGGCCCTTGAGAAATACCTTGGCTCAGGCCTCATTCGAGGCGTAGGTCCTGCAACAGCTAAACGAATTGTTGGATACTTCAATGAAAAGACTCTCGATATTTTTGAGGACAAAATCGAAGACCTGATGAATGTGCCGGGGATCGCCGAAAAAAAACTTAACCAAATAAAAATCTCATGGGAAGAACACCGAGCGATCCGTGATGTCATGATTTTTCTACAGGGTTACGGAATCTCTACACTGTTTGCCACAAAAATTTACAAGACCTATGGAGATAAGGCGATTCAAGCGGTATCGGCGAACCCTTATCGGTTGGCGCATGATATTTATGGGATTGGTTTTTTTTCTGCGGATAAGATCGCACTGGCGATGGGGTTTGAGCGAACCGGCGAACCACGCATTGAAGCCGGTATCAAGCATGTGTTGTCATCAAGTCGCGAAGAAGGTCATTGTTTTTTAACAGATCATCAGATTGTCGCAAACTCACTGGAATTGCTCCGCGAAAAAATTGAAACCGAGCGTATCCTCGCGGTTCTCCAGAATCTACTTTCAACGGATCAAGTGAAAACACGTAAACTCACGCGCGACGATGAGATTGCATCGTGCTACTACGCCAAGGGACTCTATTTCGACGAGTTAACGACGGTGACAAGTGTGAGGGAACATTTAGCGGTGCCTATCTCGGTTGACACCGAACGGGTGCGCAATTGGATGGTTCGTCACTGTAAGAAAAACGCGATTACTCTCAGCGATGAACAGCACGCGGCCGTTTGTGGGATCGTAGGTAAACCCTTTTCAATTCTTACAGGCGGTCCTGGATGTGGTAAGACCACATGCACCAACGTTTTGGTTCAACTGTTGAAAGCCATGAATAAAAACGTTCTTCTCGCAGCGCCTACCGGACGGGCGGCACAGAGGATGGCCGAAGTGATTGGCTTACAAGCCAAGACAATTCATCGCCTATTGGAGTGGGCGCCTGACAAGAACGGATTCAAGCGCGACGATACGGACCCGCTTCGAACCGATTTCTTGATCGTTGATGAAACATCGATGCTCGATATCAGTCTTGCGGCAAGTTTGTTGAAAGCTGTGCCACGCACGGCGCAAGTGCTTTTTATTGGCGATCCCGATCAGCTCCCAGCTGTTGGCGCGGGCGATGTGCTTATGGATCTTCTAAAAACACCTAGCGTGCCTCGATTCCGGCTCACCAAGGTGTTTCGGCAAGCGCAAACATCCTCAATCATCCGTTTTGCCCACGAGATTAACACGGGGTCGGTTCCTCGAATTATTTCACCCGTTGCCAGGCCCAACGCATTTGTTGAAGGACATGACTGTTTGTTCGTCGATGCTGATGAAGCTACCCAGGATCAGATCAAGTTCATTGGACGTGCACGCTATGCAATCGGGCAAACCCTGAAGGAACCTGAAGGGCATCTCATTAAACTTGGCGAGGAGTGGCAGGGGCGTTTTCAGAAAAGCCCTGATGGCGTTGAGGTCGATTCCCTCTACCGACCTGAAGTGTTTGATGAACAGGCGGTGCGCGCGCCGGTTCTAACCATTCCCGAGAAATTTAAACATGTTGATCTGACTAAATTCGCCAAAGCCGAATCCGCCACAAAAGAATTGATGGCCGTGCTAAAGTCAGTCCATCCATGGTCATCGCTCCACTATGGTTTAACCGCTGTAAAAACCGCTGTCAGGCTCTACACCAAAACGATTCCCAAATGGCTGGGAAGTGATGTTGAAATTCAGATACTGACTCCGCAGGTACGTGGGACACTCGGCACCTTAAACCTCAATGAATCGCTCCAGCGAATAGCCAATCCGGAGTCGCCGCAAAAACACTAAATCCAGGTCGGTGCCCGGATCTTGCGAGTCGGTGATCGTGTCATCCAAACTCGAAACAACTACGATCTTGGTATTTTCAACGGTGAAATTGGGTGTGTGACCCAAGTGGATTCTGAAGAGATGACCTGCGAAGTTTGCTTTGCTGGTGGCGAACAGCGCAATGTTATTTTTGAAAAGGAAAACCTGAGCGATCTATCGCTCGCCTATGCAATTACCATTCACAAATCGCAAGGCAGCGAGTTTCAAGCGGTTATTATTCCGGTGCTTGGCCAACACTTCAACATGCTGTTCAGAAACTTGATCTACACGGGACTTACCCGCGCTAAGAAGCTCGCCGTCTTTGTCGGTAGTCGCAAAGCGCTTGCTATGGCGGTGGGAAAAATTGACAATCGTAAGCGACAGACGGCGCTGGCCGATTTGATCTCTGAGTCTGTTTCGTGAGGCAACGGGTTACCGACGTCGGTCCGCTATGCTGTGCGCGAATATCGAGATCCATCTTTTCGTCACGTGTAGTTCCTATTTAACGTAGTAATCGTAAAGTCGAGCAATGGTAGTAATGGATTCAACGTTTTGAGGCATAAACCTCATCGACCAGCAAGCTGATATTCTATTCATCGAACCGGATGATCTCACCGGTCTCATAAGTCTCCACAAGCCAAGACGGCATAGTACCAAAGTACGCAGTTTACCGGATATTCTCAGCGTGGCCGAGGTCGAAGCCATGATCGCCGCCGCACAGAAGTTGCGTTTTTTCCAGCAAAACCTAATCCGATCACACTTGTTCTAGGACTAGTTGCCAGAGGTGGCAGCTGGTGTAGCCGCTGTGATGGCAATCAAACTGTCGACAATAGGTTTTTTAAATTGATAGCAATAGGTGACCGGCCGCCCGGGCCTGAGTATTTCCAAATCCCGGCCGATACCGAAAGGCTCTAAAAACAGATTGAACCCGATACGGGCGGTGGTATGCATGCATTTATAGTAATCGGGATATCGCAAGTAACCGACGGCAACGGAATCAAAAGGGGAAAATGCTTTTTTTCTTAGCGTGGTTTGCCAATGTGCCAGCCAAGCGGCGCTTTGCCGATAGAGCCACCGGTTGATTTTGTTACCGTGGGACAGGGCCACCAGTTGCCGTGGTCCAATCGCGACCTGGGAACCCAATTCAAAGGGGATAAGGGTCAGCGGAATGTCCGATTGCATCACGATTTGGCCGGCGGGTGTATCCATGCAAATATTAAAATCCCTGAAATGGTACCACCACTGTTTGCCCGGATGAAATAAGTGGCCGGGTCGTTTGCCCGCGACCATGACGATACGATCGATCCGCTTGGTCAATTCCGGGTGGTTTACGATCACGTTGGCGATGTTGGTCAAGGGGCCAAGAGCTAGAATGGTTAAATGTTGGTGACGCAGTGCATCAGCCAAAGCCATGCTTGCTTTACTGTGGTCCGGCTGGCTGCCCCTAGGCCGCCCGTGTCCTATAAAAACAGGTATAGCAGGGTTCAGTGCCTTGGTAACTTTTTCGGCACGCTTATAGGTTTCCTGGATGGGGGCGTTACCGAATACTGTGGAGATTCCGATAACAGGCAGTTTTTCTCGGAATGCGAGCACCAGAGCCCAACAGTCGTCGACGTCCGAGTTCGGTTTGAAGCCGCAGGCAGGGTCTGTATCGATCCAGACATTCGATGAGGCGGCGCGGTCGGGCATCTTGCGTACGGTCTGATAACCGGGTTGGAGATACTGATGAACCACCGCCCAGGCATATGATGCGGAAAACACAGCAAGCACTGTACCGACCAGCAGTCCAAGGGCTGCATGCCAATGGATACGGCGATCCTTTGTTATGGCCACACACGCGAATACGATTCCGAACAGAGCGGTGATCAGGAAAAGTGCAATACCGAATAATTCAACAATTTCTCTGCCATCGTTATTTGAGAAGCTAAAGCCGAATCCGAACAGGTAAATGACGGGAAAAGCGTAAACAGGCATTTTCCAGGAGAGTTTATCCATATGCATTCATCTTCGCCTTTCTGCAGCAAGCCCGATGGCGGTATTTTTGACCGCTGCAATGTTGCAACAGGATCAGGTCACAACTGTATCGCTAATGGGAAATGCCCGTCACACAAACGATCGACATGGGTCTGGCTTTTTTAAAATGCATTTCCACATTACGGTATCCTGCAGATTGAAACTGGGTAACGATTTTATCACCCACACGTTTAACTTCATTGTCTGATTTTGTCCAGCGTGGCTGCACGGTGGCGACAACTTTCGCGCCTTGTTTGATAACCGTTTTGATTTTAATTAAGCAGGCAATGGGATCAGTCCATATTTGAATGGAATTGACCGTATACACACCGTCGAAGGTGTGTGGTTGAAACGGTATGTTTTCAACGCTGCCTACCTTTAGCACCACCTTGCCCGTTGCGATGGCCTCGCGGTTTCGCCGCGATGCCGCTTCCTTCATCAATTCGGAAATATCTAATCCGGCCACCAGGAAACCGTTTATGGCAAGACGGATGCCGACGCCCAACACCGTGGCGGCTTCGGCCATGATTTTTTCATCCAGCGGACGTAAATACCAACGTGTTTGACAAATGACGCGAAACCGAACAAAGGAAGACCGAACGTCTTGAAAATAGCATGAAAGACATCCATTGTAAACCATGCAAGATTCAACGTTTCAAGTTCGAGAGACAAAGTATCACGTCTTTTTGCGGCTTCATAGTCTTCCAAAGGTATTTTTGATGAGGCCGCTTAATACTTACATACTTAATACTGTTTTTGCTAAATTTAATGCAACGCTCGGGATAATCCTAATTCAGTTCGATAAATGAGATGTGGTTCGCATTAAAAGTCTAGGAATCTCAGTTGCTATTTTTATTTGCGAGTTTTGCAAATGGCTCTTAATATATAAACAAATATAAACAAATAAATAATTGCATCAAAATACTTCCAGGGTTTGTCATATTTATACTATTATTTGTTTTCGAAATTGTTGAAAATGCACAGTGCATAGATAGTTTGCATCACTGGAGTGATTCATCTTGGAGACGTTCTCGGAAAATTCGGAAAAAATCAGCGTCATCAGCAAACTGATTGCGGCCAGTTATCTTGAAAATAAAGCCATCTACCGTAACTCCGGTCATCTGCCTTCAATGCCGAGGATTGAAAGCATTATTAGCAAACTTCTCGAGGTGATTTACCCCGGGTTTTTTGACCAGGGGTTCGACAAGGAAAAGCCTGGTGTGTATGTTGCGGTAAAGGAAGACATTCAATGGATATACCAGCGGCTGACTGCGCAGATCAAATATGCGCTGTGTAAAGATATGCTTGTTCACGATTCAAAAGAATCGACAAAGCGCGTGGAAAACCACGCCGAGCAGTTATGTTTGGATTTTCTGCAGAAAATTCCGGAAGTGCGCATCATGCTGGGCTATGATATCGATGCGGCTTTTGACGGTGATCCGGCGGCGCGAAGCACGGAAGAAATCGTACTTGCCTATCCTGGTGTGCTTGCGGTAAGCGTATACCGAATTTCCCATGAATTGTTTCAATTGCAGGTGCCGATTATTCCGCGCATGATGACGGAGTGGGCCCATCGTGTCACTGGTATCGATATTCATCCCGGTGCAAGAATCGGCAGGCGTTTTTTTATCGATCATGGTACCGGTGTCGTCATAGGAGAGACCACGGTAATCGGTGATAATGTCAAGCTTTATCAGGGTGTGACGCTGGGGGCGTTGTCCTTTCCGAAGGATGAGTTCGGTAAGATGTTGCGCGAAATCGATAGGCACCCGAAAATCGGTAACGGTGTAACGATTTACGCCAATGCGACCGTGTTGGGAGGATCAACGCATATTGGTGATGAATGTGTTATAGGGGGGTCGGCGTTTATAATAGAAAGCGTTAGCGCATCCCATACCGTTAACATTGAAAAGCCTGTATTAAAGATGCAGGCGAAACCCGTGCGTGTGTTGGGGATATAGCGCGGTGTTTTATAAATTCTTGATGGTGATGGGTTCCAAACGGTACAACTGCGCAAACTCCGCAGGGGTTGCGGCTTGCAATTTAATTTGTAACACCTGCAGGTTCCTGTAATCTGTAATCATATCTTTAATGAAAATTTAACAGAACTCCGTTATTTTGTAGGTAAAATAACGTATAATCATTTGGTAATAAATCCTATCTGATCGGGCAGTGTTACTTGGAAACTGTAGTGCATGCAGGACGTCACTATCGGCGGCATGAAATGGTTGACGTGTTTCAATGAATATGATTCGAAGTAAAGGGAATTGACATGGATGTAATGTTTGTCGATATGCGTGTCGGTGGGGACGACTGTCAACGGGTTGGAAATTTTTGCCGGAGTCGATATCAAGCACTGTTTTTAACCGGGCCCAATCACGTTCTTGAAAAAGTTCGAGATGCTAATCCGTCAATAGCCATTTTTGATTTTTCCTATCCCGATGTAGACGGTCTTGAATTCTTGCAAACGCTTAAAAAACATTTTCCATCGGTTCCGGTGCTAATGTTGACCGAGTACCATTCCGAAGCACTTGCTGTATGGTCGTTTAGGTCTGGGGTTTGGGACTATTTTGTGAAGCCGGTCGAGTTGCAGAAACTGGAAATGCAGATTTCATCGTTGCTTTCCTTCCGCAATAGCGATGCAAAGCGCGAAAATATTAAACTGTTGCCGTCTGTTCCGCAGGAGATTCGCAACGGCCTGGATGCAAGGTTTAAGACCCGGCTGGCAGTCGGATTTATCGAAAATAACTATTGTGAAAAAATATCTCTGGATCAGCTGGCGGAGGTTTGCGGTATGGCACCCAGTCAGTTCAGTCGTGTATTTAAGCGAGAACATGGAGTAACGTTTTCCCAGTACCTTATTCAGTATCGTATCAATAAGGCTAGGGAGTTGTTGAAGAATCCTAGCCTGAGTTTCCTAGTTATGTTCCGAAAAAAGGCGTAGAATTAGAAAATGTCCCTATTTTTACAGTACAAACCGAGTCACTAACTCGTGAGGATTTTGTATACACTGACAAGGCGTGGT